>Ga0131853_10021954_pt1 | contig 11568 bp, 7 predicted proteins | sample TergutLab28metaG_FD_92764 | JGI IMG/M metagenome (GOLD analysis project Ga0131853, IMG submission 92764) | Labiotermes labralis P1 segment gut microbial communities from Petit-Saut dam, French Guiana - Lab288 P1 (version 2) (version 2) | ecosystem: Host-associated > Arthropoda: Insects >...
ACACACACACACACACACACACAGTGTAAGGTTACTAGATTTCAGGTTTTTCTCATACTTTGAGTACATTTGTTGTGGTCCCAGCCAAAATCCCTCATAAATAATGTGTAATTTTTCTCTGTTTAAGGTTTCTGAATTTTAGGATTTTCCCACATTAAGACATAAACATTTGATTCCCACACCATTTTGGAGCCCCTGTGTGAGGTTCATAGCAGTGGTATAGTCAAGTAAAGTAATACGAAGTAATGTAATGTAACATAAAGTAAAGTTATCCGTATGCATGCCATGAAGGTGTAGAGGGGGTGTTGGGGATTTTGCGCCACTCATTTTCATTCACCACACTAGGTGGTTCTGAGTGGTCAGATTCACTCCCTGGGCACTTTACCCTCGGTACCTACTGAACGGTAGGCTGGGTGGCCCTCAGCACCAGTCTGGACACTTTGATGAATAGAAAAATCTCTTGCTTCTGCCAGAATAGTACAATGAGATCCCAGTTGTCCACCCTGTATCCTAATTGCTTTACTGAGTAGGCTATCCTGGCTGACTTGGAGAGCATTTGTAGTGAGATATTATTAATGTAGACAGCATAATTCCCACACCTCTCCACCAGCTCATCACTTTTACACCAATTACACTTTAATTTCAGCCTCTGCAATTGCATACATCACTCCAGAGGACGTGTTCAGCTCCACCAAAGCCGAACAACTTCTGTGGTTTAAGTTTTGCCCCTGGAACAAAATGCCAAACTCCTGAAAATTCATCGGCTGTTGATCCGGAAATCAATTCACGTCTGGAATCCCTCTGCCTTAGTGTGACTGAACATGCCCTGGGTGGCTGTGGAGAGGTATGAACTTAAATTCATTCTGGAATTAAGAAGTATGCAGTAGGCTTCCTCACCCAGTTATATTGGGCTGGCTAATTCTTCTCGTGATGTCTGGCACAACTGTTACATGAAACATCTTACCAGTATTTATTTGTGCAATAAAACATGATTGTAGTCATTTTTACCAGTAGTTGATGATTCGTAAAGTTTGACAGCTATATCTCTCGGAACAAAATAATTTTGCTTTATATTGATACTGGTTCAGTGACTCTGCAGTGCCCTTCTTACTGAAATGTAATAAGAAGTAATTATTACAATGGTATTTGAACTATAACTGATAATGTTGTTTCACAGTTGATACTCTCACTTGGTTAAATGATTGAGCCTTAATTGGTGCACCAAGTATCAACTTTGGAGGAAAGTAATTAATTATTTTATTGATGGTGTCCTGTGGTTGTTACAATTTTGCAGGATCAGACAAATACATTACATTTTTAGTCACTTTTCTATGAGTAATTGTGGTATGTTTTTTATACTAATCATGTATGTGAAGAAATCTTCGAAGGTGGAGACAAACCTGGGTTTTTGTGAGATGTGAAAGGATTGTCACAAATTTTTAAGAGTTTTTGTTCTGTTTTGTTTTGTTTTATCTAAGAACGATACTTGGCTTGCTGTGCTGTAGCTAAGTTCCAAGTGGATGTAGTTGATGTGTTTGATTCATCCTGACAACTGGGAATTTGGTGTTGCCCAAGTTAAAATTTTTCTTTTTTCTTCTGTTTCCTATGTTACTATTATAAAAATGGGGATAAATATATACTTTCTATAGTTTTGAATTATAGATGTTTGTTACTGTTACTACCAGTGTTTTATATTTCTCACTGAGAAAATTCATAGTAGGAATATAAGTGGAGTTAACTAAAGGAAGTGTCTTATGTACTCTCATTTATTAACACAGTTTTAATTTATGGAGATTAGAAATCTTTATGTGTAATGGTTAGGATTATGCTTTCAACATTTTAACAGAACTAAAAAATGAACAATCTGTTCACCAACATGAATTTTAGGGGATTGTAATTCTGGTTTTATTTTCAAAAAGGAAGAAGAGCCTTGTAGGTCGTGTACATGTCTATGCATATATCACACTCTGTTGGACAAAATTTTTTGTATAGGCTACAAATCCGCACTATTACCCCATGTTCAGCATTAGAATGAATACATGATAAGCTCAGGAATAGCTGAATACACTTAAGGCTCACGACCCATGCTTCATTTCAACCCAGTGATAAATGCCCTGGTGATCAGATTGTCTATATGGCTTTTCAGCTCAGTTTTTATTATCTGGCTGTTTGTAACGAAATTGATGTGTAGGTGGCTGCTTTGTTCTTTCCTGTTTTTATTTTTATATATTGGGCCTTGAGACAGAATTTGGAAAATGAATGTATAACTCTTGTAACCATTTTCTATTGTATATTTGTGATAGAATGTTACAGTGTAACCACTGTTTAAACAATTAAAAAAAGACTGAGATGTTTTGGATGTGTTATGAGGGAGGTTAGCAACATAATATATAGATGGAAAGAGTATATATATATATGTATGTCATAATCATTATTATAGTGTCGATTACAAATTTTTGTGTGCACATGATTTGTTTCATCCCATTGTACTGATATGGCTTTGCTAGAGAAACCTGTTTTGGCTGAAGTACTGATTATTCACCTTTGTTGGTAACTGCATGTTGCTGATGAGAATGTGGGAAAAGTTGTAAAAGGTTTAGAGATCTTGGCATGTTTAGAAACTGTAATCTTGAATAAAATCATGGTAACTAGTATGAGAATTTCAGTATGAATTACTAGACATTGGGTGTTTAAACACTGAAAATACAAAGCTAGGCACGTATAAAAGTAGTGTTAACCCAATAAGTAGGCACTAATTGTGAAGCCACTGATATTGCAATGACTACAAGCCAGCATTATCATTATTGTTATGTTGGAGTGATAATTAAATAAGAAATAATGTAAGAGTCAGTCAAATTCATTCCCATCATCATTTGTCATTTATTTTTTAACTTTATGGATCATGCCCTTCATTTGCTATACACTGAGTCACCATAATCATTTTCAGGTTTTTTTTTTGTCAAATTTGTGGTTTCTGAGCAAGAACCACTGTTCTTTCGACAGCACCTGTGGTGGTCAGTGCAAACTTGACATTGGAATAAAAACTCTTCAAGGGCTTCAACATCAAATTTATTGATAGTATCAGACATTGCTTTCAGTTTACCATAACTGTGATTTCGTGCCATAAATACTACCAGTTTTATGGAGAGTTTTGCAGTTCTTCCTGCAGCACTTCATTTTATTCTTGGTGTCAGAAAGAAGGTATATTGGTTCACACAGCACACTTTGTGAAGCCTGCAGTCTTTAATTGTAAGCTGCCCTGCCTAGATGGTGTGGGTAGTGTGTATGTATGTATGTGTGTGTGTCAAATCCAGTTTGGTTTCCTTTTGCCCAGGAACTGTTTGCACTGCTCTAATCCAGTGAGCATCAGCTGCCAGCAGACCATTCACTGTTTCCTCATTAGTTTAAAAAATTCTTACACCCTCTAACAATGTGTCCCAGCAGTTCGGGATGAGCTTGGGAGGCGGTAATATGTTTGGCAACTTCTCCCTGAGTGAAACTACCGTGGCAGGTGTGTTTAAACTCCATTCTATGGGGTTTTGTTTTCAGGGTTGATTTTTCTCTTTTCAGTGCAAAATTTCCACATTTCTGTCAGATATATACAAAATGTTAAAAATAAGCATTTATAGGCATAGCAAGACAAAAATAAGCATCATCATTCAAAATGGTGATTTGTAGGCACTGCAAAATTCCATGGAATCAACGGAAAGCTCATTAGTCTGCTAACAGAGATTTTTATCTGAAAGCAATTTTTACAAGTTGGAATGCCCAGATTGTCTGCAAGTAAAAAGCAAGCCTTTTAAGGTTCTGCTGCAATCACAGTGCTGTTATTAACAAGACCACAGAGATGCGTGTATTTTTATGAACCCTCTTAGTGCCAGGTTATATAGGTAAAAATGTATAACCTGTCAAAGAAGAGATGTACCAAGGTACATAGATTGTATAAAGTCATGCTGTTCAGTGGTGTGCTTGCTACTGAATTATCGTGGCCAAGAAGGAGGCTTCACACGCTGAAAATGGTGGCTGACAGGTTGTGCAAAGGCATAATATGCAATAGGCACACGGTTTAGCCACCTGGCAGTAAGAGGGTTAAAAACATGCCATTTCCCAATGTGAGTTTGTTTTCGTGCATCTGAAATTAAAAAAAAAAAAAATCATAGAATTTAAGAGAACACAAGTGCGGTGGATGGTAGAAGCTTGACCTTGAACCTTGTTTCTGAATTTTGTGTGTCCTTCTGCTGGTACACTTGTAACTCGTGTTTTGATGCCACAGTTTTTCATGGAAGTATCTTTTTGATACTCTGGGCAACTGTGTTACTAAATTTCCTCAATATTCTGTTGTCTGCAAAGCATCTCAAAATTATTTGGCAGTGAAATAATTCAACTCTTCATTTTTGAACATCCGTAAGGAAATACACAAACTCACATAATTGCATCGTGCTAGATACTTTAAATTCAAGAGCATGCAGCTTATATTTTCATTAATACTTCATTGTGGGAGTTACTGTGCTTTAATTTCTTCCATTTCTTTTAGATTAGTTCTGTATCTTCTTTATACAGTTCTGTATGTGCCTCATTTTCTAAAATTCGTAATGGTATATGTCCAGACCTTCAGTGTGACAGTATCTTGACTGAAAAGAATACTGCAGAACATCTGCTCAACAGTTAACCCTTTGGCCTTGGAATTCATTAAACTTATTTAGTGCACTCAGCCACAGACTGGGACTTAAATGACCTGCTCATTACCTAGAATTTTATTTCATGATGACTATAGTCATCCTTTGGCACCAAAGGGTTAAGTTGGTATGCAGGGTACCATGTATGATTATTATTGAAACTGCTGTACTAAGAGTGCCGTTGTTAGAATGTGAGGTTGTTGATTTTTCCAAATTTTTTGGTTGCAAGCATAAGAAAGTGAGGTGCAGAGCAGAGAAAGAGAGGTTACCACATGAACACTAGTAAAAATGAGGAGGATCCATGTTTGTCAGTTCTATAAAACTTCTTACATGCATTTAAATCTTCAGACTATTTTTTGGTGCTATAAGTTGTTATAATTTGTTGGCCATATGTTGCCCTATTACGAGGGGGGACCTAAAAATAACGAGAATTTTTTTTTAAAAAATCGTATATTTCTCTGAACATTTTCAAAATTTAATCACCCTCAAAATACTCTCCTTGAGAATCAATACACTTATCACACCACTTTTTCCATTGTTCAAAACAGTTCTGGAACTCCTGCAAAGTGATAGACTTCAGTGCCTCCGTCATTTTCTCCCTCACCTCCTCTACATTCTGAAGAAGCTTTCCTTTAAGGTACCTCTTCATTCTTGGAAACAGGAAAAAATATGATGATTTTGGACAAAAAGTCTGGATCAGTTTTCAGTTGATCTTTCATTTCACGGCACATATCCAAACGATTGGCTCTCTGATCCTCCGAGAGCAAGCGAGGAATGAATTTCGCAGCAACTCGTTTCATGTGAAGTTCTTCTGTTAAAATTCGTTGACATGAGTTCCACGAAACTCCAGTCAATACTTCTGACTCGTCGATTGTTCGACGATGATCGAACATTATCGCATCGCGAATTTTTTGAATGTTTTTGTCGGTTCTGCTTGTCGAAGGACGCCCAGATCGCAGTTGGTCTTCAAGTGACATGTCACCACGTTTGAACCAAAAAAACCATTCGTAAACCCTTGCCTGGCTCGAAGCTTCTTTAAAAGCCTCTCGAGGCATTGTGACAGTGTTTGCTGCTGTTACCCCAAAAGGAAGCAAATCTTGATGCAAATACGTTGTTCTTTTAAGTCTGCCATCAAAAAATCGATGGAAACAATGACAGAGGCTCAAGAAAAAAATCACACGGACCTTATAGACCTTTCCTCAAGGACGCCGCTTGGCCAATTGATGTGGAGGGCAGTCACATACACGCACCAAGCAGGAGCAGATGGAAGTACCGCCCCTGTCTCCTCCATAAAAAAATTCTCATTTTTGGGTCCCCTCTCGTATAACATGGCATGCACACAGCCTAGCTAATAGGACAATGCATTTTTCAATATTGTTGCTTCCAAATTAAAATCTGCCACTAGTACCAAATTACAAGGACACTTAAAAATACCCCATTCCTGTTTGACAAAGGAAAATATGTTTTTGCATATAATATTTGTACTTATTTTCTCTATCAGATGGGAATGATTCTCATAGTCTTCAGTTTTAAGGTCCTGCTGTGTAAGATTTAAAACAAAATCTGAAAATTCTCACTTAATATTGGGCAAAACAATTATTATGTCTATTCTTGCATATTTCAATTTATTTTTGATTTATGAGGACTTTATACTGATAGACCCAGGTACTTGTTGGGTACATTGAATGTGTTGTAATGCTCTTTTTTACAGTTTACAGCCAAATTACATTTGCATGATCTGAAGTGTCAAGGTGTCTGAACTTTATATATGATGGAGTGATAAACTGAAATTTTGATTTCTAATGATGGAAAGCAGCAGCTGTACAGTTTCTTAGCATGTGTGTATGTATTAAGAAAATGGCTCACGCTCTGAAGTAAACCATAAATTTATTAGATTGTAAATAGTTAGTAATAAATATACAGATTGGGAATGTATATTTATTGATCTGGTAATGTGATTGGAAGTTTGTGTTATGAACTCATAGTTGAAGTCTTAAGTACAAATAAAGTTATTTGATACCACTTTTTTATCATATAGTCAGATGTGGTTTGTTCAAACGCTTTTGATTTTTTGGAACCAGGTAATATGACTTGCCTGTTCATGTAGTTAGCTGCAGATTGTGAACTTTGAATTTACTAACACTGTTATGTTTTAAATCTTTATTTATCCTAAGTGCAACACACACTGAAAGAAATAGTTTACGTAGCGTCAGTGGAATTTACATGTCGCGACATGAACACACCACCTGTACTAGACCATATCCTGCACCATTTCTGAACAGAATTTTAGTAGAGAAATAGTCTGTTATAATGGTATTAGTCTTAAAAAGTTATGTATGGAAACAGTAGTTCTTGCAATTATATTTGCACTGCCACTAAAGGATACAAGAAACATCTTCCATACAGGGTGATAGTTTGCATTGTTAGATAATCATTTACTCTGGAATATACTGATGATAAATTCCATGGTAAGTTTCTGAATCTTACTGTAAATAATAATTAATAATAAGTATAACCTAACACCATATGAAGTAAGACCTTTAAGATGGATGAACGCTGTGTTTATAAATGTGTTAAAATATGAAGTGTAAGACTCAGTGGAACTGGAGGCCCATAATCTGCTGAAACATTGAATTCTGGTATGTCATTCACTGTATCATATGGTTAGTATTACTAATTTTTTGTGCACTCCCAGAAAAGTTGCAAAAACATGTGCATTACTTTTGTAATTTCTGTCTCTCTGCATGTAACAATTAGAGAATCACTGAACGGATTTTGTCAAGGTCAGACAGTGGTTACACACTACTTTTATGTTTCTGCACACATCTCAAGCATCACTAGCACTTAAACATATTAAATATTTGTCAGAATGAAAATGTTTTATACAGAAATTACAGGGATAAATAAAACACAAGTTTTTTTGTTGTGTCTTTTCATAAATTAAGAACTACAGTTTTTGTTTGGTAACATTTTCTATTGGAGGCCTTTGGACAGATTTGTTGCTTCATGTGAAATTTCATCCAGCCCTTTCCATTGACATACTCCAGCCTTTTTCCTGGCGTATGCTTCTGAATATGGCATAATGTTTGGAAAGCTTCATGCGTGTCTAAAAGTCTTATAGTATATGGTGTTGATTTACACATTTTATTTACCTCATCACTTGTGCTGCTGTGTTGTCGTGACATCACTAACACAGGTGTAGTGGTTAGTGTAAGTAAACACAGTGTGTCTTAACCATTTCAGGTTCTTTCAGTGCGGGTCAGTGACTGTGGTGTTACTGTTGCCTTTCTGTTGTCACTAGTTGCTTGATTATGTACACTGTTGCATTATTGATTTGATAAAATGGCAGCACATTACATGCAACTGCAGTGTGTAAAGCAATTTATGTTGTGTATTGGAACCGATTTTATTTTCAGCCATATTTGTTCATGAAAGGCATATGCTTCACTTGTCATGAGTATGTATGTCTGAATATCTTTGTTAATTCTTATGTCAGAATATAAAACATTACTACATTCATATCTGACACAGAAGAGTTTCCTTTCTCTTCTTAATGCATAATTTCTTCTACTTCTTTCACACATACAGTACCAGTACTACATTCACATCTGACACAGCATTTTCAACTCTTAGTGTATCTACTTTTCTTTTTTCCTTCCTTACTCTCTTTCTTTCTTCTTTCTTTCTATATATATAGAACAGTACTGCGTGCATATCTGTCATAAAGAATTTTCTTTCATTCATTGTTCCGTGCATCATTGTATTTCATTGGTATACTGATTTCTTTGTTATTTTGCTTCTTTCCTACATCGTAACATGAATCAGTACTACAATTGCACCTGGCACAGAATTTTGTTCGCTTATATCCATTGTTACTTTCTTCTACACCTTCCTTCCATCATAGCATGAAACAATACAACATTCACATTTGACACAAAGAATTTTCTTCCCATCATACATCCACTACTGGCAGGTAGTGCTTTTGTTCTGTATCATCAAATAAAATGCTACTTGTTACCAGTCATAAATTCAAAATATCAGGGGAGTATTGTATGTATATGTAATGACAGAGGCAGCTTGACGATTAACAGTTTTCTTACCAGTGTAGCCGAGAAGCAGGGACTATACACATTCTTTGCTGCATTTTCTCTTTTGTCTGATGTCGCCTATATACTGACATTTCAGTGTCTGCTGTGTCCACTTTTTATTTTCTTATATTGCACTCCAATTATTAGAATTTGGCACTCTGTTTTTGAGATCTTTAAACCAGACTGTTTATATGGCTTTGGGAATTCATTGTTTGTCATGTACAATGTAGGACATTGTGTTATGGTTAACACAGAGGCCTGGCAAGAGATATTTACAGTTATTGAAGAAATGTCATCCCACATGCTCATTGGAGACAATATTTCTGTCATCTACATTACCTTCGACAATTTTAACACAAACTTGAATAGCCTAGGTATTTTAAACAAAGGTTTTTGTTAGCCACGAATTGGTCAGCCTGAAAATGTGTAAGTATGATGGGTAAACAGTTTCTTGTAATAACATGTTAACATGACCCAGAAGGTAAACACTTGAATCTCTGCAAACCACAGTGAACGTTTCAGAGCTGTAAGTTGCTTTCTGTGGTAACCCCGTTGCACCCGCACACCCTACCCCATCATTGTGTTGTGCAAGTCTACAGATGCAAGTAAAACAAGTAAAAGCGTATACTGAGCTTAAAAAGTTCAATAACAGAGTACAATTGAGATTTATGAAACTGACTTTGGTGTGTCGTGTTCAGCCAAATGTAGATAATTCCATATGTCCTACTCATTTTCACCACAAATGTAGAAACTATAAATAGATGAAAACCCACATAACATTGTGATGGAACATAACACAGCAACACGGTTTCATATTATGCCACAGCAGCATGTAGGGATGCTGACATGGTCCTGCACGGTTGGTGTGAAACAGTAAATTGAAAATGGAGGCTGAGACAGAATTTCCTACAATATGAAGAGCTAAACAGGACACACTGTACACACTGTAGTGATTTGTTTCAGCAAAATGTAGAGAAGACAGGGTGGAGGGGTAAGGGGAGGAAGGATTTGCACATGCTGCTTATACAAGGGCCTCAGCAGTACATGTTCTAGCATGCTGTGTTGATTGCACATCAGGATTTTCTAAATTAAGTTCCATTCATGGGTTGGCAGCATGTTCATGGTAGCAAAGCTGTGTTTGGAATTTTACAGCATGATACCTTGTCTACAGCAGAGATGGGTACGTATGTCACAGAAAATGGATAATTATAAATTTGGGTATGTATGTGTTGAGATCCATGATTAACATGAAATGAAAGTCATTTTTAGTGACAAATTATGAACTGGGGCTTGACTGTGGCATTTTACTAATGAAACATAAAAAGAGGGGATGAAAATATTAGATGTAGTATTGAAATTTCTTAATTATTAATTCTCACAATACAAATGTATTCCTACACACTTTTTTTTTTTTTGGATGTGATGCTGCATTGAATGGTAAATAGTTCCTTCAAAACAATGGTAACTGCAGTCAATATGGTGTCTTATCCCAGAAGTCTTAAATCATCAAATTTAATTCTTACTGGCATAGTGTAATTGTAATATTCATATGTCAACGTACTGTAACATAATTTGTGTCTTATATTTATGCTTGATGTATTCAGTAGCCTGAATGTCAGGCAAGATTCATTTTTCTTGTGACACTTTATTACATTTTAAATTGCTGAAGTTCATGTTGTTTGGATGTAATTTGGAACAGATAATGTTGCTATATATTATTGTATGGGGTTGACAGAGGATGATTATGATGCAGTTTCATACAGTGATAAGGATGCAAGGTGTAGTATGAGATGTATTATTATTTTTATGGAAGATGATGAATAAGATGATATGGTGTGACAGAGCATTTTCAGACACATGCTGACTGGTTGAAGTAAGTAAGTGAATTGGCATGTGTCTGAACATGCTTCAGTGTGAAGCCACGAGCATTTCATGCTTCAAATTAAGTGGTACAAATGGATGTATGGAGCATTATTTCTTTTTAAATGATTTCATACAATATTGTGGTGTTTGTAACTGCTCAGATCCTTTTGGGCACTTAACGTAGGGGGCACACAGTACACAGATGGTTGCTGGTACATTCAGATAATGTTAAAATGGCCCCAAAAACAATTTTATATTTTTAAAGTATGGTGGTGCTTAAATCCCGTAATGTTAATTAAGCAAAGTGTTCATAGTGCATTATTATGAGGGCTGCAGGAAATTTTTCTCAGGCTAGACGGCATCATTATTATATAAGATTTGTGTGTTCAGAGCTTCCTATTGTTCCATTACTACTACTACCTACTACTACTACTACTACTACTACTACTACTACTACTACTACTACTACTATTACTACCACCACCACCACCATCACTACTACTTTAAATTCTTGCCTATTGGTTATTAGATGGCAGTCTTCTGGTAAGTTCAGATCTCAACAAGAGATCATAGCGATTTACCTCAGCACTTTACAAATGATGTGTGCTGTGCTCATTAGTGTTCTATTGCTCTATGGCTGGCAGGTGGCCTGGGAGCAACTGAAGGTTCTGATCTCATCCCTTCGTAATTGTTCCTAATGCACCCATTATAACGGGCACAGTTTTTGTTCCCACTTCCCACATCCTGCCGACCTTGATCTCCAGGTCTTTCTACTTGCTTAGCTTTTCAGGTTTTTTGCTGTCTGTTAACATTTAAATCATGTGGTATGACTGTATCAATCAGTAGGCAAATCTTCTCTTGTTTATCTTGCAGTACTATAGCAGGTTTGTTTGCTAGTTTATTATTATTATCATTATCATCATCATCATCATCATCATCAT
>Ga0131853_10021956_pt1 | contig 11567 bp, 7 predicted proteins | sample TergutLab28metaG_FD_92764 | JGI IMG/M metagenome (GOLD analysis project Ga0131853, IMG submission 92764) | Labiotermes labralis P1 segment gut microbial communities from Petit-Saut dam, French Guiana - Lab288 P1 (version 2) (version 2) | ecosystem: Host-associated > Arthropoda: Insects >...
AAAAAAAATAATTCCGGCGCCAAGAGGTGAATATAGGAAACTGTTACTTTCAGAGACTATGGTTCCTGTATTATTCACATTTTATATACAGGATGTGCTAAAATTAAAAAAAAATAATTCCGGCGCCAAAAGGTGAATATAGGAAACTGTTACTTTCAGGGACTATGGGCAAAACAGTGTGCAAGGAACGTATAAAACACTTCACATGCGAAACATCTCTGATAAGTATTAGAATTATTTGCATCGTCCCTGAGGATAAAACAGCGTGACAAAAGCAAGTTGCTTTTGTCTTCAGGTGTGCTCTCGACATGCTGTGTTCTATGTTTTATACACAGCGACGATGGACAAAATTCTAATACATATCAGTAATGTTTCGTCGCATGTTACATCACTGTCAATGAATTGTATGATACAAGAGCTCACTTCTATATTTCTGATAAATGCAATGAGCCTACCTTACACAATGTACATACAGCAACGTTGTAAAGAGCTATATAAAAATTATGGCCTATAAGCTACGTATTAAATGTTTAGCAAACTTCCGTATAATTGAGGAAAACAGATGAATCAGTCTTCCTCAACGGTATATGATACGAGTCTGAAGTTGCTGCTCGTAAATATTACATGACCGAACTGTCTGGCGGCAGCAACGATCGGTACGTGCGTAAACAGATGTTTCCATTTCACCAGGAGAAACTGACCATAGACCACACAGAATGTAGTCAGGTCCGAAAGGGCACCATGTGCGATCGTTCATAAAATTTCCACACTTTTTTAGATGTCAATGCGTTATTTTAGTATAGTTATACCAAGTCACGTCCTGTGTATGCTAGGATACAAGCACCAATACAAAAGAATCTGATTAAACCAGAAGAACACAATACCCAAAAACGCTTCTTAAAATGGTGCACGTTCACTTATAGTGTCGTTTGCAGGGCATCAGTCAATTCACGAACTTATGAACCTGAAGACGAAGGTGGTACTTTCCTTCTAAACGTAGGGAATCAATTACCATCCCACATGGCGCAACAACCCAGGAGACCTGCTTTCTCATTACGCCAACAGGTTAGCAACTAATCAAATCTTTCAGTTGTGCAATTTCTAGTAAGTAAAGCGGCAACCTCCCCGCTACACTAGTCACATCTTACACTGCGGTATTCATTCTCTCGCTCTCTCTCTCTCAGGTGTTACACACGCGACAAAAACTTTAGCTGGTACTGTGGTCACTTTACTTCAATGCACGTTGAGCAGAACCCTCTACATTACAGTCCCTCACTATGTCTCACCCCCCCACACACACACACGCGCTGTCGCAGCCGTTTAGCAATTGAACCATACAAATATTACATAAGAGTCAACTTTCTGAAAAAAAGAAGTCGGTTCCTCCGTTTCAGAGGTACAGCAGCGCTAAACTTTTCGCAGTTAAACCGAAGAATTCGCCAAAAGTTTACCTGCGCTGGTCAAGGAAGACAAGTTCCGTTTGTGACGGCATGGCTCGAATTCCTAGCCTCGGAGATAACGTGGGTGTAGCCACACAAACAGCCAGCCAGCCAGTCAGCAACACCGGATTAGAGCAGACGGTGGGCGCAACACTGTCGTTTCTCCATTTTACGTACCGCCAGCCATGTCAGTGACCCCCTTGTTCGATATTCTCCGATACTCCCACACGAAGAAACTGAAACGAACTGTAGTGAATTCGCTACTCAGACTTAATTCTATGAAACGCATTTCCTACTAACAGGCAACTACGTATAAAAATCCGGAAGCATAACGCGGGAGAGACTGCTCCTGAACAGGACTGCCTCCTGCGTCTCCGGAAGTCTTTGTCAAAACACGACTTGTATTCAGTTTGGGGTTGTGCGCACTGGTAGCATTATGACAGCCTTCACGTAGTATTTAATGATAGTTAAGAGTGCTGGGCTTACTAATCTATTTATCACACCAGTTCTTACAATCCAAATATTATACCACTCCATGTTCATTTGTTCTTGCAACAACGAAAAGATGCGTTACTTGCGTGAGTCCTTGCAGACATTTCTCCTATTTTCCCCAGATGTTTGGAACCGCAAACCTGAGTCCGAAACGGTGCAACTTAATGATCACACACTGATATCCGAGGAGGGGTAGATTTGGGTTTGAAAACTGCTGTCTGCTAGGTAAGACGCCTTACAGTATGGCACACGGCTTCTCAGAAGCTTTGGTGCCAACTTGTATCTACAAAATCACATGGCATCACACCCTGAAGACAGTTATTGCTCATAGCTACTACTGCGAGAACGTGAAATCTCACAGCTAAGGTTTGCAAGCCAAAGCGAAACATTGTGCATATTATTCAGATGTTATATCTCTTATGAAACAGCAATTTGTCGTAACTCACCGACACACCGGTTTACAGGAGACAAAAAAACGTGACCGAACGTAATAGACCCACACTTACACAGTTTCTTTGTGGACACAACATTGTGACAAAAGGTGTGTTCGTAACCCACCTGTCTAATAATGCGAGAATCTCAGTTTCACGAATTGTATAGGTTACGGCAAATGGCGGTTTCATAAGCGATATGATGACACCGAACTCCTTTGGAAAAAGTACTTCTTTATGGAAGGTATGAATTACAAACCTCAGGAAATGACGTGAACATTACATACTTCTTATAATAAAACCGACTAGATGCACTAATTTCTCAAATTTATCATGACATTCAGTCCTGATCCTGCTTGCAAGCTGTCAGTAAACCTGTATGACATGTACCATTGCTGTGTGTACAGTGAAAAACTCCTGATAATGGACAGAGGAACTGTCCGAAACATGTAGAGTTTTATTCCAAAAATAAATTTGAGAAATTAATGCATATGGTTGGTTTTATTATAAGAATTTATCACGATGTACGGTCATCTGAACGTCAAAAAAGAAGAACATTGCATACTCTTGGAATTATCAAGGTATGACTTACTGGTAGTCAATGGTATAGCACAAAGCACAAACTTCGCCGTACCTCCGCCAGAGATATGTTGAAGCCTTCCCTTTGCCTAGGCACCTCAAAATACAAGCACAGAGGCGGTGAAGATAACGTTCCATGGATCCAACCATTGGCGCTATACTGAGGTTAAGTGATTACTTTCGCGTCCTAGCTACCTTACTGGAAAATTAACCCCGATCCTTAATCCCTCAATTTAGTTACTGTAGTAAATTAGCTCTCCACAGTAGTAACGTCCTTTGATGTTACAGGTCATTCTTACAACTCTAAGAATTCAAGAGTTGATAAGACTAGACACATACACACAACATGTGATGTTCATAGACAGTCCTTAATCCTGCACGCATCGGAATTCCAAGTTACAATAAAAATATGCGAATTTGAAGTACTGAACTTTACAGCTACAATATCCAACAGTGCACCGCCAAAGAAATTACGGACATGAAATATACTTTTGCCAATAGGTGTGGGTAGCAGTCAATAACACAACAATATCTAAAAAGATGTTTAATAAAGGATGAAGTAAACTACATGTTTCGGCCTAATGTGACCATCATCAGGTTTACATCCGAAAGTATGGTGGTAGTTCTTTACAGGATTGGTATGGATATGTCACGATGGTGAGATCTCAGCATCTGTGATGTTTGTTATATGCTATTTATAGGGGGCACAGGGGGGGTATCTGTAATTTGCGTTACAGATACCCCCCCTGTGCCCCCTATAAATAGCATATAACAAACATCACAGATGCTGAGATCTCACCATCGTGACATGCCCATACCAATCCTATAAAGCACTACCACCATACTTTCGGATGAAAACCTGATGATGGCCACATTAGGCCGAAACATGTAGTTTACTTCATCCTTTATTAAACATCTTTTTAGACATTGTTGTGTTATTGACTGATACCCACACCTATTGTTTATATACACAAAACGGGGATGGCTCATTCTAGAATTACGTTTGCCATTTATGTATGTAACTGCAAATATGTGTTTGTACAAAAAAAACTGTAACCCTCAAGCACTACATTCAACAACCTAATGAATTAAGACATTATAGCAATGTGCTGCATTTATTTAAGCAAGTTATCAGAAACTAAAATCCCTATAAGTTTTGTACTTTTATTTCACACAGGTACTTAAACCATAAGAGAACTAAGCAGTCGTACACTTATAGTGCTCTAATGCATCCAGGCCTCCTTAACTTGTATGCCGTACAGACACATCGCTTGATATGGCAGCGAGCAAGCAGTTTTGCAGCAACACATCGTGCGACATTCACTTTTGCAATTTCTTAATGAAATATTACCTAACCTTAGTCTCCACCCACTCAACTTGCGTCCATAAAATGGCAAAATATTTTCAGATTTTTTTAAGTGTACATTACTAATGTTCCTTTGTTTCCTGTACTACTATTAAAGGACAGTAATTATTTAAAATTGCAAGTATCTCTAAAAGAAGAATTTTTAACGCTAAAATGCCTGAGTGAAGTGAAAAACAGTTAGTGTAGAACAACAAGAAGGCGTGTCTATACGAAGAAAAGTGCAATTTGAAGACAGTCTTTCTATTCTAGCACCAAACCACAGTAATATTCTCGAGCTGGCAGACGTATATTGACAAGGAAACGAGTGTATACAGTTTCACGGAAACGACAAAGACATTTATCATCTGGCTGCATCTTTCATACTTTCATCAAGAAAAGTAACTGTCGTGGAAGAAACACCATTCCCCAAAAAACTGGGTCGGTCAGGTTCCGCCAGGTACTAGACGACATAAAGAAGACAGGAAAGGGCTCGTGATAAATTGAAAATGAAACACAGTGGGAAGATCAATTCTGTCTGAAATTTCTTTGAATTTGTCTCAATATCAAAAATTGGTGTAGTTTGTTAAGCCAATATTACAAAATTACTAGATTCCATATTCAGCACACTTCTGTATTCATGTGTCTATTGAAAATTCAAATACACTTGTGGGTACTTCAACAGCAATACTTTTGCGCCCTAGAACTGCTCTGCTTACTGAATTCACATAAGGCACCAGTAAAACAACTGACTGGGGCTGGCCATATTCCTGCCACAATAACACAGTCAAAATCAAATGATAAATATAAACAGACGCAATTTGTTAGTAAAATAAACAAATAATCGATCACAACATTCGTGCGTCCATTAAATAAGTTCACTATTGCATCTCCGTCACTAGGAAATGGTATGTAGTCAAACACAACTATGTCATTGAGGTGCATTTAATACTATATGATGGAGCAACTACATGTTTCGGCCTGTACTGGCCATCTTCAGGTTGTCTTGGGGAACTTAAGAACTAGCTATATGCATGCGCGCGCACGTGGTGTAGAGATCTCTACATACGGGCACTATTAGCGAACCGGAGCGAAACAATTAGCGCAACAACCGAACCAAAACAGCAGTCAAATAAAACACTATGAAACAAACCAGTTATAGATAATAAACAAAATACATGAATAGAAACCAGACAATAACGCTATTTGGGGGGGTGGAGGTTCTCTGCAGGTATGGAGCTGTAGTCGTGCGGAGGGCTGTCCTGTGTCTGGTTTGTTTCATAGTGTTTTATTTGACTCCTGTTTTGGTTAGGTTGTTAAGCTAATTGTTTCGCTCCGGTTCGCTAATAGAGCCCGTATGTAGAGATCTCTACACCACGTGAGCGCGCATGCATATAGCTAGCCCTTAAGTTCCCCAAGACAACCTGAAGATGGCCAGTACAGGCCGAAACATGTAGTTGCTCCATCATACAGTCATTAAATACACCTCAGTGACACAGTTGTGTTTGACCACATACCATTTCCTAGTTTCACACACACAACGGGGATGACACACTTCCTAGACCTCCGTCACGTTTCAAACATTCAATATTCATCATTAGTTGGAAACAATTGCATCAGCATTGTGTAACTACTGGTACATGGGTTGAAGAAATCCAACGAGATGCAGCAGTATGCAGATATTTATTTACTGCTAAATTACTCTACATGTTTCGGGCATCCATCGCGCCCATCATCAGGAGTACACAAAACTGTAGTTGCAGCCTCTGGTACAGATCATACTGTAAAGTACAAAAGTTGAACTAGTTCAAATTTTTTATTTTTTTTGTCAACATGATCATAGGGTGTACATAAAGTTGTATGCTTGTCGTATTACATAGCTGTACTTTACAAAGCCTTATGGACACTGTACAAATGGATTTTATGTTAATGCAGTGGAGCGGAGTTCTCATTAAGTTGCTTAGTGTCATTAAGTTCAAGGCTTTGAGTATACTGCAGTGTTGACATAGATCCTGCTCTTGAGGGTTGATGCCGTTGGCACCAGCCGGTGCCAACACTGAAGAAACGCAACAACACCAACAGAGTAATTGCCGAGCTAATAAATACACAGCCTGTTATGAAAAGCAAATAGTCATTCTCGCGTTCAACCAGTAGCCTTGTAAGTAATCAAGCCCAAACATATGTTCCTAAACCTCACCTTTTAAAGCCTACCGGTTACTATACGTACCACCAGATTTAACATTCAAAAGTTTTGCATGCTGATTACATTGCATTTATGTGTTTGGTGTGGCTCTCAGAATAAAACCAGTAACTTTTGTCTTATACATCATTAACAGATTGGTTTTTATAACGGTGGAGAGTGTTTACTGCGCGGTACGCAGAGCCCTTATGTAACACAGATACGTTTCGTCCTTAAAGGTTTAAACGTACGTATTCACAGCAACACATACATATAGTATCCCTTACTGTCTTACACTATATAGAATTGTCGTTCATTAAAATTAATCAAGTAATAGCGTGGAACTCTTATAGAACACACAGGTATTTTCGGTCATCCACACAGTGTTCGATGCCGTCAGGGAACGATCACGGCTTCTTTAATATTTTCCTATACACTAACAAACTAGATACGTATTGAAATAGTAGAGTGTTTGTCTGTATGCTTATAAGGTTGCATCTTTACAAATTTGAGTCGCCAAGAGACATTAGTTTCGCATAAGTTGTAAGTAATCACCTAAGAAGCAAAAGGAATGTTAGAAAATGAAGTGCAGGGAAGGCAAAGAATGCGTTCTAATAGTCTTAATAACAGCTGCTATTGTTTATAACTTTGTGTATACACTTACGTTTCCAAGCCACTTAATTTAAGAAGGGAACTCGAAAAATTAAACTTTTTAAAGTCTACAGAAGAAAATCCGGACAGAGGTTCCTTCTAGCTCATATCTTAGGCGTTTACTTTACCTGAAAATCATTACAATGATATTCTTCATTCTGCATTAAATTCCACGTGCCTTATTTCAAAAAACAGTTCTAGGAGCTCAGGAGCGAAGTGCAGTTGGTTCTAGCTTCGGAAGTGCAAATTACGACTGTTTAAACGGGGGTTTCTCTTGTTTACGACCCTCAATAACGAGCTGACAAAAATAAGGTCTGTGCGAAGTTCATATCTGAAGCCAGTGCGGTTGGTTGATTTTCATCAACTGAAATTTTAAGTTCAAATCCATGTATTTATTTATTTACTTATTTTATTTATTATTTATTTACGTGTAGACATATGTTAAATATGAGGCCTTCGCTCTTCTGCGAACTTACGCAGCGTTGATTGGTAATTATTTACCGACGTTTCGGGACAACATATTGGTCCCATTTTCAAGCTTGACCCTTGAACATCCCAGAAGAACAAATATGACATTGTGCAACATTGCAGAAGACCACAATCACGCATATGTTGAATGAGTTGCTTGAATTTATTTTTTTTTCGGAGATTTTCGGCTAGCTTTTTCATTCACTTCCTCTCCTTGATTTTGATTACCCCAACAGAATTATAAATTACGAGATTCCACATTATGCAGTTTCAGTCAGCTCTATAATACGTCCTTTGTTTTAGGCACAATGCTCTGCTTTGGTGGCGGTATTGGTGGTGGTGGTGTTGGTGACGGCGATGATAGTGGTGGTGGTGGTGGTAGTGGTGTTAGTAGTAGTGGTAGTGGTTGTGGTGGTGCTGGTAGTAGTAGTAATATTAGTAGTAGTAGTAGTAATATTAGTAGTGGTACTCGTGGTGGTGGTGGTCGTGTTGGTAGTAGTGGTGGTGGTGGTGGTGGTGGTGGCAGCGACTGTTGTGGTAGTGGTGGTGGTGGTAACAGCGACGGTGTTGGTGGTGGTGACGGCGGTGGTAGTCGTGGTGGTGATGGTGGTGACAGTGGTCGTAGTAGTATTAGCAGTAGTAGTAGTGGTGGTGGTGGTGGTGGTGTTGATGGTGGTGGTGGAGGTGGTGGTTGTGGTGATGGTGGTGGTGGTGGTGGTTATGGTAGTGGTAGTGGTGGTGATGGAGGTGGTGGTAGTGATAGTAATAGTAGTAGTTGTGGTGTAGGTGGTGGTGGTGGTGGTAGTGGCGATGTTAGTAGTTAGTGATGGTAGTGGTAGCGGAAATGGTGGTGATGGTGGTAGTGGTGGTGGTGGTGGTGGTGGTGATGATGGTGGTGGTGGTGGTGGTAGTGGTGGCGGTGGTGATGGTAGTGGTATTGGTAGTGGTGTTGGTTGTAGTAGTAGTTTTGGTGGTAGCAGTTGTAGTTGTGGTGATGGTGGTAATTGGGATGGTGGTAATGACTTTGATTATGATGAAGTTCGTTGCTGCCTGGCTTGTGACACAGAAGATAGAAAAGAAGATCATTCAATTAAGGACTCTCGCTAATTACTAAGTTTGGCAGGATTAAAGAGATTAGCCACATCCCTATGTCGTCTCTACTCCTATTTGTTTCCAGTTGTTCCGTCTCTTTCGTTACGTCTCTTTCACTCCATCAAGGGAAGAAGAAACTTGCCTCCCTCTGTTGTTTACCCCCTCCTCTACATACATTTTCTTCCCTCACAATCTCTACTTTCCTATTCAGTTACCCAATCTCTCCTTCCTCTCCCGTTCTCTTTAATTTTCTCTTGCATACTTGTCATCGTTTATCTGTTCGATCTTCCTCTACATACAAATGCATTTGTCTTCTCGAAGACTCCCCGTCAACACGATTTATTTTTATGCTTCATTTTAGTCATCATTTCTCTACCTGTCTTGACTAAGACAATGATTCTTACAAGCGACCGGTTACTGAAAATTCTAACAATATTTCACTCCGGGATGAGATCCCCAGGTAACAGGAAATGCATGGACACTCTAAACCCCTATTACAATATTACCCATCATTCAGAACCAAAGTGTTCTTATTGATCACCCGCGCGGAGACCGCACTTCAAGAAGACTTCTTATTTGATAGATTTAATGGGCAGACATCTAAATGCATAACCTCGACGGGATATTCGTCAAGATTTTAGTCCAAATGTAATAAAGGGGTGAGATTTTACCGCATTGAGAGCCTGGAATATCGCAACAAACTGTTAAAATAAAATCCATTACGGAGTTGTTGATACGATATTCAGTACCTTGATTGGTAATGAAAAACTGGAAAATCCGTAGAATGATAGTGGGAACAGGAAAACTCCTACAAATCTTGTGCTGTCAGTTCTGTTTATAACAAATCCAATTTAGACCCTCACTCATTTGGCGCGACAGCAGATTGTCCTAGCCAGAACGTCAGTACAGTAGTTGCAGTGGATTACAGAAAAAGAACACATTAAGTTAAGGAAGAAAACAGTGATGAAATGTCGTACAAAATAGAAGCACACGAAAGTCAGAAATAAGGAATACGAAGAAAGTGATAGGGTTTTACGGTATCTTTTGAAGAGTCTGAAGTACTGCTAACTTCCAACACGCGGAAAGTGTAGTCTAGGACTGCCTCTAGCACAATCAACTGCAATGTAACACAAATTAGAGAAATTAAATACTGACTGATTTGGCAAAATTCTCCCTTAAAACAAATAGTTTTGTCCAGAATATAGTTATGAATTCATATTCAATTATTATTATTATTATACTTAGATTTCCTCCAGAGAAAACTGACTTTCTAGTAAATTCAAAACCTCGACCCCAGGGTTTAACAAGATGAAAAAACAGAGGCTAATGTCCCTCACGTCCATGAATTCTTTTTCATTAAGTGCCAGGAAAGGAATAAAAATTAGCCAAATTCTTTGAAAACCATTTTGATTTTATCTGTGAGAATTTGACAACACTAACATCCCAATTGGGGACCGCGGTAGCACAGTGTTTAAGGTGCTGTGCTACAAACCGGAAGGTCGCTGGTTGGATTCCAGATGGTGTCTTTGGGATTTTTCATTAACAAATCCCTTCCGATCGCACTATGGTCCTGGGGTCGACTCAGCCTCTAACAGAAATGAGTACCAGGAGTATTTCCTGGGGGTAAAGCCGGCCGGTGCCTAAGGCTGACAACGTTACCACCATCCTGCGCCATTTTCACGTAATCTGGGAACCTTAACTTCTTGGAACACTCTGGGCAAATCGGGCCTGTAATGGGGCTGATTTACCTTTTATAACATCCAAATTATATAAGGGTTCAGCTCGTACTCTTATTTAACTACACTGAGTAAGGTTTTGCAAATTACGTGCAAGAACAAGTGAAAGACTTCTGTCCGTATTCGCAACAAATATTGATTCCAAGTTGTTAATATGAATTTACGTTATTGGTGAAGATATTTACTAATGAATATTTATTTGAACAGAATCCCTGTGAATGCATAATTTAGACAACGAAATCGTTGTTAATGATCCTAAAATAGTAGCTGTACAGAATATGAATCAATCTGGTGTGAACCGATAAAACTGAATAAATCAGTAGTGAAAATTTTCAAAACAATCAGTGCCCATTCGCTCGCGTTTATACAGTTAACTAAATAAACCGTCATGAAGCACCCTCGTAGTCCGAAAAGTCCACATATATTGTAAAAAGCAAGGTCGATAAAATAATGTAAAGAAACTAGAAATGTTAGGGTAAAGACGGCACTTTTCAAACGCTATTTCTAGAAGAAATTGTCTTAGAGGAGTTATAAAGCACTGTAAGTGACGTGTATGTTAATACGAAAATTCTTATGTCTGTAGGTAATTACAACATAACAAATGTAATTTTCAGGCGCCCACGGCAGGTGTCGTTGAAATGCTGACGTCTGAATTAGCCCTCCATTTACAGACCTACACAGCGCATTATTAACTGTACCGTATAACCTGCACTGCGGACGCTGAGCACTGCAGTGTAATAGCCATTGGAAAAGTTTCATTACATTGCTTCCATAAAGGTTCATTTTCCTTCTAAAAACAATAAAATAAACATCATAATCGTCAGTACGACAACTTGCCTTAACGTACGTAAGTGTTCTAAAAGTAAGTAGGCTATACTGGGCCTGTATTGGAATAATGCGTCTAGGATGTTTAACGATTAACATAATCTGTCAGACATTAGGAATAACAATATCCCCAGTAGAGGTATGCGCCACATATCGACGTTTCTGTCGACGATGGACCTCATATACGACGGTGATCCCATAAGATTAATATAATATAATATATAGTATATATAATAACACATTATATTTTAATATAATATAATATTATAATACAATAATAAGATATATCGTGTTACAATTGCCTACAGTATTCAGTACAGTAACATGCTGTAC
>Ga0131853_10021958_pt1 | contig 11566 bp, 6 predicted proteins | sample TergutLab28metaG_FD_92764 | JGI IMG/M metagenome (GOLD analysis project Ga0131853, IMG submission 92764) | Labiotermes labralis P1 segment gut microbial communities from Petit-Saut dam, French Guiana - Lab288 P1 (version 2) (version 2) | ecosystem: Host-associated > Arthropoda: Insects >...
AACTTGATGCACAAAATTTTTGTTTTACAATAAGTTTATTTCATGCCTCTACATGTTTCGAGCACATGTGCTCATCATCAGGAGATCAAAATTGCATTACACAGCCTCTGGTATCATCACACCCAGCTTCTTATAGAAGGAGTACCTAGTGGGGGTAGAGCTAGAGGGGCGCAGCCCTTAACCACCTTAGTTTCTTTAGTTTCACTAAAGAAACCTGTAAGCCGCCCCCCCCCCCGCCCGCACGTATTTGCATGCTACAGGGCGACCGTTGCTGTGGAAGATCTTGAAAAACTCAAGTGATCTGTGGAATGGAAATGAATGTGGGAAAAATAAGGTAATGAGAATCTTAAGGCAACCATACCCAGTACAGACTAAGATAGACCAAAAACAACCGGAGAATGTGGAATATCTCAACCATTTGGGTAGCATGTTAACAAATTAAGCGAGATGTACATGGGAAATTAAATGGTGTGAAAAATGAAGTAGTATTGCATAGAATCAAAGAGGACAGGAATAACCTACATAAAATAAAAATTAAGGAACGCTGAATGGATTGTCGCACGTTGCGAAGGAACTGCCATCCAAAATATGTTACTGAAGGAACGAGAGGAGATGGCACAAAATCATGGGAACACGGAGAAGAAGACGTAGGTAGTTGCTGGATGATTTTAAGGAAACGAGAAGATACTGGAAACTGAAAGAGGAAGAACTAGATCGCACTCCTTGGCGAACTCGCTCGGGAAGAGGCCATGGACCTGTCGTAGGACAGACTAAATGATGGACGTCTGTAACAAAACATTGCAGTGTTGCACTACTAACCAACTGAAATAAAAATAATTTTACAGCATTTAAAACTAATTGATAATGAAGTGTGGCATACAAAACGGTTATGAAAACTGCCAGAATGCTGTAAATATGTTACAAAAATGTACAACAAATCTGGCTCGATCATACCACCGCAGTTAACCTTGTGCAGCAGGAAATTACAAGTGACTGTAGGAACGCACAATGAATAATGAAACGCAAAGTTGTGTTTCCCGTTCGTCATGCGGCATTTCGACCCTGACCACTGCCACTAATTTCTAGCCACACAAACAAATCAAGCACGAGTCAGTACAATTAAAACCAATCATCTGAATAACGAGGTTTTGGTACTACCGAAACGGTTGCAAATCAGGCATCAAGTTCAAACAATGGAACAGAACAACACAGTTGTGACGCAGTACGCTTGCAGTTTGTTGCTGATTAAGATGTGAATATCATATTCTTTACCCTGTAACTTGACACTTATTGTGCAGTACGCATTTACTATTCTATACGCGGCGACGACCTCCTAATCATCTTTCATACTGTAGTTGGCCGGAATACGTGGTGGTACTATTGGTTCAGGCACTGTGCTACAGCCCGAATGTCGCGGGTTCGATTCCCGACGGTGTCATTGGGATTTTTCATTGATATAAATTTCCCGGCCGCACTATGGCCCTGGGGTCGACTAAGACACTAATAGAAATGAATACCAGGAACATTTCCTGGAGGGTAAAGGCGGCCGGTGAGGGAGGTTGACAAACTTACCACCTTCGTGTACTGACTGTCTCGAAATCTTGGCGCATCAACCTCCTGGAACCCTCAGGGCATCTCTAGGCCTGTACAGGGAATGCTTGACCTTACTGTAATTGGCCTATACGTAGTATGATACACATACAGTGGCAATGGAGCATCACAGAACAACTAAGTGACATTTCTCAAACAGAAGTAACAGATTACATAATGACTAATTAAGAAACATACTGCAAACTGCAGCACGCGATAACTTACATAATCATCGGTAAAATTATGGAAGACGCCTACCTTACAGGTCTACAGTACAACTGTCAGTCGGTCAGTAAGTGCGTGATTGGGTTCGATGCACATCCCGATCATCCACATGCTTGATTGTAGTTACGCCAGTTGGCAGAAACGTCTGACGTATAAATATGCCGTTATATGAAGTTACGGATACGTCCAAAGTACTTGTGTGTCGGTCGGCATATATCAAGCTGTACCTTCACAAACTTTCAAAACTCATGGCGCAATTCGACACCTGACCATTTTTCCATTAGATCCGCCATTTTAAAACTGATTTTAAGGTGATGCGGCAGGCTTTACAGTACTTTCGTGGTTTTATGACAATCCATACGCCCTACACAGTGCCCGTTACATGGCGAGACATACTGTTACTTTTTTTTAACTCTCTTGCATATATGGAGTGATACACTGACGGTACGCTGTGGAAAACATAGCTAGAGGTGCCGTTGATTGACGTGAATACTTTGTTACTGTATCCAATGACGGGCCGGGTATCATCCATTACGTGTATTTTCCCTTGACTCTCACGCCTCGAATTACGCCAGTGCTCAGCCTTTCGGTTCGTGCAATTTACATGGCAGAAGACATCAACTGTAGGCAGTTTTGTTACTAATGTTTTTGGGTTCTGAATCCTGTCTATCTTCCACGGAAATTTTTGGTATCCGAGTTTCCCACTCGGAACCTCCGAGACTTTCCCTTGTTTCACGTTAGTCGATCGTTGAAAAGCCGTCGCTCCGCCAAATACAAATGTACTAATGTTGCAAATTCAAGTTGCAGCAATTCTGTTATCTTCAGAAGGAAATCATCGCACTCGGGTTTTATATTGTTTTAATATTTATATCGCTAAGCGTCCTAAAGAATTACTTCAGTCAATCTGCAGTTAGCTCTTGTGGCGTATGTCATGTTTATTGTCCATTGTTATTTGTGCTGTGTGTTCTGTTGTTGCTGTTATTGACCATTTGGCTGTTGTCTCCGCACTTTAATAAACAGGAACCGAGTTATTATTATTATTTGTCGCCTCGTCTGGCTCGAGGAACATAAAGCTACAAACAGGGTTTTTGTTTGTCAGTACTTGCTGGTTCATTAACGATTATAAATCATTATTAAAAGGAACGCTCTTATTGTCAATTTGCCATACACAATAATTAGTTATCATATAGTACTAAAATATTCACTGAATGTACTGTTATATAATGCAGTATTATATTTCACACGCAAGTTCATTTAATACTGTTCATTCAACTGATACGATTAACACCTTGACTGTTGATAGATGCACTCAAGCATACACTCCTTATGAGTACTGAAATGTGATTACTGCCCTATGCAGCCCAGAATTATCACCCTTGTTATATCACAATTATAATGAGACGTGCTGCCTACTTGTTCCCCTTTGGATTGCTACACACGCATACACTGACGCTGGAAGACTGCGACTGGATGAAGCCACGCTGAGTTCAGACAGAGAAAGGAAGCTATGACGTCATATACCCGCCTTAATCTCGCTTCCAAAGATGCTGTGTAACAATTACACACAAATTAAAATAACAAAACAAAAAAAATAGCAAATTAGTTATTATAAAATTTGCCCTTAGCGTAACATTATTATTATTGCTACTGCTGGCGGTGGTGGTGGTAGTAGTAGTAGTAGTAGTAGTAGTAGTTGCTGTTGGTGGTGGTGGTTGTGGTAGTAGTATTAGTGTTGGTGGTGGTAGTAGTAGTGGTAGTAGTAGTAGTAGTTGCTGTTGTGGCGGTGGTAGTAGTAGTAGTGGTGGTGGCGGTGGTGGTAGTAGTAGTGGTGGTGGCGGTGGTGGTAGTAGTAGTAGTAGTAGTTACTGTTGGTGGAGGTAGTAGTAGTAGTAGTTGCTGTTGGTGGTGGTGGTGGTAGTAGTAGTTGCTGTTGGTGGCGGTGGTGGTAGTAGTAGTAGTTGCTGTTGGTGGTGGTGGTAGTAGTAGTAGTAGTTGCTGTTGGTGGTGGTGGTAGTAGTAATAGTAGTAGTTGCTGTTGGTGGTGGTGGTGGTAGTAGTAGTAGTAGTAGTAGTAGTAGTGGTGGTGGTGGTGGTATAGTAGTAGTTTAATGACAGATGAAAGCAACTTCACTAGCATTTATAGTTAATTTATTTTACATCTGCACGGCCAGAATATGCTTATAAGCCTACTTAAAAATTAAAAATGACTGGAAGCTATTCACACTCTCACATCTTCAAGTCTCTCTTACCCATAAAACAGTATTACTATTTTCCGGCTACAAAACATTATGACCCACCCGAGCCACATAAATCCTCTATCAAATCACGAAACTTGTTTCAAGCTTTAAAAATATCAATCAGCCACAAGTCGACAGACAAGTCACGGCATCTCGCAAGCCAGCACAATCCGTCGTTTTGTTTGTGGGTTCGCCAAGGATGTGGTGTGGTGTAGATTCGACGCTGCGGGCATGAAACTTCGAACTCATCAGGGTCGGTGTTGTTTCCGTTGTCTGCACCAACAGACCAAGGAGGCGAAAGCAACGTTCCTTTAAAATTCAAATCCACAGTGTTGTGCCGCTGTTTACCAATGTAAACTACACACACAGCGATTCTTAGTATTGTCAAATAGATATAAGAATTATGTCCCGCCCCTAAAATCAAACCGAAGATTCCTATTAACAAACACTATCAATCATTCTGTTAGATCTGGCAATGCAAGAATTAACTCAGCTATTGGCGGACGTAACACTAGCAACTCGCCGAACTGTATTGCCTATGCATGACAGAGCTCCAGGTCACGTTACTCGTACATGCAACGTTTAATAGCTTTTGGATTTTCACTACCCAGGTCACTAGACGAGAAGAAATGGGCTGATTCTATGACCTCACCGATCACCAGATCTCACTTCTGTCGACTTTTCATGCAGAACCATCTGAAGGGAAGAATTTATTTGGGAAATATTGAAATATTTAACTATAACCAACCGAACATACTTCGACCTCATAGGTCATGCAGAGAAGGGTTTCTGTACGCCACCTATTTTGTTACTTTTTTAATTTTTACATTGTCCTATATATTCACAAACTTGACACTATGCTCAAACAACTGGCAATTACATGCATGGTCTCTATTTCTGAACATATGGTTAAATACTGTCGCATTCTACTACCTCTAATGCAGGTTCCAATACAAGAAAGAATCATCTGCCAAACACACGCGAGGTGGTCCTCCACTTTGGACGTTGGTTGGATAGGTAAAGGCATGTCACCATGGACACGTGCATGTGATGAAATGTCAGGCATTGAGCTGAACTTGAAGAGCATATTATAAATCACTTGACTAAGAGGAAGCAGCAACAAAATTAAAAAACTAAAACGTCAGAATTTCTGACAGAACAAATTCAGTAATAACGAGGTCAAGTTCCAAAGTAAAGTAAGGTACAGTGTAGACTTGGCGTCAGTGCAGGAATTCAAGTGGAACAAAGGGGCTACTGAACACACCTACAAAATGAACCGACGATTCACCGGTGAAAGTGGTACTTTTTAAGGAACAATTCAACATCAGCTTATATAAATCACAAATTTATTCTTCGATAAGGGTTCTTAAAAATGAGACTTGACACGTGTAAGTCACCTGGTAGTTGGCAACACTCGACAGTCATTTTAGTTCCGACAAAAAAGGCGTTGTCTTTAAGGTTATGGCCTTACTGCCTGTGACATATCGACATTACAAGGGAAACTGCGTTACAAGTTGTCTTTATCGACAACCATATCGTACAACAAAGTTTGCACGGTTTGGCGTTCTGAGAACAAACAAAGAGCGAAGATCCAGACAGGAGTGGAAATGAGTTGGCAAAGAGACAAGAGCTGGGGAAACGAAACTTTCCATAGCAGAGGTTTGTGAAACTTTGTAAATTACCTTATATAATAGGGTACAGTAACTTAACAACTTGCGACTTGCCATAGAATTCTTGTTGTTGTCTCTTAAACTGGCGTTTGTGCATGTGTTCATGTGTGCATGTGTGCACAGGCACAAAACAAATGTTCGTCATCTGACAGTGGGGACGAGGGCACAAGTCTATATATAGACAGACAGACAGACAGAAGCGAAGCTTTCGAACGTTATCAGCGGAAAGGGATTTCTGGCACATTTGTTGCAATTAAGCTGCGACAAACCACCTTAGTTTATCTCCTGCTTGTAAGGGCCAGGACAGCCAATGTACAGTGTGTGGCTTGAATAAATAGTATCACATGTCAGAAGGAACTACGTAATATGATGATAAAATATAGAAGTAAAGTTAGGCCTATGCTTATTACATAGAACTATGGAAACATATGGTGAATGGAGGTCTCCTGTATGCATTATCCTCATTACAGCTGATGTAAGGCTTCACAACCACACTGTTCACACCCGCGGCAAAACAGTCCGCCTTACCGATTGGAGAGGGAGCTGCGTGGCTGCAGATCCGGGGTGCCACTTTTTGAGAACAAAATCCCTTTCCCTCGTTAGGAATAGAAACCTAATTCGCAGGTCGTCCAGCCAGTAGACTTGTCAACTCCCAGTGTAATGAATATAGGATAAAATGCACAATACAATGGAGAGAAACTCTGTAAGTCTTGATTTGCAACTGCGCTGTTCGATAACTTAGCGATTATTTTAAATTGCAATTTTGTAACAAAAAAAATTTGCGAAAAACTTGGCTTCCAGCGGGATTCGAACACTGGACCGCCCAGCCCGTAACGAGTGGTTATACAGAGTTCGCTATCCCGGCCCCATCGCCATTTAGTAGTAAAACAAATATGATCAAATCACTTCCAAGGAGCAATGATTAATTCTTTATTTCCTACAAGAAAACTTACAATAGAAAAAAAAATTAATTAAATGATTTCCGAAAATTAAATTTGCATAAGTTTCCATATTTCTGCCTCAAAACATTCCGAATAGTCTTGTAAAGACCAAAAAGTGGCTGTTGGACTTTAACTGTACTTCAGTTTTAACTTCAGAGAATATTCTTACTGAACAAGAACTTTTACAAAAAAAATGTTATATGTTCTTCCTCTTCCTGTTTGCTCTGTCGCGCTAAGTATAAAGGCCACACATAAATTGTTATCCTGCTTCACTTTCTCAGAATGTGTGAAGGTGGATATAGCTGTTTGGCTCTGTGCCCCATGCTATTAGTTCACGCTTAACACTTTTGGGCTTCTAAAGTAGGATCAATTTCTCTATGAGTTCTAATGCTGAGCTTCCTCTCTATATTTGTGTTTAAAAAAGAAAGAAAAAAGAAAATAAAATAAAACAATAAGTTTCGACATCTTCAATCTCTCGACTCTGCATTCTGCATTCCCAAACTTCCAATTTACTTTATACTTCTGTCATCCACTTCTTCAAAATCCAATTTCATGGCTATAGAACCTTCAAAGCACCCACAGAGAATAGAAGCAACTGTAATTACTCCATACACTAGTCGTCAATCATGGAACACAGAAAAGAAAAGCCCAATGCTCAGTTCATCCAGAACCAATTAAATTCAGTTCATACCCTACCCTCCTATTTATCGAAGAACAATTATAATACAATTCCCTTATCTACAGCTCGATCTTCCCTGTGATTATCGTCGTAATATTTAACGAAGTACAGAATGTATAACATTGCCTATTCTATACGTCTCTCTACCTTTGTGTTAAATATCTCTTGGGTCATATTTTCTTCACCGCATTTTGCTTTCGACCATGCACTTATGTTTCCTCCACTGACAGACGAAATTTCATAATCACGTAGCACTAATACTCAAATTACAGTTTCATACATACTTTTTATGTTTACATATCTAGGTACGACCTGGCATGACACTCTGAAGTAAATAATCACTCTCTCTCGCTAAATCCGTTTTGCTAAAATACTTTAACCATTTCAAAGCACCGTCGTTATTATATTATCAACTGCTGTAACATTCGATAACTGTGCATGTTAGCTACAGCATTTATTCTCAGGCTTCTTGTTATTTGCAGAACAAACAGGGACTTTCCCCTGAACAGAAGTACCCGAATGGTCTGTGTAATACAGACGGCTTGTGTTTTCTGTAAGGTAAAAACTGAATTTGTAAACATTATTTAACATCAAGCTAGATACAGTTCGTAATTTAAATATGAATAGTTATATATCATCGGAAAGGGAAGAGTTGCTACGTAGGTTTCCTTGCTGTAAGAGTGGAATGCAGATACTGGAATTGATGGCAGCTGGGCATGCAAAGGGATTATTAATACATGATACGTCTCTTTGCAATGAACCTCGTTGGAACTACGTTTTATACAGTGGGACTTCAATGACATGGATATTCATTAACAGTACGACTTATTACGAGAGGGCCCAATAGGCAAAACGAAATTTCCAAATCTTCACACATTGTAGTTTCCAATGCGTGCAATATTCTGAAATAAGACAAAGCTTTTGGACATTCATTATTAATGGAGAAAGTTACAACTTTAACCTTAAAACTGTTAATATATTTAAGTATTTGCGGGCATCCATAATTCAATAAATTAGAAACAGAACGAAACTTAAGTAATTATAAAGACCAAATAAGAACGTCATAAAATAGGCTACATCGCCACCATTAGCATCGTCCACACCTAACTCTGCGGTCAGGTCACGCTTGTCCCGAAAGTCACTCACTTGACCTTATCCTGAGCCAGTCCAATCCAGTCTCCACACTCATACACTATTTCCTGTGACTAATTTTCACATCACTGTGCTTCAGTGACCGGTAGCTTTTCTACCAGGATATTGTACAGAAGATAAATTTGGTATGGGATGTGACGCCGTGCAGTCTGGTGACATGTCACACGGTGCTACATCCCAGAACACAGTTATCTTTATCGCAACCGCCGAGAAAACCTCAGATTAAAAAAAAAAGGTTACTTTTGATCTCCCTTTCCCCATGTTATTCCTCTTGATACAATCACTGCAACACGATTCCACGAAAAGAAGATTACGAAGACTTTATAACTTTTTTTTTTCAATCTCATGTTCCCTTTCCAACATCATATTTCTCTCATTGCCCTTTTTCTCGTCCTAACTCCATGCACCTGCTTTCCTAACCTTTAAACAAGTTTCTCACCCGTACAAAACAATATAGCATATGTGTGTGTGTGTGTGTGTGTGTGTGTGTGTGTGTGTTACAGATGCTTATCCCTGCTAGCGTAAGCGTCAATACGTAACATTGAAAGACATTTGAGGGTTGTGTTGACTGTGCATCTTCCTCATGAAATAATGTGAAATGCCAACTTGATGCAACAAGGTAATTTTATTGATGTATTTTTAGCTCGACATGTTTCGGGCGCATACGCCCATCATCAGGAGCATTAGATGTTGAGTTGCAGCATACGGTTTTCTGCACAGAGTTTTTGGATGGGTGGTGGTCTTGAGAGCCGCTGCGTAGGTCGTGTGTATGGTGCGGACGACCTACGAAGCGACCACCCATCAACAAACTCGGTGCAGAAAACCATATGCTGCAACTCAACATGTAATGCTCCTGATGTTGGGCGTATGCGCCCGAAACATGTCGAGTTAAGTATACATAAATAAAATTACCTTGTTGCATCAAGTTGGCATTTCACATTATTTAATTGAAAGAAATATTAACATTCATCATGCTTGCACGTAGACCTTCAACAATTTGATCTGCTATTAATTTCATCATGCACGTCCAGAAACTTAAATTGAATCTGTTACAGTAATACACACTCAGGATAACCTGAACTTCCAAACGAAATAATACTCACTGATTTTATCATGAAATATGGTGATGACACGCAAACATAAGAATTCTCTGGGTACATTTCTTAAAGAGCTATTTAGACAAATGACAGTTTCATTAGTATATTTAAGACATCTTCAAAAATTTCTTTCATATATGCATTATATATTTATATATAGGTTTTCCGGTATCTGGTTCATCATTTTCAGCGATGAGTTTAGTCATTATCCATATATGTCACTAGTTTCTTTAATATTTATGAAATACAAAACCTCTCTGCATTTTATTCTCATAGAAAACCCCTCGGTTTAAAAATTTATTGTCACCAGTTCTTCTAATACACATCCGAAACAAGAGAACATATTTTGTTCCTGGTTATTGATCTATTGCGTGTTAAAATCGATGTTCTCTATTACAGGCCTAATACTTTAGACTCATCTACAGTGCATTATGCTTTAACTCATCACACTCTATTTTGTTTTATAAAAACTGAAATACAGAGCCAGGGTTAAGGATTGCTACGTACTCCTTTCTATCTTCCTCGATAAAAAAAAGATTATTTTTATTTAAGCGAGTAACTAATATTTTAGGTTAAAAATATACAGGCACATAAATCGCACAAAGTTGCAGTGCACGTTTTCTGTGTTCTGTGCATTTTTTTTACCTGTATATGTGTTGTGCCCCAACAAACCAGGTAGGTCACAATCTACACGACTAAAACAAAATACAATAAAGTAAATGAAACCGAAAAAAATATCGTAACGGAACATTCAAAGAGCAAAGTAACAAAACGCAGAGTTCAGACTGGGGTTCGATTTGAAGTAAGGTCATCGAACGTGTAAGACGATTAACGCAAAGGTACAGAAAATTGCACCTGTGCACGCTATTAAGGAGTAGTGGGGGGTGAAAATAAGGCTCCACTCATGCTTCAGGTCGGTACTACATGAAACCACTATTCATCTTCACGTTCCGACCGCCTTAAAATGGAAGGAAACTACTCCAACGATACCTATTGAATAAGAATGGTCCCGACAGTCGGTCGGGATGCTTCCGAGGATCGAAACACGATTCCTTGATCATGCAGTTCCTACAGCAGTCATAATACCGTCTAGGCTATCCCGGGTCCTAAATCTTCATCCCCAAAGCTGGCCAATAGCCAAATGCTTATGTAGCTTCCCTTGTTCAGCTCCTGGCCTTTGCTTCTAGAAACAATGGTAAAGAACAGCACAAGGGGAGAGCAATGAGCTCTGTAGGCAGCCCAACATATTGATCCCGCTGGCCGTAATTAAGTCCTGAACAATCCTGTCCTACGCTGCCAACACCGTGCATTATGAAGACCAACACTTACCCAGAGCATCCGTAAAGCAGCATTATACAAGGCCTGCCACACGTTCGTATCGCACGATAATGATACGCAATGTCAGGCACCTCTTGCGGGTTTCACTTTCCTTCCCTAACTTCAGGCATGTAGCCTACCTGAAGTTAAAGTTATTCAGAGGACAACGAGACCCCTCAGCGGTACACATGCGCCGTTCTGGAGGAAACTTCACCAATATATGTTGGAGAAAAAATGTTTATATTGTTAACCAGAACCATCAGGTTTCTTCGAAAAGGTCGGCCGGATAATATGACGTCACATCCCAGAAGACACATTTTTATATTTCTGCAGGGATGAGAAAAAGAACCGCCATGAGCTGCCGTGGTGTAAATCTGTTTACATCCCTTGTTGTCTACAAACTGCAATCATAGGGCATATGGGTACAATTTGCAGCTGCCAACAGTATGCCACTGTTAGTCTTCGTCAGATTTCTACGATAAGATATCAATACTGCGGTCACAACATAGACTTTGTAATTTGTAATAACATTAAACCTGCAGAATATGCCAGGCCTACGTGAGAAAGAAACAAATGCATCAAAGTATTCTTAAGTCCCAGAAGTTATCATTAAACCCCCCCCCCCCCCCCCCCCCCCCCGCCTCTTATATTCTTATCC
>Ga0131853_10021959_pt1 | contig 11566 bp, 12 predicted proteins | sample TergutLab28metaG_FD_92764 | JGI IMG/M metagenome (GOLD analysis project Ga0131853, IMG submission 92764) | Labiotermes labralis P1 segment gut microbial communities from Petit-Saut dam, French Guiana - Lab288 P1 (version 2) (version 2) | ecosystem: Host-associated > Arthropoda: Insects >...
AATATTACGCTGCCCCATCTCGCAGTGCTCCATCAGGCTGTCGCCGGAAACAAGCCATTCTGTGAGTGCGCTGTCGTGAAAAAGCGCGCAAACAGACAACGTGATAAGCTCGTCGTTACTCATGCCAATGGCAGCGCCCATACTGGTGCAAAGAGCCGCAACACGCTTACTGTGCCCAGATGCAACGCCAACAACTTCACCCTCTACAATATCCAGCCCACGAGAAACGGCAAGAAGTATTGTGTCTACCCTCATGTTTACACCTCTTTCCATATGGCTTACTCCTGACTATCATGAAATGTAATTGCCATAACTGTTTCTACAATGCCGCTTCCTGTATCAATTTCTATTTTCTCGTCTGAAGGAAGTGTTGATCTTGAGACTATTGCAGGTGGTTTGATATCGCATGGGATCCCTTTTTCGTTGCTGATTTTGCCGCATACAGAACCGCTTATAATGTTGGTAACTTCCCGCAGAGCTGAAAGCTCAAGTTCGTCTATAGCGTCCGGCATAAAGTGCATCATCTCGTACATCATAGTTTTTATAAACGATACAGGATAGACGACAGTGATGTGACCGCTCGCGTTTCCTGTGAAATCTACCTTCACGGCAACAGATTCAGCAAAGCTTTCGTTGTGTTTCTCTGCTTTCTTCATACATTCTGCTTGCAGCCCCACCATTTTTTCCAATACACCGCTAACGCAGCAAAATACTATTTCCTCGTACATTACCTGCTTCGAGCCATGCGTAATTCTTTGATCCGCTTCGGATACATGGTATAGTAACCAAGCTGCCAACATGCCAACAAATTGCCTTACGTGGTTTGCGGCGAAATCAGATTCAACCATTATTTTTTCGTGCTTTAACAATGTTTGAACAAAGCGTTCGTGCAGTTTTTTATGCGCCTCAAACCCATTATAACCTATAGATTGCTGGTATGCCTCTTCATCAGCGAAGTGTGAGATAGCATACTCTTTCAGGAACAAAATTGTTGATATGCATTTCTGCTTGTCCAGTGTTCCGGCGGCTCGCACTTCGCATATAAGTTCGCCAATTTTATTAAACAATGTTTTGTGCTGCTGGTCGATTGTCTCTACGCCGACGCATAAGGATTCCTTCCACATGACACCATCCACCTTTTTATTATAGCGGAAAACCTTGAGGCAATGCCCCAAGGTTTCCACATTTTAACCCTTAGTAAACTAATTGCTATAAAACAGGGGTGGTATTATTTGAAGTAGCGCTTCAGCAAGCCGTCAAAAGCCATTCCGTGCCTTGCTTCATCTTTGCACATTTCGTGGACTGTATCGTGGATTGCGTCGAGGTTAAGCTCTTTAGCGCGCTTGGCTATTTTTAGCTTGCCTTCGGTTGCGCCATGTTCGGCCATAACGCGCTTTTCAAGATTGGTCTTTGTGCAAGCGTCTACAACTTCGCCCAGCAGTTCCGCAAACTTGGCTGCATGTTCAGCTTCTTCGAAAGCGATACGCTTATACGCTTCGGCCACTTCAGGGAAACCTTCGCGGTCCGCTTGGCGGCTCATAGCCAGGTACATCCCTACTTCAGTACATTCTCCCATAAAGTTATCACGCAGGCCTTGAAGGACTTCCGGGTCTACTCCTTGGGCTACGCCTAGTCTATGTTCATCAGCAAATACAAGGCCTTTAGATGTATCTTGTTCGTTGAACTTTGACGCTGGAACACTGCAAAGTGGGCACTTTTCCGGAGGTTCATTGCCTTCGTGAACATACCCGCATACGCTGCATACAAACTTCTTCATAATATTTCCCCCTAGTTATATTCAAAATTATTAAGAATAGGAATCATTCTTATTTACATTATAGCACACACAACCGCCTTGTCAAGTGTTTTTTTATAGAGGTATCGCGCTCTAATGCCTGAAATGACGTATGCCCGTGAATACCATTGCTATGCCTAAATCATTACAAATATTGATAGATTCTTGATCATTGACCGAACCGCCGGGGTGGATTATTGCCAGTATGCCTACTTTTGCGGCGGCTTCTACGCAGTCCGGAAATGGGAAGAACGCATCAGATGCCATAACGGAACCTTGCAGCACACTGTTGTCAAACTGCTGGCCGGCTTGCTCTATTGCTTGGCAAACTGCCCTTATACGGCTTGTTTGCCCTGTTCCGATTCCAAGTGTCTGCTTGCTCTTTCCTATTACAATACCATTGGACTTAACGTGTTTAACAACTTTCCAGCAAAAAAGCAGATCTTCCATCTCTTTGTCTGTAGGGCGGCGTTTAGTTACAAATTTCATTGGTTCCGGCAGAAGCAACGTATGGTTGGCCTGTTGAATCAAAAGCCCGTCGTAAACATTCCTTATGTCGAAAGCGGCATTTGAAGGCTTCGTTACGTCTAACCTAAGCAGGCGGATGTTTTTCTTGCCAGTCAGTATATCCAGAGCCTCGGGTGTGTAGCTTGGCGCTAATATTACCTCGAGAAAGGTTTTGTGCATTATGGCGGCAAGGGTTGAGTCTATTTCATGGTTTGCGCAGACTATGCCTCCGAAGATTGATACCGGGTCGGATAAATACGCCTTGTGATAAGCTTCGGTGATATTTACACCGCTGCCCACTCCGCATGGGACTGAATGTTTACAAGCAACTACCGTAGGCTCGTCAAATTCTCTTAACAATTCGAGCGCGCCGCTTACGTCATTTATGTTGTTGAAAGAGAGTTCCTTGCCGTGGAGTTGTTCCGCGCCTGTGGTTCCGATATGCCTGTAAAGAGCCGCTTTCTGATGGGGGTTTTCGCCGTAGCGCAGATCCGCTGCTTTTTCGTATGTAATTGTCAAGCTGGCCGGGAACGGGTTTGGAAGTGCCCCTGTTGTTTTTTCGAGATAGGCGGCGACAGCGCTGTCATAGGCAGCGGTATGGGCAAAAACCTTGCAGGCAAGCAAGAGATTTGTTTGATCGCTAACCTTACCCGTTGCCTCTAACTCGGCCAAGACCTTTCCATAATCATCGGGATCAACTACAGGTGTTACGTACCTGTAGTTTTTTGCGGCTGCGCGTAGCATAGCGGGCCCCCCGATGTCGATGTTTTCAATGGAATTCTGATCCTTGAACGGATACAAATTGACTGCCACAAGGTCGATAGGCTTGATGCCAAGCTCTGATATCTGTAGCATATGAAGCGGATTTTCGCGCACAACCAAAAGGCCGCCGTGAACCTTGGGGTGCAGCGTTTTCAGGCGGCCGTCTAAGCACTCTGCGAAACCCGTTATATCTTCAACTGGAATTACGTCTACGCCGGCAGCACTCAAGGTATCGCATGTACCGCCGGTCGATACGATCTCGAAGCCCAGCCCGGCAAGCCCTATAGCGAAATCCACAATTCCGCTTTTGTCGGATACGCTTAGTAGAGCCCTTCTCTTCATCCGTTATACCCTTCCTTCAGGTTGCCCTCTATTGTGTGCCGCTCTGCCAACTTCTTTGTGATATCACGCGGTGTTACGCCTTGTGCGAACATGAGTACTAGCAGGTGGTACGCGAGGTCGCTTATTTCACTGATCAGCAGTGGGTTGTCGCGGTTTATCGCCGCGATAATTGTTTCGGCAGACTCTTCTCCAACTTTCTTACAAATCTTGTCTGTACCTTTATCCAGCAGATAGTTAGTGTACGATTTCTCTCTTGGGTTGGCGCTTCTGTCCGCGATCTGCGCAAAGACGGAATTCAGTATGTTAAACTGCCCAAACTCTCCGCCAAAACAACTATAGTTTCCGGTATGGCACGCTCCAACGCCCACCTGCTCCACCTGTATCAACAAGGTGTCGTTGTCGCAGTCAAAAGCCATGTGCTTGATGTTCTGTACATTGCCAGATGTTTCACCCTTGTGCCACAGTTCTCCCCTGGAACGAGACCAGAAGCATGTTTGGCCATTTTTACGCATGTATTCGAAGCTTTCTTGGTTCACATAGGCCAACATAAGCACGCGCCCTGTGTAGAAGTCCTGTACGATGGCTGGAATCATCCCTTCGATTACAGTTATTTCTGTTATATCCGGCATGGTATACCGTTCCTTTCCATTTCGAGCTTAACGTCACCAACAGTGGCCTTGCCGTAGTGAAACAGGCTGGCCACCAGCGCGGCATCACAGCCGGTATGCTTAAAAACGTCGATGATGTGGCTTATGGAGCCGCACCCACCGCTTGCGACAACTGGAATACCAACATTTTCCACAGCAATACGGGTCATCTCTATGTCATAACCGTTCTGGGTTCCGTCGCCATCCATAGATGTTAGAAGGATCTCACCCGCCCCTAAGGCCTCACATTGCTTTGCCCAAGCCGCAAGATCTAGGCCGGTGTTTTCCCTGCCGCCGTTTACAAATACTTTGAAGCCGCCATCGGTCTTCTTTGCGTCGATAGCTACAACAACACATTGTTTGCCGAATAATTCGCTGGCCTCGCGAATAAGCTCGGGGTTTACAACGGCAGCGGAATTCACAGACACCTTGCTTGCTCCACAGGAGAGTATTTTGCGGATATCGTCAACTGTACGAATTCCGCCGCCAACGGTCAGCGGTATGGTAAGCTGGCGCGCGGCGCGCTCTATCAGCGCATAGTGGGTGTCGCGCCGCTCGTGGGTTGCGGTGATATCCAGAAATACTATCTCATCGGCAGACTGCTTATTGTAGCGACCGGCGATTTCAACCGGATCCCCGATATCGGCTAAGCCTACAAAATTTACACCCTTTACAACCTTACCGTCCTTGATATCTAAACATGGTATTATCCTCTTCGTAAGCATTTTTCGAGATCCACCTTTCCTTCATAATATGCCTTTCCGATTATTACGCCATAGTACTCCGCCGCCTGCTCTATGTGCCCTTCGTTTGCCACTCCACCCGAAACTATCACGTTTATCCCGCCTATGGCGGATATCTGGCGGTACATATCCCAATTTGGTGATGTTAGGGTGCCGTCTCTGGATATGTCCGTAGCAACGATGTAGCGCACCCCCATGCTTTGAAGCGTCCGGATAAACTCAAGATATCCCAGCCCACTGTCCGCAAGCCAGCCCGCTGTCGCAACTTTTCCGTCACGAACATCAACACCGACGACAATTTGCTCGGGCGAATACTTCTCCATCAACTCCGCAACAAAGCCGGGTCTTTCAGCCGCCGCCGTACCCAGTATCACTCTATCGACACCAAGCTCTTCAAGGTATAGCGACACTACGTCGGCGTTCCTTATCCCGCCGCCTAACTGCATCTGGATACCTATACCGCCGCGGATCTTGCGGATTGTGTCTAAGTTTGTGGTGTCGCCGCCCTTCGCGCCGTCCAGATCTACTACATGCAGATATTTCGCCCCCATCCTCTCAAACCCCTGAGCAATGGCCAGAGGGTCGTCGCTGTATACGGTTTTCTGAGCGTAGTCCCCCTTAACCAGCCTTACCGCCTGGCCGTCCTTCAGGTCTATCGCGGGTATTATGTACATTTTACAGCACCCCCTTTGTAGATTGCACACCTTCGCCGGTTACGGCTGCCGCCTGCTTTAACGCTACGCCAAAGGCTTTGAACATGGCCTCTATCATGTGGTGAGTATTTTTGCCATAAGCGATACCTATATGCAAGGTAATGCCCGAATTGAACGCCACCGCGCGGAAAAATTCCTCTACAAGCTCGGTATCGAAGTCGCCGGCGCGCTCGGTGGGAAACTTGGCATCAAACACCAGAAACGCCCTGCCGGATATATCTAGCACACAGTTTGCCAAGCTTTCGTCCATCGGCACGGATGCTTGCCCATAGCGGTTTATGCCGCTTTTATTACCCAAAGCCGCCGCGATAGCCTGCCCCAGGGCTATGCCGACATCTTCGGCAGTGTGATGCCCGTCTATATGCAGGTCGCCATTACATTCGATATCCAATGTTATATCGGCACGAAAAGCAAACAGATCCAGCATATGGTCGAAAAAGCCTATTCCCGTGCTAATCCTGCTTGTGCCCTTTTTGTCCAGCTTCAACCCGATCTTGATATGTGTTTCGTTGGTACCGCGTTCTAAAGCTGACTCACGCATTGTATAAACGCCTCCATTTCGGCTTCGGTGCCAATTGTAACCCTTAGGAAACCATTTATCCTAGGCTTATCCCAGTAGCGCGCTAGTATTCGGCTGTCCAGCAGGTATTGGTATAACCCATTAGCGTCCGACACTTCCATAAACAGGAAGTTCGTTTGTGAATCAAGAATCCTGTACCCCATCTGCCGCAGAGCCAACGCGGTTTTGTCGCGTGTGGAAATTATTCGGTTCTTGGTCTGCTCCCAATACTCCTTGTCGAGAATGGCCGCAGCCGCGCCTGTTTGCGCAAACAGATCAAGAGGATAAGAATTAAACGCGTCCTTAACCCGGCGCAGACCTTCGATAAGCTCTCGTCCACCTATGGCGTATCCTACGCGAAGCCCTGCCAGCGAATGCGATTTCGAAAATGTTCGCACGACCAGCAGATTGCTGTATTTTGCGCAAAGTGGCACAGCACTGCCTACATTTGCGAAGTCTGAGTATGCTTCGTCTATCAACACCACACCGTTCGGGTTATTTAGTAGAATTTTCTCGATGGCCAAAAGATCTAGGGCAAGGCTTGTTGGCGCGTTTGGGTTGGCAAGAACCACGCCAGAGCCGCCTTTATAGTCTCCATGGCAGATGGTAAAGTCATTGCCAAGCGGCACAGCCTTCACCCCAACATCGTACATTTCTGCCCAGACCGGATAAAACCCATAGGATACATCGGGCATGAGTACACATTCCTTGCCGCTGAAAAATGCCTGAAACGCCAGAGCGAGCACTTCATCGGAACCGTTGCCGCAAAATACATTCTCCTCTTCAATGCCAAAACTCTGCGCTATCACACCACGCAAAGCTCCGCCAAGCGTATCTGGGTACAGCCGCAGCCTGGCTATATCCATACCTTGTAGCGCCTTCATAACCTTTGGCGACGGTGGGTATGGGTTTTCATTTGTGTTAAGTTTTATCCAGCCTGCCTCTCGCGGCTGTATTCCCGCCACATACGGCGTTAACCGCCGCACCTTTTCACTAAGATAATCCACGTTAGCCACCTCCATAAATGTGACCCTACTCAAACCTTACTTTCACAGAATTTGCGTGGGCATCCAACCCTTCCAGCATCGCGAACTTGATAACGTCATCCTTGTAGTCTTCAAGTACACAACGCGGATAATAGCTGTATGAACTGTATTTGACAAAATCGTACACCCCAAGGGGCGAATAGAATTTTGCCGTTCCGCCCGTGGGTAGCACATGGTTTGTTCCGCTCATGTAATCGCCAATGGGTTCCGGTGTGTGTTCCCCCAAGAATATCGAGCCAGCATTCCGCACCCTAGGCAGTTTTTCAAGTGGGTTCTCGGTTAATATTTCCAGGTGTTCCGGAGCGATATCATTGGCGATTTCAAACGCCTTGTCTAAACTATCTACCAAAATTGCGGCTCCATAGCTTTCGAGCGAGCGCCGGATAACTTCGGCACGGCTCAAGTACGCCAGTTGCCTTTCAAGCTCGGCCTCTGTTTGTTCTATAAGCTTATGGCTTGTAGTCACAAGTACAGCGCTTGCCAATTCATCGTGTTCGGCCTGGCTGATTAGGTCCGCGGCCACGTACTTGGGGTTTGCCGTTTCATCGGCAATTATTAGCACCTCGGACGGTCCGGCTATCATGTCGATGTCAACATCGCCGTAAACCATACGTTTTGCCGTTGCTACATAGATGTTGCCTGGCCCCACAATCTTATCGGCCTTGTGGATAGTCTCCGTGCCGTAAGCTGCCGCTGCTACGGCATGAGCCCCGCCGATCTTGTAAATGGTCTTAATCCCGCAATTCGCCGCTGCGGCCAGTATTGTGTCGGCCACCTTACCATCCTGCTTTGCCGGGGTAAACATTACAATATCCTTCACTCCAGCCAATGTAGCCGGTATAGCGTTCATAAGCACCGACGACGGGTATGATGCCGTGCCGCCCGGAACATACAGCGCAACCCGCTCAAGCGGGCGCACAATCTGCCCCATCATCACGCCATTATCCTTGTAAACACTCCAAGACCTCTCCGCTTGGTTAGCGTGAAACTCCACAATATTACGCCGGGCGCGCTCCAGCAACCGCAAGAAATCTTCGCCTACAGCGCTTATAGCGGCCTCTGTCTCTTTCTTACTTACACATAGATCGGTACTGGTAAAGCCATCGAGATTTTCAGCATACCTACGCACTGCTGTATCGCCGTTTTTCCTGATGTCTGCCAGTATATCGCGTACCGCGTGTTCCACAGAAGAGTCCGCTTGGGCTTTCCTACTCTTAATCCCCAACAATTCCCTATTTAACCGCACTTTTAAGCTCCTCCACTATTTTGACGATATTTTCGTCATATTTTAGAGCCGCCTTGCTGACTAAAACCTTTGTCTGTATCGGCATGGCCTCTTCAAATATAATTAGTCCGTTTTGCGCAAGTGCGCGCCCTGTTTCCACTATGTCGAATATCGCGTCAACGCCGCCATGCTTGGGCATCAGCTCGGTAGACCCGGTCACTGTTACGATATCCACAATCATATTTTTCCCGTTAAAATATCTTGAAGCGATCTTGGGATGTTGTGTGGCAACTGTAAATATCTTTTCCTCACTTGCTTGGCACTTGTTGTAAAAATCCAGCCCAGCCGGGAGACCAGCCACACAAAAGCGGGAGTTCTTGCATAGCCCCAGATCGGGCAGAACATCGGACACAAAGTTGTCTCCGCGCATGTTGAATTTTGCTGTTATGTTGGAGAGCTCATATTCACGATAACAGTCAAAAGCGGCCACCCCTAGGTCCGCCCAATTTTTATCCACATACTGCGGGATATCAGCAATACGGACCAACAGAAATATTGCATCTTTTCCGTCGCAGCAGAATTCCAGATTTTTGCCACCTCTGTTTACAAGTTCTCGCTCCAGTCCAGCGCTAATGTATCCCGCCGCCTTGAATATCTCATATGCCTGCGGTAATAACCGCCCGCCCTTGGGCAGCGCGATAACTATTTTTCTCATACCAACTCTCCTCAACATATTGAATACAGGCTCTGATATAAAAAAGCCCTGTACAGGTGGGTCCTGTACAAGGCTTTGCTAACTGTGTCGTTAGTTCCGCTTCACAAGATATAGTACCCGCCTGCTCATATTAACTTAAACACGCAAACACGACGCACATGATGATGTGCGCCTACGTGAGCGTGTATATGAGACTGGCAGGGTTTTCCTATCATTTTAAGCTTCATCCCTATCAAATTACTATAACACTCTATAATTATAACACAATTGTCGGCGCTGTCAACACAAAGATATTGGGTTTCCAGCATTAGCTCTGGACTTTCGCCGCAACAACTGGTATGCTATTGATATGTAGAGACTATAGTGCGGCAAAACGTGTTGAAAGGTGATACCATACTTATGAAAGTATTGAAATGGCTGGACAAAAACCTTGAAATATACATCTTAATATGCCTGTTAATCTTAATCGTTTGTGTAATGTCTTACATGGTATTTATGCGATTCGCAATGAACCACACCCCATTCTGGCCAAGCAGAGTAGCCCAATATTCATTTATAATATCCACATTCTTCTCGGTAAGCTACTGCATACGGCGGGGAGCCAGCCTCCGGATTGATGTGCTGCTTACCGCCGCCCCGGCAGTGGTATCTCGGGCGCTTTCCATAGCTGTGAAAATAATAATGCTGGCCTTTTTTGCTATGCTTGCGTACGCTTCCTGGGGGGTTATAGGTGGCTTTATAGATCTGGGCACGCGAGATACCGCGCTAAACATCCCCATGTACCACTTTTTTACTGTTGTATTCGTCAGCTTTATTATCACTACTATCCGATGTGCGCAGGTGCTGGTCTTCGAGTTCTTCCCAGAGAAAGGAGAATAGCGGCGTGTCCCTAGTTCTCTTGTTCGTGATTTTTGCGCTTATGCTGTCTGTTGGTGTACCTATAGCCGTAAGCCTTGCCATATCGGCTATTTTGCCGTCGTTTTGGCGCTTTTTCGGCACCGGAGATTCCGCCGCGCTACTTGGCGAAATACAGATGATGGTGCGCACGTTGTTTTCCGCCGTAGATAGCTTCACATTACTGGCAATACCTATGTTTGTGTTGGCCGGAGCCATAATGTCGGCAGGCGGCTTATCCGGCAAACTCTTCGACGTATTCAGTTACTTCCTTGCAAACAAGCGCGGAGGTATGCCGTGTGCCGCTGTATTAACAACATTTTTCTACGCCACAACATCCGGTTCAGGCCCTGCCACTGTAGCGGCGGTTGGCACCATGGCCATTCCTGCGCTGGTATCGCTTGGCTACGGCCTGAAGTTCGCCACATCTCTGATAGCAGTGGCCGGGGGGCTTGGGGTTATTTTACCGCCCAGCATTCCTTACGTACTATACGGCTCCGCCACCGGTACATCTATAGGAGATCTATTCTTGGCCGGCATAATACCCGGGGTACTTATATGCGGTTTGTTGCTTGTCTACGCTTGGCTGCATTGTGTGCGCCACGGCGAAGACACTGAAAAGCTGATGTCTCACTACGCGCGCGTTCGTGAACGTGGTTTGTTGCATCTGTTTAAGAACAGCATCTGGGCTATAATAGCGCCTGTTATCATACTTGGCAGTATCTACAGCGGCATAGCCTCACCTACGGAAGCCGCCGTTATCGCGGTAATCTACAGCTTGGTTATAAGCCTATTTGTGTATCGCTCACTAAAATTTGCCGATCTTCGGTCGGTCTTGCTGCAAGCCGTAAATACATATTCCGCGCTGATGTTTGTGCTGGCGGCTGCTTTAGCATTTGGGCGCACACTAACCCTAATGCGCGCGCCACAGCAAGTTGCGGAATTTATGACAGGCACATTCACATCTATAGCGGTAATGCTGTTGGTTATCAATATATTCCTGTTGCTAATCGGCACATTCATGGATACCGCGCCGTCTATTCTAATATTGGCTCCGCTGTTGCTACCCATAGCGGCGGAAATGGGCGTACACCCGGTGCATTTCGGTGTTATGATGGTACTGAACAAGGCTATAAGTTTTGCAACGCCACCTGTCGGTGTCAATCTATTCGTTGGTAGCTCACTTACAGGGCTTCCTGTAATGACACTTGCCAGGGCAGTATGGCCGCCGCTTATTACGTTGTTTATCGCGCTGCTGTTTATTACGTTTGTACCGTGGTTTACGCTGGCGCTGATATATTAAGACGTGTTTACAGGCTCCAAACAAACAAATAACAAGAGGTGTACCACTATGAAAATTACTGAAAAATTGGCCGCCGTAACGCTTACAACAGCGCTTATGCTGGCCGCGTGCGCTCCTGCGGCCACATCTCCCTCCTTAGATTCTCTGGCCAACACAGTGTCAAACATTGAGCCCGTCACTCTGATACTGGCCAACGCCTCCGCTGAAGACACCGTAACAGGCTTAATGTCTCACAGGTTTGCCGAACTTGTGTACGAGCTTTCCGGCGGCACAATGGTTGTGGATGTTTTTCCAAATTCGCAACTGGGCGGCGAT
>Ga0131853_10021960_pt1 | contig 11565 bp, 9 predicted proteins | sample TergutLab28metaG_FD_92764 | JGI IMG/M metagenome (GOLD analysis project Ga0131853, IMG submission 92764) | Labiotermes labralis P1 segment gut microbial communities from Petit-Saut dam, French Guiana - Lab288 P1 (version 2) (version 2) | ecosystem: Host-associated > Arthropoda: Insects >...
TAATTTCCTTGTCCTTTTTTTTTATATATAAATTTTTTTTATTTACATATAAATAGTAAAAAAAATTATTTTTTTGGGGCTATTTTAATAAAAAAATTTTTGTTTTTTTTTTTTTTTTTTTTCCAACAAAATTACACATATGCGTTACGTATTCTTCTTACGCATAACATTTGCCGGTCCACTTATTACCACTACAGATCCATCACTCCCGTGCCGGCACTATTCTCATGTAGTTCGCAAACTTCACGTTCACAAAAAAAAATTGCCGTTAAGGGCACTGAATTTTGTTCATGTGACACTATGTCACATATCATCGCCGTATGTCACTTACGGACAAATTTGTATCGGAATAAGTAAACACGTGCCGTTAGTTCGGGGACTCAGAATAAGATGTCGCTGATGCGTGATTGTTTTGTAACCAAGAAAGATGTTAACGGTTGAGGTACGCAAATTAGGTGATTTGTGTGTGGTATTGTGTTAATGTCGATGTTCGCGTGATTCTTAGGCATATTCCCAACCAGAAATGGAAGACACGGAAGAATTGAAAGTACAGGGAGACACGGACAAGCAGATGAAAGTGTGTGTGAGAAAAACAGCCAACGAAGCAAACAAGGTCAAACCAAGGTGAGCAACAAAAGTGAGTGTGTTTCTGAAATTAATCCCCTGCAAGCATGACCACATACGATACGTCGACACATCCTATCTACCGTAGTAGTACACGTTTCACAGAGGAACGGGTGTCAATGATTGTGCCCTTAGGTATGGAGATGTTTTGAAATGGGTGTATTACAACCACCGATAACCTGGATACGTAACGACTAGATTGACAGATTCTGAGTTATAACTGTGGTAATTCGTGCTGTTTATCTAGTTTTATAAGTCCTTTCCGCATATGTATATCTAGGCGTCATTTAGGTTTACAAGGGTCACAAGTACGAGATTAATGATGTGGGGCATTGACTTAGTAAAAACTTTTTAGGCTTATATGTAATCGTGTTAAATGATAGGCTTGTTTAAAATAACGCGGCAGCTTTGCATAGTACGTTTATGCTAATTATAAATGCATACTTTTCATATGGTTCTCAGCGTCTCATTCTGTATTGTCTAGGCAAAACTATGACCACTTAGAACTCGCTGGTCTTATGTTATAAGTGAGTGGGATATATTGTGTATTTTATACACAAGTTTATTCCCAGTGAATTGCACAACTGCCATATTGATTGAGGCTATGTTAGAAGTGGAAGATCTACTTCAGTCTTGTGCAAACTGTATTCATACAGACACATAGGCTGTCTACTTCATAAGCATGATATGAACATACACATATTGAGCTGCCCATTTCCAATGAAGAGAACAAAACATTCCTCCATCTGAGTGAACACTGCATCCAGATTTTGCGCCAGTCCAATGATGCACAATGTATGGAGAGTACCTCCCTCACCCAGGTTCATATCACAGCAACAATTCTAGGACACACAAGATGCTACCACGTATTACTGAACATCATCTTAATCAACATGCACCATTATTAAGAAAAATTCCTTGGGACTTCACACCTGTTATTATCCTCTACTTATTTCATTAAGATTTTTTAACTGCCATATTTTAGAAATTTTTATGTATAGGTTGAAATAATGATATTCCCACACCAAAACATTCGTATATATGCCTGGACCTCTCCTGATTGAAAGAATCAAAACCAAATTGATCACACATTGATAAATAGGAGATGGCATTCGAATATACTCAATGTATGATCTTTCAGGGGAGCTGACAGTGATACTGATCACTATCTAGTGGTTGTAAAGTTAGGGAAAGATTGGCAGTCAGTAAACAAGCAGCACAGAAGTTTGATGGGGAAAGATTTAATCTCTTGTAACTAAGTGAGCCGGAGGTTTGGAAACAGTATCAGATTAAGATCTGAAACATGTGTACATATTTGGGGAACTTAAAAAGATAGTGTGAACATAAATAGGGCTTGGGAAAACATTAAAGAGAATCTAGGTCTGTATGAATTGACGCAGCATAAACCACAGTTTGATGAAGAATATTAACATTTTTTAGATAAAAGGAAGCAGGCTATATTGCAATGCCTACAGAATCCAAACCAAAGCAATGTAGGTAATCTAGACAATGTAAGAGATGAAGCTAGTAGACTTTTTAGGAACAAGAAGAAGGAATATCTGAAAGCTAAAATTGATGAACTTGAAACAAACAGTAATCAAAAAGTCTGAGACTTGTAAAGAGGCATCAGTGACTTAAAGAAGGGTTACATGCCTAGAACTAATTAAGTAAAGAATGAGAAGGGTTACAGACTCCCATAGGATTGTGGCTACATGGAGGAACCATTTCTGTTGGCTGTTGAATGTACTTGGGATTAATGATATAAGGCAGACACATACAGCAGAGCCACTAGTGATTGAGCCCAGTGTCTTTGAGGTTGAGGTGGCTATTTAAAAGCAAAAAAAAGACACAAATCACCAGGTCAAATCCCAGCAGAATTGTTTAAAGCAGGGGGTAGAACAATTCGCTCTATCTATAAATTTATTAATGTTATTTGGAATAAGGAGGAATTGCCTGAGGAATGGAAGGAGTCAATTGTACCTATTGATAAGAAGGGTGATAAATCACATTTCAGTAATTATAGAGGCATATACTTTTGTAAAATGCATAGAGAATTTTATCCATCATCCTGCTGTGAAGGTTAACTACATATGCAGAGGTAATTATTGGGGATCATCAGTGTGGATTTGGATGGAACAGGTCAACTACTGATCTTTTTTTTTTTTTAACATTCATGCTGTGCATCTTGATATTATCAAAGTTTTTTATTCACCAGCGAATGCACAAGTGATTGTCTTAAAAACAGTATCAAAATTTACATTAAATAGCTCCAGCATGTTTCAGTGCAGTCACACCATCTTCAGGGAGCGCATCATTTGTGCTTGCTAAAGTTACACTTGTTAAAATAGTCAGTTATGGTACATAGGTGTGTGATTAAATCAGTGTTGATGTGGCTGCATATATTAGTAGGCCTGTAATGAATAACGATGTGTCAAGTACTGTATAAATAGGATTTTCCAAAACAAAATGAATTGTTTGTTTTGATAAATCCTATTTATACAGTACTTGATATACTGTTTTTCATTACAGACCTACTAATATATGCAGCCACATCACCACTGATTTAATCACACACCGATGTACCTTAACTGATTTTTTTAACAAGTGTAACTTCAGCAAGCACAAATAATGCACTCCCTGAAGATGGTGTGACTGTAGCGAAACATGTTGGAGCTATTTTAATGTAAATTTTAATATTGTTTTTTAAGACAATCACTTGTGCAGTCGTTGGTGAATAAAAAACTTCGATACTGATCATATATTCTGCATTTGCCAACTACGGGAGAAAAAATTAGAATACAGTGAAGCAGTGCATCAGCTATTTATAGACTTCAAGAAGGCCTATGCATCAGTTTGGAGGGAGGTCTTGTATAATATTCTCAGTGAGTTTGGTATCCCCATGAAACTGGTAATGATAAGGGTGCACTTACATGTTGCCTCTTTTTGTGCAACTTGAAGCATGCGGCTAGAGGCAGACTGGGGCATGAAGCGCCGCATGAGTCACAGTTGTGCACATGGCTAGGCGCTGGCAGTTGAACCTGCTCCCTGTACTGAATGGACATCTCCGTGCATCATAGTTTGCAACAAGTATTTCAGTGGACTCAAAATTTATGTTTGGTTTATCGGTGAGTATCAGATTTCATTAGAAGTTCAGTTACTGATTATTAAAAAGGTATGAAATATTTACATTTAAATGGTTTTTTGTTATAGCATAGAAATGGCAGACCAGAGTAGTGAAAAAACATTAGATTTCATTGAAGAATATAGGAAATACACAGTACTCTGGCACTTGTCAGACAAAAATTATAAAAATTGGGAAGAGAGAAGAAGTGCTCTTCAGGAGCTAGGGGAGAAATATTCACTGGATTCAAAGTCGATCCTAAACAAAATAAAAAGTTTAAGATTGTATTTTCACCGAGAACACAGCAAGGTGCTGAAGAAGAAAAGTTGATCGTCCGCTTACGAAATATATAGGTCAAGCTGGTTTGCGTACAAGCATATGCTTTTTTATCTTGCAAGGTGATGAAGCAAGGGAAGGAAAAGACACAATAACAACACTTGAGAAAGTCTGGTAAGCATATGTATTTGGATTTTTTTAAGTTTGTGTTACATACCTTGTACTACAGATATTTATCTTGCCACTACACGTGTCCTCCCTTCAACATAAAATAATGTATCTTAATTTTTTTAGCATCATTCCCATGGTTTCTTGGTGTTTTAGCTAGTTTTACCATTCCGCTATCGTTCTGAATTTCTCTCTTCCATTCCCCTTTTATCACCTTGCCATTATCAGTGTTTTAAAAATCAAGTGTTCCTGGTGGACTATGCAGTTGTTTTGCAGTGGAGTTTCTTCTTAAGAAATTGTGTAAATATAGCCTACACATGCCAGTGTAATGTCCTCAGTTGTAGAAGGTTTGATGATGAGTGGCTTGCGAAATATTCTGAATACGGAAGCCAACAGCCCAAATGCATTTTCTACTATACGACGTGCTTCTGATAGTCTGTAATTAAACACTCTTTTTGGGCTCCCTTAGGGTACCTCTCCAGCATATGGTTTCATAAGATAGCTAGTTAGTGGGAATGCATTGTCTGCTACTAGCACGTAAGGAACGAGCATGTCATTTCCTGGAAGGACATTCGGTTGAGGCACATTCAGTGCTGCACTAGTGAGTGCATTACAAAACGCACTATGTAGAAATACACCACCATCACATGTTCTCCCTTGCATGCCGACGTGTGCATACTTAAATAAGTAATTAGCATCTACAACAGCAAGTAAAATAATACTAAATGTCCTTTATAGTTGAAAAAAGAGCTTCCAGTATTTGCTGGGCATTATAGTACAACAGTTTTCCTTGGATTGCCCCCCAGACAGTGAGGAAAATTCCATTTGTTGTTGAAATCCTTGGAAACTTCTAACCAAGCCTCCTCACATGTAGGTAGCTAAAATAAATCAGTATCAGTAAAAATGCATTCTGCGGTACGTGCAGTTCAAGTGTTAGTACACTTGTGTGTACGTAAAACTAGTGAGAAATATTAATTTCCCTTGCCTTTCTTACAGGTTACTGAAGAGGACACTGACACCGTTGCAAGTGGCAGTAGCAATCGACCAAGCAAGTGGTTGTGGATTTATTAAGACAGTACCAGCGGAGAAAAAGAAGAAATGTGATTCTGCTGTAGATGAAGCATGTGGTTTATTAAGAGCCGTAAAAAAAATGGGAAAAAAATGATGTCTTCTCCATATTTGTAGAATTTGTGGCAAATAAAGTTCGAGAGCTTCTTCCCGACTGAAATCCATCGTCCAACATAAAATACACACTATTCTGTTGGAAGCGGAGATGGAGTTACATAACATTCAAATTCACATCGAACAGGCTTAATTAACAGTTCATTTTGATTCCGAACATTCCTCTTCATCTTGTACTGTAACCTCAACACCCACTCCACAATCTTCCAGTTCCCCTGTTTCAGATTTTCAGATTATAGCTACTAATCCATCAAGTGCAAGTGGGATTTCAGAATTCATTGCACTCAAATGAAACCTGTAGATGTGTGTAATATGTATGTATGTAATAATATTGTGTTGTGTATAATACACTTCCATACACTTATGTGCTTTTGTTAATGTTGACATCATATCTATGCAACTTTTTTTACTTACCTCCACATAACCTTTCAGTGACTTTATGACAGCTTGGCACAGTTCTCGTATGATGGTCAATATTGGTGGCATTGATATACGAAATATATTCATAAGAGTATGATACGAGTCACCAGTGGCTAAAAATGCAAAGTCACAGCTAAACGCTTGCTTTTTGGGATTGCCTCTCTCATATTAGTGTGTTGCTTTTTTATGCTTGGTCCGATCAGTTGCAGCAGTAACTCAAAATCACTTGCAGTCATCCTTGTAAAATTTTTAAAAAAGCACAACTGTCCATTCTGACTTCTCCAAGGAGGTGTAAATTCTGGTTCCCTCTCTCCAGAAAATTTGCCATCCAACGTTTCCGATAACGTTTCTTTTTATGTTCAATTTTAATGGTAGCAACAGCGACAGCCGCACAGTGTAATGTTTCTAAAGACATTCTGCATGTGCCTCTCAATAACGTCTGAACAGGAGAAGGCATGCTACAAGAGATGCGCGACTCTTGCGCCATGATGCATGCATCAGTGGATGCAATGTTGCATATGCTGGTGCACGAAAAGAGGCACCGTCTAAACACCCCGTAATGAAAATATGTCTGAATGAAACCTACAGCAGAGTACGGGTAGGCAAATATTTGCCTGGCATGTTTCCATTTAGGAATGGTTTGAAACAAGGAGATACTTTATCACCATCGCACTTCAACTGTGCTTTAGATATGCCATTAGGAGGGTTCATGCAAACCATATGACTTGAAACTAAATGCTACACATCAGCTTCTGGTTTGTGCTGATGATGTTAATATATTGGGCAGAAGCATAGATACTAGAAAGAAAAACACAGAAGCTTTAGTAGTTGCTAATAAGGAGATTGGACTCTAAGTAAATGCTGATAAAATTAAGTACTTGGTCATGTCTCAAGATCAGAATGCAGTATGAAGTCACAATATAAAGAATGATAATAGCTCCTTCAAAAGGGTGGAACAGTTCAAGTGTTTGGGAACAACTTTAATGAATCAGAATTCTATTCGGGGAGAAATTAAGAGCAGTTTGGAGTCATGGAATGCTTGCTATCATTTGGCACAAAATCTTTTGTCTTCAAGTTTTCTATATAAGAATATACAGATGTAAGATACACAGAACTATAATTTGCCTTTGTTGTAAATGGGTGTGAATGTTGGACGCTGACACTAAGATGGGAACGTAGAATGAGGGTGTTTGAGAATAGGGTGCTGAGGAGAATATTTTGGCCTAAGAGGGATGAGGTAACAGGGGGAGTGAAGAAAACTACATAATGAGGAACTTAATGAGCCGTACTCTTCATCAAATATTATTCGAGTGATCAAAACGAGAATAGGATGGGCAGGGTATGTAGTAAATATGGGGAGAGGAGAAGTGCATACCACCTGAAAGACCCAGGCATAGATGGGAGGATAATATTAAGATGGATCTTCAGGAAGTGGGATGGGGGCATGGACTGGATTGCTCTGGCTGAGGATAGGGACAGGTGTCGGGCACTTGTAAACGCAGTAATGAACCTTCGGGTTTCATAAAATGTGGGGAATTTCTTGACCAAGAGCTGGTTAGTTTCTCAAGAAGGACTCTGCGGCATGGAGTAAGTATGTAAGTAAGTAAGTATAAGTTGAAGTCTGAATCTCCACAAGCATATGTTTGTTGGTGAAAAATTACATCCTTGTACAGTGTACAGCCTGAAGGCATCTGCACTCTGTTTGAATCATGCAACTGTTTGACCTGAGCTGCTTAACCTTGATATAGGTTTACAAACCAACTACATTAGAGTTAGGCAGTTACACCATTTGATTTGATTTTTCAAACACACCAGGATGTAAAACGTCAGAGTTTAATGCACATGTTGCTGAAAAGGTGATCACTTGTAATTAACCACTCAATACAGAGTGGTTAATTACAAGTGAATCAAATTAATGCAAAAAGCATAATGGTGTAACACAACTGTAGTTTGTTTTTAACTCGGTATTGAAGTTAAGCAGTCACATGTTCTGACCAGCATGTGGTCATCTTCAGACTGTATATTGTACACACATGTAATTGTACAGAGTGATTTATTACACCTTTTTTAGGAATACGTGGATTAAGGTGCATCTATTTTGTAATAAACCAGTCTTTTCTGAGTGGTTTATTGTGTATTGAACATTTTTTTTTTAACAACTCACAGATTGTAATCCATTCGGGATTGAAGATCATTATACATACGTTGATGTTCAGATGCAGAGGTTGCAGGCACGAAGACAATGCAATGATTGATTGATTGATTGATTGATAGGTGGATGGGTGGGTGCACATATAGACAAAAAGTGCACAATTTTGCACCTGATTTTAGCTATTATATAAATGACGTCAATGTCTGTGTTTTAATTAATTTATATAATTCACATTTGGTTGTAATTCCCAGCATGTGTTTATACTGTATGTTTGATGATGATGTGTGTCTACACTAGCATGTAATTTTGTTTGCCAGTAAATTTGTTCTGAAGGTGGCAAAGTAAAGCTGAAACATGCAGGAGAATATCCTTTGAAAACGTATGTTTGATTACTGTATGTGCATTGAGTTGGAATTAAGTCAAAATAATATTTATTGCATGGATTATATATAGTATTAAGTTTGCTAGAAACAAATGACCCAGATGTAATTCGGTTTTGATTTTGTCAATATGAGTAAGGCTGCAATAGTGTTAGGTAATAAGTACTGAAATTGGTTATTATTGTGCATGTAGGGTACAGCATTGTGTTGAAGAATGTGTGTATGTGTGCTTCTTTTTAATTTCAATGGAAATATAGTTCTCCTAGAAAATGCTTGACAGTATTTTGCCATTTAATTCCCAAGGTTATGGTTTCAAGCACATTGGGCACCCGTAAATATGTTATTAAGTGCATTCTGTGCTGGGTTACTTTTGGACATGACAGCTGCTAAAGGTGTAAGATATTGTTTAATTACTGAAGGTGAACTGAACATGACTGGGGACAGGTAATACCATTCACTGCATGAAGACAACTTCCACAAGAGATTAACATTTCAAAATCCTCAGCAGGAAAAGGGACAGAATTGCATGCCCTATGAGACAAAAGTTGAAGTTTACCATGTGTAACTCCCAGGCTGACATCAGAATGTATTCAGTGTTCTGTGTGTACATTTACAGAGATGCTTTTGTTGCGTGATTCTAGATTTGTTTTGGAATTAACTGATATTGCTTAGCTGAAGATAGACTGTTGTCTGTGAAGAGTGTAACTTAATGGGAAGGTGCACTGTGGTTTGCAACTTGAGTGACAGTAATCATTTGGAGGCCAGAATATTGTCAGTGTCTGGATTACTTGTCCAGTTGCATACATACCCTGTATGTGAGTTCTGTACATACATTGTTGTGTAATTTTATCTGTGAAAATAATATACCACATTCTTTAGAAAATTTTTAATATAAGCCTCAAGGCAGCTGAACACTGGGTATTTATTTTTCAAGACACACAATATTGCAAAGTGAATTATTTTCTCATGAATGGGGTATTTGAAAATTCTTCATGTAATTCTGTTTTATGTGACTAAAGTTGCAGATGTCAGCACAAAATTTTTTACTTGTCGAGGCAAGTAAGCTGACTGGGAATTTTTCTGTTCTGTGCTAATGTGATGTAAAGGTGCTTTCAAACCAAAGCTGTACACAGGAGCAGTAATGGGATGTGATACGTTACTCCTTGGATTTTAAATGGTAACACTCATATGGACTGTTGGACAGCAGTACTGTCACTGTACTGCAGCATGCAGTGTCCTCCCAATGTACTGCATTTAGTACGTGGGAGAGGAGATTGGTGGGCATTTCCAATTGTTTTTAAATTCATGTTTGATATTATTTGCAAGAAAAATGTGTACAGAATTTCTTACTGGGTTTGTGAAAGAAATTCCTGTTTTATGTAACATAATGGAAGCAGATTGCATAGGCAGTAAGAAAAAAAGATAAAGTATGGGTTGACATTGGTGAATAGGAAAAGAAGGTTTTAATATTACTGACCTTAAAAATGTTTGTTAATTTTTTTACATTCTTCATTCAATAATTTGTTGGTTACACTTAACTTAAAGAAGTCTGTAAACTTTTGCCTAGCATGGAAAGCCACATTACATCCTCTTCTTCCTTCAATTTCCATTTCAGTCAAAGCACCCAGAACTGGTTCTGAAGGTTACAGGTATTCATAGTAGCCTGCCTAGAATTGTAAGACTTGGGTGCGAAATAGTTGTGCAAGTCACGCGTGGTTGGGACACCACTTCTGGGTCATCTGAAGGCATTTTCCACAACACATCTGACACAGCACAATCTCTAGTTATAATTTCCCCGCATGATAATGGCTTATAACTTTGCTCCTTCAAGTTTACTTCCCATCACATATTGGCCCCCCTCCCCGGTTACTGTTTGTTCCATATCCTCCAATACGTGCACAAATGAATTTCTAGTTTGGCCCAACAATTGCCATGTTTACTATTGAAAATTTATGTTAGGTGAAAGAAGTATTGATGATGCACTGTTTTTCAGGCACTTCATTGTCACATGTTTGCCATTGATACTGCCAGTTCAGTTTGGGAAATCCCATTTTTTATAGAATCCTCAAGCTGCTTTCCATATTTCCATAGTTGGTTCTGACGTGTGTAGGCTGCAGTTTTTCCCAAACTGCTTCATGCACATTTCGTTTACAGTTTGAGCAGCTGTAGTAAAACTTACATGAAAGCTGTGGCCACTTGGTTGATAAGTATCACCAGTAGCAAGGGCCTGTAAGAGATGTAATAAATTTGATTTCTGCAATTCAGAAACAAACCCAGTTGTCACTGGATTGATACATGTTACACGGTTAATTTGGACAAAGAATGGACAGTGTTTTTACTAATACAAAACCAGTTCAAATGCTTAAATAGATAATATGATAATGTAATGGCTGGTAGAGGCTGGCCACTTGAATTATAGGGGTAACTTCGTAAAATCAGGTGGGTGATTGTAAGGGTTCGATGCCACCAATGTTATTTATATCCCTAGTAGGTCACACGCAGAGACTATCCAAGTCCACAAGAAAGGAGGGGATACCAGGTACTTAAAATTATTTTACTCTAATCACAATGCAAAATTCACCTCTACTACTCAGTTTAATAACATCAAAATTACTTACTAACCCCTACTCTTTTCACAACACTACTTCAACTTAGCTACCAGTTCCCCCAATTACAGTATCATAAATTCCATACAGTACAATTTCTAACTTCTCCCAGTCTCATGGGCTCCACAGCAATTTCAAACCTGGGCCAAAATTCCGCTCAAGTTCTATTTCATCAAAAAAAACTTCCCTCAAATTACAAATTTTCAATTTCACTGCAGCACCTACCTGTTAAAATACAAAATAAGCACATCATTCACCAAACAAAAGTTACTTTTCACTTATAATAATTTTCCAGTGGGCACAGAGGGCACACAGCCCAAACATGTTATTCAAAGCAAAGCCGGTACAGCAGAGAGCTACGCAGTATAACAGGGTCTTTTATCACTTCACAAGACGCTGAACTCCTCCCCAAAGCCTGACAGCAACCTTCAGCAGCTTCCATGTGCTGTAGGCCTGGACAGAAGTTTGCATGGCATAACTCAATCCAAAATGCTGACAAACTTTCACATGCTCCACCATGAGAACAAGGGAGACTAGTGTGTGTACACTACCCACCAGAATCTTTCGAACCCCCCCCCCCCAGAACAAAAAGACAACAACACAACACAAAATATCATCCGCCCGTGAGTTCATTAA
>Ga0131853_10021962_pt1 | contig 11565 bp, 9 predicted proteins | sample TergutLab28metaG_FD_92764 | JGI IMG/M metagenome (GOLD analysis project Ga0131853, IMG submission 92764) | Labiotermes labralis P1 segment gut microbial communities from Petit-Saut dam, French Guiana - Lab288 P1 (version 2) (version 2) | ecosystem: Host-associated > Arthropoda: Insects >...
GTGCGTGTGTGTGTGCACGTATGAACGCATATAAACGCTACTTTGTAGTGTAGACAAATCGCTGGTGCATTTGCTAGGCCAGTATATGTTTTTTGACTGTCTGTTAGCTATGTAACAATTACAAAGTGCATCAGCTTCGTTACGACTAAGACAATAAAAGCAGTAAAGGACATTATTAGACACAAATCGTACTGATGACAGTACAGACGTTAACTGAAGACATCATGTCGTTTGCATTAAACCACACACTGAAACATAATTCAGACCATACGGTCACATGGTTAGGCACAACAGATTTGCCTATTAAGGCGAAAGTAAATAAATACTGCTAAGGCACAAGAGACACAGAATTTATAAACGAAATGTATAAATAAACTAGATACATTTCACATACAGCAAATCCGAGATTCTCCGAATGTTAGTTGTTTATCTAGTCTCGGTTCTAGAAGTCGGCAAGAAAGCAGATAAGTAGAAACGCGTCGCGTCTCCTCGATCTGCGTGCGGATACTCAGTTTTACAGCGTGACATGACTAGCAATTGCTACAGAGTCGGTGTGCGTCTGGCACTGCTGTTCGACTGCTGTTTCACATTTCCTGCACTTCATCTGTACAGCAGGTCCTAGCCGCAACATCTGAGATTAAACGAGCCGTTAATAATAATAATAATAATAAAGCATATTTCACGGGCGAAATAACATTACATGTAGCACAAACTGTGAATACAGAACAGCTGCAACACTGCATACCGTAGAAACAAGGTCTGTTTCAGGTATGTAATTGTAAATACCCTGCATAAAGGTGATGATAATAATAATAATGAGCCCTATACAACACCACATGATTACGTATGGGGGCGTGGAGGTTAACGTCCACGCATTCTTAACATTAGCACTAGATGGAGTTCAGTTGTCAAGTTGAAGCCCTCCATCCTTTTATCCACAATATCCTCTGCATAGGAAGCTGGGTGGCTCCAAACGCGGTCTGCGAATTCTTGAAAAGAAAACTGTTGTACCAGCCAGAAATACAACCCCGATATCTCAGTGGTAGAACCCCTGAAGTTCCTCATCATGTAACTGTCTCTGTTCATCTGTTACTTCTTCCCTTCACAACACATGAAAAAAGGAGTTTTGTGTTAACACATTTAAAATTTAACAAGGTGTTTCTACGCGATACGAATTTTAATTACGACAAAATACGCCCAGCCGTTCATCTGCTGTCAGCCCAGTCCAGCCACAGTCAGTGCTTTTCACCGCCGTGAACCAACATAAGACAGGCGTCTAGCAATCTTTATCCCCAGCTGTATGCACTGATGTACTGCGACGTCTCATTGCACTGGCAAACAAACTGTCCGTATCACGTGGCGCCTGTAGATGTGCTAACACTTGCCGGATACACTTGACACTGGGCTGCCAGAGCAACCAACAGTTCTGAAGAAAATGTGTTTAACCAGAGTGCGTTCCAGAAGGTTCTTGTTCCGCTGTCACGAACACTGGCGCATGCGCAGTGCATGCTGGATAACTAAGGCTACAAACACACACTCAGAATGTGTAATACTTATAGCTTTTCTACGGCAATGTCTACGCGGTGGAAAACGCGAGCCCTTCGCGGAGTGTAGGGCGGCACCATCGCGACCCGACGACACAGTTCCATCACTGGCAAGGTTGGACCGTGTGCAGCAGCACCAGCGTGGTAGTAATAGTGGGCTGCATCTGGCCGTGGTCTCAACTGGTGCGGCACGTATCGCAGCATTTCCCTGGCACGAATGAGGACAACCACGATAATTCTCGCCCAGGATAGGCAGCTATACTGTCAACATTCAAACCGAACACCCTCCGTTACAGATTGAACCGGCTTACTCCGTTCCTGGCCGGTGGTAATCCCAGTACCAATAGCGCAGTTCTGTATCAGCACTTCGAATTTCCCCTGCCAGTTACCATTTCAGTAGTGCTCCATCTATCATCGCCTATAGGTCCAGGTATGCCAGACCCTGGCTCTAGTTTCAAGTGACAGTCAGCTGCAAGATCTTTCGTAACAATTTTCTGCTTATTACATACACATGAAAACATTTAGTTTCAAAGGAACGAACTTCGTCAAACAATATCCAACTTTATGAGCTTCAAGAGTACTGGAAAGATTGTGCTGAGTGCTAAACCTGGTATAACAACATCCCAATAACTGTGCTGCTGCCTTCCAACGGACTCCTTTCAGCACAGATAGGCACGGCACTGGGGACCATTATTACCACCAAGATACTTGTGCCAGAGCTCTAGCAGCAGTTTGACGTAAATGATTGTCAGCAATGCGAGGCGGCAGGTTAAGGAGCGTCGTGTATCTGCAGCTTAGGCACTATCTGTGTGCATTCCGATTCACACATCGCTATGGCGCTGTATGGTGCCACAGATATCTGTCGAAGCAAACGGGTCACTGCATTGCCCGCGCTTCTGTACTCTGTTCCATTCTATTCTAGTCTATAAATGACAGACAAATGTACAGAACTGAATGTCTAAAGTGTAACACACAGACGAAAGTGGTTATGACCCCTGTGCCGTGTACCGGAGCTACCGGTCCAATAGTTGTGACCCCTGTGCCGTGTACCGGAAGTAATGGTCAATGGTTATGACGGGGATGTACGAGTTGCCAGCCGCGGCTTACAAAGTATATTAGCTGAGTCCCAAGATGTCTGCTTCATGTGTGTCAGCTGCATTCCGAGTGGCCAGCCACAAGTGTATGAGTTGCATCGCAAGAAGAAATGGTGTGCGCAGTGTTAGACATTTTGAAGGTTGTCATACAGCGACACTGCATGTTCTGTTACATACAGTCATTTGCACACAAACAGAACTGTCGAATGACATCGTGGCATGGCACTGCTTAATGCTTAAGCAGCACTAAAAAATTATTTTCGGGGACGATGGTCTGTCCCTTTGTTTCTAATATCTCCCACTTCAAGTTATTCTTATGTTCTGAAGAAAATAAATTTTCCGGAGAAAGTTTTAATGCAGTCTCGGAGTGCACTTGACCCCAACCTCACTCGTATCATTCTTGTCCAATTCTAAAGAATTGTCTGTGCGATACGTCATTGACATCCTGCTGTTTCATTTGCAAACGCTTTTCAATCTGCTCGCCAAATAAAGTGTGATGTCTGGTGGTGTGTTTGTGTGTTTGTATGGACGGTTGTTTGTACTCTCAAAACGTACAGAGAACCTGGAAATATCAGGATGAACAGCTACAGATGTGTCGTCACATGCAGAGCACCAGAAACACAAACGTTAAACGTGGCGTTGGTAAGCTAATCACAAATACAAGACTTCGATTTGTTGAAAATATGGTGAATCGGAACAGAATCCGAATGGACAATGCAGTATAGATTTTTTATTTAGATCTCGATCCAAAAAAATACTTGGTTTATTTATGGCAGTATGGTGCTGTTGGTACTGTTGGTGCTGTTTTTAGTATTAAGCTTTATGTTTGTTTTTTAAAACGTTTATTGTCCAAGCTTAAATTTCTTGGCTGGCAGCGGTCCGCACGCACCAACATGCCTGGCGTCTGTTATGTTCATGCTATGATACAGAAGTTGCTAGTGGCATCGCACGTGCAAGTGGTAAGTCCGTGTTGGTACAAATTTTTAAGACTGATGTAACAAATTCGATTCTCGAAATCAGGTTAGCCGCTTAATGTCCGATCTTTGGTACGCAACTGTTGTAAATGAAACCTCACCGCGAGACGTAACTAGTAAACTCCAGTTATGATTCCTGTTCCACGTACCGGAAGTATGGACTCAGTGGTTGTGATTCCTGTTTCGTGACCGGAAGTATCGATCCAATAGTTGTGACTCCTGTTTCGTGAACGGGAGTATCGATCCAGTGGTTGTGACTCCTGTTTCGCGTACCGGAAGTATCGATCCAGTAGTTGTGACTCCTGTTTCGTGACCGGAAGTACTGGTTTCTAATTCTAGTTTGGAGACCGGCTGCAATGAAGAAAGGATTTCATGGTTTTCTAAGTCGCCTGTGTCAAATGCTGCGACATTGCCTCAAATTAGGAAACGGCCGCTTCCTTCCAAATCCTTTCCAGTTCATTATTCGCTAATGAATGTGTCATTCGAAGCCGTACAAGTTGAGCTACCTGAAGTTCCTTTAAAGGAACCACAAATAAAAGAAGCCAACACACCGTGCTGGTCTTTCGACTCTTAGTCAAAGCTTTGGTTTTATCGAAGCAGTTCTGAATGCATTACTTCCGCATTCAGCACCAGCCGACCTGCTTCCTTTCTCACAAATTTAATAAAATAAACACATTTGGAGGCATAGTTTGTCTGATAGAAATTATTCAGCTGACATTAAAGAAGCTACTTTTTTTGATGTGTGCATTATGGGTTGCTCTGTTCTTATTTTGGTCAGTTTCAGCACAAAATGGCCCCTATTTATGGGAAGAAGAACTCAAATGTTAACATTTTCAGAAACGTGGCACATCGTAAAATTACTCGAGTGTTTCATGAAACTTAGATGTTTTGATCTAAGTTCTCGCTTGACACGCTGTCCGGCCGATAAATTGAACACTTAGCCAGTATGAGAGCAGCTGCTGTCAGCGCCACGGTAAGCCCACACACAGTCACAATGTTACCTTCTGCACAGTCGGACACAAAATACACAATATACAAATGTCTGTTCTCTGCCTTCACCAAACGTGTGCACTGTGTGTAATGCATTTAGGTCACATGTACAGTCCCACATGAACTGCCAACTTTATAGCGACAGCAGGCGAGTTTCATAAGCTGCAGAGTTGCGCATTATAACGGCCGTTCTGCACACAGAGAGAACAAAACGTTTAAAACGCTAGGTATATATGTAATATATGTATGTATTTATTCAATATGGGCCACTGTTGGTCAGTTATGATCTTTAGCCTTATTCAGGTCACACTGTCTAATGTGGACCACTTGCGGTCATAAAATGTCCGCAGTAAGCTCAGCAAACTTCAAAGAACGGCGCTGGAAATGTCCACGTCTTGTGCATCATCCCCGGCAGTCAATTCCAATCCGTCGCGTAAAACAGCGAGGGGCTCCGACGCTTCAGACGGTATTGCAGCTCGACGCTTGACAGTGTGAACTTTTCTGTGTGGGCAGAATCATCGCATTTTTTTGCGAAACTGTGTGTACAGAACGTTTTAAATTCACAGTGCGCATTGTCAGTAAACTGTGACGTCACGGCGTCACGGAGGCTACAGTTTGTCAGAATGGATCAAAGGGAGGGTTGTCAGTTGGTATCAGACTGTTACAGCACTCAGTGTGCTAGTCAAGAGCCCATCGCAAGGTAGTTACAGCGAGCTGTGAAGCCACTGGATAGTCGCCGTGGCAGTTCTATGCGATCACACAGTTCGTTTCTGTTTCTTGACTTGCGAAGTTACTGCTGCAGCTGTTGTTTCAATTACAGTAACCCAACTGCAGTCAAGGCAACGTTACAGTTGCACACGGCATCCCAGGTGTGTTTAAATGCACGTGTCAATAAAGAAGACTGTAAACTCACAGTCCAAACACAACTTGATCTGTAAGCCAACGATCAGCTACAAGTTTCGGCAATAATAGCCATTATCGGATGAATACAGAGCGGTAAGTAGTAATACACTGCCATAAAAATATTAGGGGCGAGATCCCGTCTTGCTGTGTGTTTAAACGGAAGGGGGACGTCCAGTCTGAAGATTACAAATGCCAGTCGTGTCCGTACACCCACCAATATTAGAATCTGCAGAGGGAACTGCATAACTGCAATGTTAATATTTACCTTAATCAAAAGTGCCTGCGAAACTACGAGATCTGGTCCCTAATATTTTTATTGCACTGTATTATAGTTTTTTCTTATTTATGTCTCTGTAATCAGCCTGATAATGGCTACATATAGAGCCGAATATGTAGCTGATCGTTGTTTATACATGCAGTTCTGTTCGGACTGTGAGTTTACATTGTTCTGTATTTAAAAGTGAAACTTTAAAGATAACTAAGATGGATGCTGTTGCGATGCGAACTGCTCCGCTCTGTGCCAGTTTCCTTACCCTCTTTTAGTGAAACCAAAAATTACAGTGCCGCGAATTCTGGAATGTTCCTTCCTTTGTTAAGAACACGGCCAGCCTGCAGGCAAGACCGTCCGAAAATACCTGTTCCAACAAAAGAACATCCTACCTGCGTGCGGCCACCCGTTACTGTAACAAGGAAGAGATGGAAATGAGTTGTGTTAGACCGCTTCCCACCCTAACGACCTAGAAGGTTTAAATGCGGACAGCTAAACCCCTCCTCGCATTTCAGACTTAAGCAGGTGCAATTTTTATTTAATTCAGACTATAAGCCAAACTGTTTCATCCCCTTGAAGCCCCAGTCCGAGACTTGAGCTGCGGACCGTGGCCAGTTACAACACATAGAGATGGAAACTGTCAATTTTTCTCGTGGAAACTGACAAATGATATGTTAGGGTAAGGAACTGGTACTGCAGTCCGCAGGGAGCACTGCATGCTTCTCTGGGCCTTCGACCACACAGCGGTCAGACAGTAAAATCGCCCAGATCCTCTGCATTCGAAGAAAGAGCCCCCTTGTTTCCGCTAGTTAGAAGTTTGGGTGGGTGCCAGTGCCTCTCGTCGTCCCGACGCGGTGGTCGCTCAGCCCGTAGCCCCGTTGCTCTACTAAGCTGCCGGGCGTGCAGCTAGTAACCCCGATGGTCCTGTTGTTCGGGACGACGAAATGCTTACAACCGCAAATGCTGCAAATACGCTGATGGTGTTCCAGAAACAGGAGACTGAAGAAGACTACAAAATAGTTTTCGGGTGATCAAAAGAGAGAAGAATGAGATGAGCGAGGCACGTAGCACGTATGGGGGAGAGGGTAGGCGCATATAGGGTTTTGGTGGGGAAACTTGAGGGAAGGAGACCACTTGGAATACCTAGGCGTATATTGGAGGATAATATTAAAGTGGATCTTCAAGAAGGGAGGTGGGGGCAGGAGGAGTTGATACGGCTCAGGATACGAATAAATGGTAGGTATTCGTGAATGCTGTAATCAATCTTCGGGTTCCATAAAATGTGGGTAATTTCTTCACTAGCTGAAGATCTAATAGTATCTCACGAAGCACTCTGCTCTGTGGAGTGGGGTGGAAACACCCCAGCTCAGTTTACGGTGACACCATTTGCTGGTAACGTGCTGCACAGTGTCTTTGGCCTCTTCCATTGTGCTGCTGGTGGACTTCCCGGCACATGGACGCCCAGCGAGCGCCGACCAATACTGCGCCACGTTGAAAGACTTGCGAAGACCATCAGGACAAAAGTCCGGTCGTCTTGCCGACAGTGTGGTCCTCCACGTGATAACGCCCGCCCGACCGACGGCACAGCAGATTCGGAACTCGGTGCAAAGTTCGATTCGGAAACGCAGGACCATCCCCTGCACAGTCCGAATTTGGCATTCAGCGATTTTTTTTATGTTCTCTACGTTTTGAAATAGCTCTTGACAGGCGATTCTTTGAACTGCGATGAAGACCTCAAACGCGCTGCCATCACATGACCGACACAACTGGAACATGCGTTCTACGCGTCCGGGATGTTCAAACTTAATACACGCTGTGACAAGTGCTTTAGCCGTCCAGATGATTGTTGGCAAACAGAGTGCCACTGACACCTGCGTCGCATTGTCAGTTCGTGCATTAAAACCTTACCTTTGATTTATGGCTACTGTAAACTTACTGTATGTAGCGCTCTGTATGTTTTCTTTTGCTTTTAGTGCTATGTAAAATTCATTTGGTTATGTATCGAAAATTTATTCCTTCTTAGGATTGCACTTTGTTGGTGTAGTTAAGTCGTAAACCAGCCTGTCCGATTTCCTAGCTCTAACAAACAGGAAAAATGGATCATGTATCCTTCGCTTAGCAACAGCATGTTTAAAAACCGCTGCTACGTGGAAGATGAAAGTGCTGATCTGAGGGTTACAACGAGTGTGGGATTCACACCAAGGCCTCCGACGAAGCTAGACGATTGGTAGCGGTGAGAGGAAATATTTATGGCGTGGGATGATGCAGACATCTTCTTTTCCCGATTCTCCAAGTTAAGCACAGACATCTCTCCAGAACTGAATGCAGAGGACATTTCGTTCGATTTTTCCGTTTTGTTCCTTTTTCTATCCAAAACTTTCCCCCACATTTGGTAGCCGTGAGAAGTAGAAAATTTCATGGAAAATGGGTGGTGATCCAGCTTTTCCCCCTACGGACTATTCGTCTACGTTACAGGGTTACAATGTTTATCGCTTGTTCTGTTTGTTTATTTCCTGTTTGGCAAAGTGTCTGTAGCACAATTACATCAGCTGCATGTTGTCGAGTGGCAGTGCAGCCGTACAAAATGGTCCTGTCGGCGGTACGTGGGATCCGCGTTTCACTAAAATCTGGGTGCCAGCGGTCGCTGTGCGCTGCACCTGCTGTCTGATCAGTCTTCGTAGATGGTGGCCACACACACACACACACATATATATATATATATAGTTTATATAAATTAAAGCAGTTCGTATAATTATCAGGCGGAAGTGTTTTACGAACTCACAAAAATTCCAATGCATTGCAACACGCAACACAGCAAACAGAAGGCTTGGCTGATAGAGGAGAGCAGCTGGCGACCAAATGTCGTGTCAGAAACCAACCAACAAACAAACAGACATTAAGTTCTTAAATCCGTGAATGTGATCGTCCCTGAATCACGTAAGTAGTACTTCTAACACAAAAGAGGTACCAGGATTCGGCAGACCTCCCCCGATGAAGCAGGCAGGTAGTGTAACACATTTGAGAGGTGAACCTGTGCAGACGCTATGTGACTGGGGTGCAGTACTGTGCCTTATGTCTGCGTGTCGACTGTGACAGACAGACCAAGTATGGATAGACTGGATGATGACTAATCGCACAGATTGTGACGTATTTAAAGCATTATCTACCCATTCTGCTTTGAAGGACTGATCAAACCATGAAACAGGTCCGTCAGCTCTTCGGCGTTCAGTGCTCAGATTTGATCTCAGCATCTGCCGAATACAAGTCACAAGCGTTGCCGCTGGAGCCACCTGGTGTCGGGGAGAATAATATTACAATGGATCGTCGAGAAATACGATGAGGAAAGCGTGGATTGGCCTTCTCTGGCTCAAAACGGTTTGCTGGTGGTTTTAACACACCCTGAAATATGGAGTTGGTTCAGTGCGACAGTACGTCTGTCCTCAGAAAAAGGCGAAGACTTCAAACATAAGGGCCAGGAAATACCTGGATATCTAGTGCAATACCCTGAGGGAGAGAGAGAGAGAGAGAGAGGGAACCACACAGTTAATCCAAAATAAAAGGAAATGGCTGAGTTGTCTTCATTCCTTACCGGCCGGCACGTGGCTTTATTTCATCGCCTGTTTTCTACCTGCAGATAAACAGGAAACAAAAACAAAGACGGAAAGCACGTGGTTCATTGAAACGTATTCATTGTCGTCAAATGGACAACGACGAAAAGTGAGATTCCCGTCGAGTTGTCTGATGGCATTCTTTGCATGGGATACCACACATTTATTCTGCAGACACAATTGCTGCCAATAGGACACTTCTTGGAATGATGACGTGTTCGGTTATCACGAAGTGACTTAGCATTGCCCGCTAGCCGGCCGTGATTAGGGAGTGAGTCGACGCCACGCGGCAACCTAACGCAAGGGCCGTGTCTTTGTTCATCACGCCATGCGTTAACACGCACACTGCTCACTGTTGACGTGGACGCAACCAGCGCTTGCCGTTAGCGACGCAAAGAATTACTTCTTGTTAGGTAGTCACTGTGCATCGATAAAATCATACTTCAGCCCACACCTTACTGGATGCCGTCGTATTTCTGCCAAGCCACGTTGGTTAGCTCCTGGTGTGTCTCCCTTCTTTACAAAACCCTTAATCGCGGTTCGCCGTCAGCCTGCTGTCCATGTGTAATGACTGAATGCTCTTCACGGACAACTTGCGCGAGCAACATCAGTGACGTAGGCCAGCCGCGTTTTAGCAGTCCGTGACACACACGTTTATGAACGTAGTGCAATGTAGAGCTACCCTATGCCAACTGTATTTCTGTAAAATAATACATAGCCTTTCAAAGGACGTGTGATTTTAATTTAGTAACAAGACACCACGTGCAGCATTTATATCGTAAGTGAAATGGGCGAGGAGGGAGGAGTCATCGCCCTTACTGTAAGTTATTAGGCACGTGGATATATCACTCTTGACACGTGGATACACCACCCCTGACACTTAGAAAAGTATAACTACAGCGAAACACCGACAACCGCCAACATGCAATGCACAGTCACTCCGTCCGTTACAAAGCTGGGCGTGTAAGAAGTGTAGCAAAGTGCAAGTGGCCCCGTGATAAGTGGGTCCCTGCCACCAACGCCATGGCGCGTCCCCAGGTTACGGAGAGCAGAACAAGGGTGGTTGGGGGTTGGACGAGGTGCTAACGTACTCCTTGCCGTAAAAAACTACAATGTTATAAAAGGGACACATATGCCGCGGACTTGGATTTATCCTTCGGTATGACCTAAGCGATGGAAAAGGGACATGAATTTGGTACTTGGAATGTTAGGAGCCTGTACAAGTCAGGTTCACTTACAGCAGCAGCCAGGGAATTACCAAAACGTAAATTAGATTTAATGGGCGTGCAGAAGATTAGGTGGGGAAAAGGGCACACGGAAAGCGTAGGGGATTATATTCTTATGTATGGAAAAACAAAGGAAAATTATAAATTTAGAACAGTATTTTTGCACACCAAAGAATAGTATAAGCAGTTAGGAGAGTTTGCTACTGATAGGATGTCATATATAGTTGTGAGAGGTCGCTGGTGTAATACAGTTTTGAATGTGCATGAAAAAGTGAGAAGAAAAGTGATGATTCAAAAAACAGTTTTATGAGAAATTATAGCAGATTCTCAATCATATTCCTAAGTACAGTATGAAAATTCTGTTAGGAGTTTTTAATGCAGAATGGGGGAGAGAGGATACTTTCAACCCTACAATTGGGAATGACAGTCTACATCAGGATAGTTAGAAATAATAATGTTAGAATAGTAAAGTTTGCCACATCAAAAAATGTAGCTATTGAGAGCACCATGTTCCCGTACCGTATCAATCACAAGTACGCCTGGACCTCTCCAGATGGGAAGACTAACAACCAGAGTTATCACATATTGACAGATAGGAGATGGCATTCGAGCATACTAGATGTACGATATTTCAGGGGAGCTGATTGTGATACTGATCACCATCTGGTGGTTGCAGAAGTTAGGGAAAGATTGGCAGTAAGTAAACAAGCAGAACTGCAGTTTGATGTGGAAAGATTTAAATCTCAGGAAGCTAAATGAGCTGGAGATTAGCAAACAGTATCAGAGTAAGATTTCAAACAGGTTTGCAGCTTTGGAGAACTTAAATGATAGCAAGGACACAAACAGGTCTTGGAAGAACATTAAAGAGAATATCAAAATCCCATCTCAACAGAGCCAGGGTCTGTACGAACTGAAGCAGCATAAACCATGGTTCGATGAAGAATGTTCAGGATTTTTA
>Ga0131853_10021964_pt1 | contig 11565 bp, 7 predicted proteins | sample TergutLab28metaG_FD_92764 | JGI IMG/M metagenome (GOLD analysis project Ga0131853, IMG submission 92764) | Labiotermes labralis P1 segment gut microbial communities from Petit-Saut dam, French Guiana - Lab288 P1 (version 2) (version 2) | ecosystem: Host-associated > Arthropoda: Insects >...
AAACAGATAGGAAGGCCTATAACCACAAAAACAACACCGGAGACCGCCAGCGACAACAAAGAGATGAAAAAATTAAGCGCACACCGTCTCCCAACAAAAGGAAAAAAAAAAAAAAAAGTAGCCACCGATTTTGGAATGAATTTAAAGTACGCAAGAATAATGGCGACAATAACAGGCAGAACAATTCCGGCGTTCTCGGCCCTGCGGACATTTCCAAACTTGTTAGTTTTACGTACGTCTTATTGTGTAAGCAAGTGTCCTGTGTTCAACAGATTTTATTTTTTTAGACACATAACTAGTAGGAAGAACGCATTTAAGTTGCTGCCTTCCTACACCCCTTCTCTGTATTTGTCAGTCTACGCACTACATATCTGCCGTGATGCCGGCGGTTCAGAACCTCTGGTCTGACCTACCGGATAAGACACTTATTGCAGTCAGAATCCTACGCTGCAGAAGTGTCAGATCGGGTAGGGGAAGAGGAATATTGAGATCGCGAGACTGTAGCCTACACCATGTAATCTGACAGAAAAAGGAGGCGGTATGTTTCCCCGAAACGTCTGTACCATCGAACAGATTATGCGAAGCCATAACGCAAATGAACAAAATATGAATCTTACCGCGCTGAAAGCCTCAAATCTCACTGTTAGGTATATGTTTGCAAGCAGCTGTTCTCTGAAATGGCTCGGAGGATTGACAGCAGCAGAGCTGTGTAACATATCTGATCAAAAGTGCACATATTACTTATCCTTGCAATGGTCTGATAAATATACGCCATAGGGGAAAATGTTTCCAACAAAACTCGTAGACCCTCATGAGAAGTTCTGCACCATTTTTGGCATAATAATTTTCAAAAATTTTCTATACTTTTGTTTGTTCTTCATGTATATTTTAAAAAATGCTGTGATTCATATTGGAGACATCCACGAAAAAATGTCGAAACTAATAGTGGCGCTCAAGGAAAGTGTGCTGTTACGTTCCTCCAGCAAGCTACTTCACGCTCTAGTTGTTGACACTTTTTATTGAATTTTGTGCGCCAACGCAGTTAAGCGCACAGGAGCAGAAAACCCGAAAGACCCTCAAGCTGACTTAAATTTTGAGGTCGAAATAGGTTACTTGTTGTCTATAAAGTTCATACACCAACAAATGCACTCTTTATTAAAGTTGATAAAGTTTTAAAATTTACATTAAAAATCACTTGCACATGCTCCTACATGTTTCGATCTACGACCATCATCAGGGAGCCTTCATTAGAGCCTAGCTAAAGTTATATTTAAGTTAAAATTCTGTAAAAAAATTACGTCGTTATATGTTATGGGGTGGTGTGGCAGCATGTCATAGTTATGGTGTGTGTACTGTTCGTAGTGTTGGGTGCGGTGGCGCTCAACACAGCGAACAGTACACACACCATACCTATGACATGCTGCCACACCACCCCATAACATATAACGACGTAATTTTTTTACAGAATTTTAACCTAAATATAACTTTAGCTAGGCTCTAATGAAGGCTCCCTGATGATGGTCGTAGATCGAAACATGTAGGAGCATGTGCAAGTGATTTTTAATGTAAATTTTAAAACTTTATCAACTTTAATGTAAAGAGTGCATGTGTTGGTGTATGAACTTTATAGATATCAAAATGCACGTTACAACGGCCAAAAAAAAAGTTACTTGTTGGTTTAACTTTATGACTGGGAGAAGAGGAACAGGCAAAGCCCTCTCTGATAAATTGCCCTTGGGCTGAATTAATACCCAAGCCATCCAGAAACATAGGGGAGCGACGGTACACCTACAACACTCTTAACCCTGATACTACAAGGCGGTTCAGGTTCCGATCGCTGTACTCTCAATGAAGAGACCCAAAAAACCACTGGAAGCGAGGAGGTGGGCTGGGGATCCCAGGGCGGATGAGGACGCTGCAGGGAAGAAAAATTTCTCTGTCCCTGCTGATTATGGAACCGCGATTCTACCGACATCAGCGCGTATTATAGGCACGGTAATGACTGAAATATTCCGGCTCTCTGTTATTAATGTTGGGACCGCGGTAGCACAGTGGTTAAGGTGCTGCGCTACAAATCGGAAGGTCGCTGGTTCGATTCCACATGGTGTCATTGGAATTTTTCATTGACATAATCCTTCCGATCGCACTATGGCCCTGGGGTCGACTCAGCCTCTAACAGAAATGAGTACCAGGAGCATTTCTTGGGGGTAAAGGCGGCCGGTACATAAGGCTGACACACCATCCTGGGACATTGTCACGTAATCTGGGAACCGTAACTTCCTTTAACCCTCCGGGCACCTCGGGCCTGTAATGAGACTGCTTTATATTTTTTGTTATCAACGTATTTCCTACTATCCAGTGTCTCAATTTCTGCTGTTTGCTGCTCACCTTTCACCGAATCCACATGAACTGCTGACAAGAAGTAAGATAATAGAAGAGAATGTATTCACTTCAAGCACACCTATAACAACATCGGGAATATCCATTTAAATAAAAATTCAGTTACACTGTAACAAACATATTCAAACACCACACAAAGTTGTAAGCAAAATTATATTATTTACATTAAGTCGCTACATGTTTCAGCCCGTAATAGGACCATCTTCAGGCGAGATTAATACAAAATACGCATTTTGTATTAATTTGTTTTGTGTAAATCTCGCATGAAAATGGCCTTATTACGCGATGGAACATGTAGGGACTTAATTTAAATAATATAATTTTGTTTACAGTAAAGTGTTGTGTTTGACTGACTTCGTTGCTATATAGTTACATAATACGATGGAATGTTCTCTCTCTCTCTCTCTCTCTCTCTCTCTCTCAAACAAACAAACAAAATAATTTTCAACGACATTAACTTTGGCACGAGCATCAATAAAGCTCATGGGCAGTCACTCAAAACTGTTGGTCTTCAACTACGAAATCCCTGCTTGCACGCGGGGAGCTGCAGTTGGTTGTGCAAGAGTAGAAGATGCAAATAAATTGTTTATTTGAGCTCCAAATTTAAAAATTACAGACGATGTATTTAAGAAAGTATTTTTCAAATTTTATTTTGAATTTAATAATAAAAACGTGAAGTACATTAAAATAGGTATATACTTTTTAAAATACTTGCAAATTTGCTACACGTTGTAAATGTTGGTTCAGATTAAATACATGCCTGAACAAAGTCGGGGCACGTGACTAGAATATATATAGCCAAGCCCTGATATAGCGCCACCCTCATTTAGCGCCCATGAAAGTCTGTAACAGAAATTCCCTATTATATATTATTTAGATTTAACAGCACCCTCGATTTACCGTCATCCTAACTATGACGCCACAAACTACAGTAAACGAAGTGATTCGATGCCTGCCTGAGCAAAGTTGGGGCACGTGACTAGGATATATATATCCAAAACCTGATACAGCGCCACCCTCATTTAGCACCCATGAAAATCTGTAAGAGAAATTCCCTATTATATAGTATTTAGATTTACCACCGCCCTCGATTTACCGTCATCCTTCATACGACGTCACAAACTGCAGTAAACAGGGGTTTGGCTGTACACACCTACACACACACTCGCGCGCGCCTATATACACAACTTCGCCGATTAAATAATTGTCTTCTCGGTGGTGACGCCTCGTATTTTGCTTGAGAGGTACCAATGCTTGTTACTGATCTGCTGCCGTCATCCTCATTTTCATGACAGAAGAGCAAGCCGCGTTGAATGAAAATATGTTACTGAGTTTCTGCGCGTTGTCACTTGTCAGATAATCCAAAATGGATATTTCTGTCTTCAGGACTTTTTAACCCGAGGACGGTAACCAATCCAGTTTCTGGAGCTTTGTGGTCTGCTCGGAAACTCCAACGATGCACGAAGTGTTTAAACCTGGTGCAATGTGTCTAAGTGTAATAAAATTCGATAGGACGCTTTAAGATTGGTAAATTGCAACAGCCTGAAAGTTTACTTTGGAAATATTTCAACCTACGCAGGATGAAGGAGGCCAGAAACTCACATTACATAACAATGAACATCGTGATTTATGCAGCGCATTTAGTATTGCAACGGCAGTGAAACATAGGAGGTTACGATGGGATGTGTATGTGCATAGCATGGATATCGTATAACGAGGAACCGTGTAATTTATACAGGATATTTCGTGTTGTTACAATAGTTAAATGCAGGAAGATGTAATGTGCTGGACGTGTAGGCAAAAAAAAAAAAAAGGTAAATCAGTCCCATTACAGGCCCGAGGTGTCCAGAGGGTTCCAGGAAGTTAAGGTTCCCAGATTACGTGACAATGGCCCAGGATGGTGGTAAGGTTGTAAGCCTTACGCACCGGCCCCTTTTAACCCCCAGGAAATACTCCTGGTACTCATTTCTGTTAGAGGCTGAGTCGACCCCAGGGTCATAGTGCGATCGGAAGCATTATGGCAATGAAAAATTCCAATGACACCATCTGGAATCGAACCAGCGACCTTCCGTAGCACAGCGCCTTAACCACTGTGCTACCGCGGTCCCCGGATATGTAGGTAGATGGATATAATATAACACGGAAACGTGTAATTTATTTAGGTCACCTGGTGTTATTAGGGCAGTGGAATGCAGGAGACTATGATAGGATGTCCATGAAGCTAGAATTGGTGGATAATAAATGCGTACAAACTGTAGCTGAGGGAGACCTTGGAAAATTCCTGCGTGGAAGATCGAGAAGGAAAAGAGAGGGAAATATGAACGTACAGCTTATGGATACGTATTTTAAATACTGAAGATGTGAGCAACTGAGTACGACATTACCGGCTTGTTCGCTCGGTTACCAAAACTTCAACATGCTCTCCTTCTGTACACCGAAAGGCGTCACGTGAGTGGCTTGTGCCTCTAGTAGACACTTTTCTTTGTTGTTGTTTCTAGCGATGCAAATCCTGATCAACAGCATCTTTGGTTTAAATCTGGGGGACAATTACTTTGAAATAAACAATTCGTGTCTTCCTTTTATCCTTTCACGCAATTACTGTAATATTACGTGTGCATAGGCTACGACCGCTTCCATGTACAATTCCCAATCATCCGGTGAGAAAAGTTAGTGTTATTAAGCAGTCTATAAAAAAAACAGACGTACAAACCTGAGAAAATTCTTGCGTCTCCGTATCCGTCCAGGGATGTGACACCTTCGTCAGTGAGTGACTGGTGCCCGATGTTTCTTCTCGTACATTTCGACCTTTGGAGGCAAGACCATCACGCTGTCCCGACATGTCTGACACCAATCACTCAGTGACGCGATTCCACAACCCTGAAGAACGGAGACCTCAACTGCAACGCTGCGTAAGCCTAAAAATTAATTTCTTTTCGTTAACAACCGGAACAGTCACCATGACAGACACAAGCTTTATGTGACAAAGCACAAAAGCTTCCATTCCAAAATCTTCGGGCTGATGTAGCACTGCCGGTAGCGACTGTGATAAAATTAGGTAAAAGATCATAGAACTGCAGTAGTTCCAAGTTGGAACACTATCGACATATGTCATGATGAGTGAAGCAGACTGTGAAGCTACAGTTCGGTTGCAGGCGAACAAACCCCTGATGGAGAAGAGGCGGCGTGCAAGGATCAACCAGTCCCTGGCCGTGCTGAAGACCCTGATCCTTGACTCGGCTAGGCTAGAGGTAAGCTCACTCCAGATCGGCTTCCTACATCCGCTTAGCTAGGAAACGGATGTATTAATTGATCTTCTGTTGCCTTCAAAATTGACCGTTGTCACGGTAACTGGTTTATAAATATCATCCGTGTAAGAAAAATCTCAAGTCTGTTACGAGAAAAAATAACCTATAAAGCTGAAATGAATCATGGGGTAATAAGTTCTTTAGTTCCAATAGTCCAGGGTGAGTTAACAAGTAAATTGTAAGTGCTCAGTTACGCAGAACGACAAGAATGTGGAGGTGAATGATCAACCTCATGCCCCAGCCACTTTTCCCAAGGAGAAACAGTCCAAGGCACCTATTGGATAAGACGCTGGGTGGGTTATGGAGACGGTCTAGTCACAGTGGTGAAGAGAAACATTTCTGCCTCTTCCAGGAATAAAAAGCTGACCTTCGAGCACGTGTCCGGTTACTTTCCTACAGCACACAGCCTTGGCAGTTTTCAAAATATCGTGACGATGCTGTCGGGGAGAACTGAAAAGTGCTCAAGGGAACAACTGGTCGTATTTTCAATATCACTGTTATGTGTAAGCACAGACATGCACGTTGGCAGACTAAACAAACTATGTGTTGCAGCAGAACACAAAACACTCCAAACTGGAAAAGGCGGACATCCTGGAGCTGACAGTTCGACATCTTCAGCGACAGAGGGCTCTGGGTTCGGCCGTCCTCAACAAGTATAGAGCCGGCTTCCAAGAGTGCACGCGAGAGGTACAGTACACCTGATAGAGTGTTATATGCTACCTACAGTTATGATTGTCACTAAACGTTCCAGCAACTGGTTATGAAGGTCATGCCATTGGCGGTAACCAAGACGCCTTGTTAATAAAACACAGTGTCAACAGTTTTGGGCGGGGGTGGGGGTGGGGCGGGGGAGGGGACGGGAACACGGCAAGTAGTAAAGTGAAGAATCATGAAATAAAACAAGTTTGGAAATGTCGCGTTCTGGCGCGTTCATTGTCTTACTGTCCCTAGATTCTATCGTACTCGATTCTCGATGCTCTGTTTCTTGAACCCCAGCCCACTTCTCCCGCACAGAAACAGTCTTTCTCTTTTATCAAAAGTGTTTCCTTCAGTCTTGGTGTGTATCTCATAAATATCACAGTTTATCTCACTTATAAAGGCAAATCACGACGATAGGTCATAAAAGTAAATAGGTCTTCATTTAAGTGTATTTATGCCTCATGTGAACAAAAATCGGTATATTACGAACGTAGTCAAATTTATGAAGTGTTTTTTTTATATGTTCCAAACAAGTGCATTCATTTATAATATACAGAAAAACAAAGCATGCACTTTGATAAAGGTATTTTATTTTATATTGCTAATCACCAACATGTTTCAGACGTGCCCACGACCATCATGAGGTGTCTTAATGAATACTAATAAAACGTACAATAAACTGTTGATCTGTATAGGTGAAACCACTTGGTGTAATTGTTAATATCTTAGGAACTCCCTGTTATAATACAAAGTTGGTTTATATTTTGTTAAAATAGCTAAAATTCAAAATAATGTTAAAATATGTAAAAGGCAAAGTGTTTGTTTTGTTGAATGAAGCTTGTATGCACCCTGTTTTACGTGTTCTAAAATTATTTTGAATTTTAACTGATTTATCAATACACAAACCAAATTTATACTATAACAGGGAGTACCTAAGACATTAACCATTACGCCAAGTGGTTACACCTACACAGATTAGCAGTTTGTTGTAGGTTTTATTAGTATTCTTCAAGACACCCTGATGATGGTCGTCAGAACGACCGAAACTGATGCACTAGTGAGTTGTCTTAAAAAACAATATTAAAATTTACATTAAAATTTATCACGAAACTGTGATTTATGTTAATAGTTATAAATACGGCGACGGCGCAAATTGACAGGTTATATCCGACAAATTTTACGTAGTCGGAGTCTGTAGACCTACCAGTGGAAATAATACAGAGAAGTGGTTCGCAAACTCATCGAGTTGTACATATTTTCTGCTAATTTGTCCATACAGCAGCCAAATGAAGCATTGAAGGAAACTATGCATTATTAAGTTATTCCCAGAAACTCTTTTTCTGCGATATCCTGTTGTTTATACGCTGAATAACGAGATGCGTCTTGTAATGCATCGATCAGTGGCGTGATGATAGCAGAGGTCGGAATTATTTAGAAAGGAATCGTGTCTCGGAAAGTATGAGCATCACTTTTTTTTTTTTTTTTGTAGAGGGCATCGCGTTGTGTTATAGAATTGAAAGACAACAGTAGATTTATTCGTTTCAGTCTAACACAACGGTATTTTATTTACCCTACTGGTTACAAGTTTCGGTCATTAGACCATCAACAGACCATCATTCCATAAAATTTAAAACAGGTTACCTGATTTAAATTTTATGTAATGATGGTCTAATGACCGAAACTTGTAACCAACAGGGTAAATAAAATATCGTTTTGTTAGATTGAAATAAATAAATTTATTGTTGTCTCTCAACACTTCTTTTTATCAAATTCCGTTGAAGGAGGCGATTTTCTTGATGGAGGGTTGAGGACGGGCCGTTCCTATATTTAGGCGCTTTAGCAAAACAGGTATGAAAAGTGACGATTATTTTTGTCATGTCTAAACGTTTGTCCGCATGGAACAAAGAGGATCATACTGCACTGACTTTCGTGAATTTCTTACTTAGGCTTCTTACTAAAATTAGTCTACATATTCCGCTGTTTGTTAACATTAAGCATAAATAAAAGACACCTTATAATATGTAGAAAACCAACGAATCACTCGGGTAAAATGATTCCACGTTGCTAATCACCAGTTGGTGAATAAATAAAACATTGATAAGGCCTGTATATGTGTGGACTATCAGCCTAGAAAATCTAACATCACTATCTTCAGCAATGCACTTACTGATGCCATCAAACCGAAGGCAAAATACTAATTGTACATGGGTTATAGAAATAAGGTTTAAATAACGAGTGTACCAATATGTTTTCCAAAGACATTTCAAGGAAATGGAAGATCCTACAGCAGGTCTGCCAAACAAACAAGACAGGCAAGTACGTATAACGTAACATTGAGGCGCGTTAGTGCAACCATTGTTGATGTGGAAAAGCAACGAGTATTACACAACCTGTGTGGATTTGTAGCCTTAGGTATCCAGCATGAAATGCGCATGCGCCATATTGTCATCTGTGGCCTGCCCCGCTCTACAATATTTTTCCACATTTTTTCACAAAAGGCACAATTTTCGAAAAAAAAAGGGTTAATGAATACAAAGTGTGTTCTGATTTTTTCTACAACTTCTGTCTGAAACATTTCTCATTTTAATGTGAAATGGCGAGATATGATAAAAATGTATATTGGCCTTCACGTAAAGTACCCTTTATTCTTGTCCGATTTTAATGAATTTTCGCGACAGATTTTCGAAAAATTCTCAAATATCAAATTTCATGAAAATCTGTCGAGTGGGAGCCGAGTTGTTCCATGCGGACGGGCAGACATGACGAAGCTATAGTCGTTTTTCGCAATTTTGCGAAAGCGCCTAGAAAAGGCTGCGGACCAACTTGACATCTGGGGCCACAACACTTAAGTATTATGTTACAGCCCCTTGTCCTTCTTTGCTTTTTTAGATTTTTCAATGTATAAAAAATCAAGAACTTAAAATACGTCTTGTGTCCATAATTTTATGATATTGTGGATGCATTATGCAATAAAAACGATGGAATAGTACCCTTAAAGAGTTACTTAAATACCGACTGACTGCGCAAATAACGCACTTTTTTTAAAAAAAATACTATTTTAAATCTACTTGACCGTAAAAATTTACAGTCATTAAAAAATGCCATAACTGATCAGTTCCACAACTGCTATGTAATTCGAAATGATGACAGCAGTACAGCCGCAAGTGCGATCGCACGTGTTTTGAAAGAAGTGTCTTGCATGCGGCGGACGTCTCTAAGGCTATCCATCAAATTCCGTCCGTTCCTGCTTGTGCTCATGGGACCGCTGAGGATCAAAACGAGCTCTGGGTTGATAATTATACAATACAAACAAAGCTTAAACATAGGACGGGGTGCTGTGAGCAAACAATTCTTTGACAGGAAACAATGTTTTCAATATTCCGCAATAACGTCGGCTCTTGCGTTCCGAAAGAAGCGTAAAACTTTAAATATATCAAAGCGTGACGGCCACATCAAAAAACTCTGCGTGCCGCGTGTTTGACAGGCCTTTAGTGCTAGTATTCCTTCTACTTCAAAAGCTCACACGATTGCAGTGTCTGTTTTACTTATGATACAAACTCTCGTTTCTTATACTTCTCTTGTAAACGGTGGAGGGGGAGGGGCTATAATATTTCCTATAATAACCTTGTAAACGACGAGATACCCGACTTAATTTACTCGTATCGTAAAAGGCGACATGTTTAGATCGTAACTTATTTCTTAGACCTCAGTTCCTACATCAAAGAAGAAACAGTATGTCTCCATTATCAAGGAAAATTACAAAAGTGAAAGAAGGTCGAGTAAAAGTGTGTAATTTTTGTCCGACTTTAACCGAAATCGGAATGCGTCAGCAGATTTTAGTAAGAATCCCGAATAAGATTTCGTACAACATTCCATCCTGCGTGAAATACGTTTCTCGTTGCGGACAGGCGGAAGGTTACACCAAAGCTATTCGCTGTGCAAACGCGCCTAAAAACATTCAAATGTGAAGCAGTGTCTAGTGTCTTGATATTCATGCCAAATTTAATTAGCTTCCGTCATGCGGTGCTGACTCTACTAGGAGTCGGGTACACGGACATTTTGAAACTATTCGCATGCCTCTCCTTCTAAAATAACGAAAAGTATGTTAACACAGCCTACATCACCAGTACCACAGCACTGACACGAGTATCTGACAGAAGTGACATGGAGCACGCCACTGTTCATCACCTTTAACAAAGTGCGTAGCAACTACGACAAAACCCGCTTCTCCACGACAGGTGAGCCGGTTCCTAGAGTCGTCCGACTTGGCTCTGACGCCTGGCGCCCCGATGCCCGCTCTGGACCCGACCATTAAGCAACGTCTGCTGCAACATCTCGACACCTGTGTAGCGGAACTGGACCTGGACTTCGGTCTGTCGTCGTCTGCAGAAAGCAACAAAGACACCGTGAAGGCAGAGGCGGACAGCGAGGCGCGGCCTGACAGCAGCACGACGGGCGGAGACGAGAACAATAATGGTAATACAGTGGTGTGCACGCCACGATACTGGACGGTTAAAATAAGTCATGAATACAGAATCTTCAGAACTTATTGTCGCTTATGAATTCCCTGCTATTATGAACCTCAGCGCAACATTACTGTGATAACAAGAATTCTTGTATCACCGAACATCTAGACTCAAGCGGTAACGCTTCTGACTTGTATTTGGGAGATACCGATTTCGAATATGTTTCGGGACAACTATCGTAGCTGGGAGTGTTCGTGATTTTCCTCAATTCCTTCAGATAGATATCGGATGTTGTCTTAAATTACGCCACAGCCACTTCCTTCCACATACTTTCCCATTCCTTTTTCACCAATCATCCACACATCGGACGCTGTTAAGTCTGAGGTACTAGCAGAGCTGTCAAATAAGTCAAATATATGAATAACACCCCCGTTGGCCCCTTTATTGAGCCACTTTAATTCAGCCCACATCTTAACATCATTCTCTTTGTTATGATCAACTTAACGTCATCCTCTCATCTACGATTATGCTACTCAAGTTGCTTTATTCTTTCAGTTTTTCTAGTCAATGTCCTTGGTATGTTTCTCACCCCCCCCCCCCCCCAACAACCTTTTATTTTTATATTCCCCCCCAATCCCCCCACCTCTTCCTGCAGGCCCCCCCCCTCTGGGGGGAACCCAAACCCCCACCCCCCC
>Ga0131853_10021965_pt1 | contig 11564 bp, 4 predicted proteins | sample TergutLab28metaG_FD_92764 | JGI IMG/M metagenome (GOLD analysis project Ga0131853, IMG submission 92764) | Labiotermes labralis P1 segment gut microbial communities from Petit-Saut dam, French Guiana - Lab288 P1 (version 2) (version 2) | ecosystem: Host-associated > Arthropoda: Insects >...
AAATAGTCCCAGTCGCCCCTATTATTACTGGTATCACCTTTGTTTTCACATTCCACATGCGCTGTATTTCTATTGTAAGGTCTTTATATTTTAGAATCTTCTTTTTTAATCACATTTCTGTCTCCTGAGATTGTAACGTCTATTAACATACATGTTCCCTATCCATTATCACGGATTATAATGTCTGGTTTGTTGTTGGGGAGAGTTCTGTCTGTTTGTACTTGTTGATTCCACAATATGGTTACATTGCCTCCTTGACTTGTTTCTACCGTTTTGGAACATTTTAATACCAGTTATTATTCTTAATTTCTATTTTGAATTCTCATAATTTGACGCTTGGTTTGGATTGTGTTAGCATAATGAGAAGTGTTTGTTGACTTCAACTGCGGGAGATTATTAGGCATCTCTGTGGGTGGAGGAGAGGAGATTAATGAGGGTAAAGTTTATCCTAAGAGAACAGAGGCATAAGATATATTTCATACGTATACAAAATTTTGGTTGGTAAAATTTTGTACCTTCAATTTAAGCGGAATATAAACAGCATATGGAAGTCCACGTACTGTGTTCAGTCACTTTTTTACTGTCAATACCAACCCAAGTTCCATTTATTGGTATCGCAAGACTAGGACGTGAATTCAAAGATCAGCGTCAGGAATTGTATTAAAAAAATATCGATATTGAATTACGACGAAGATTTCTAATCTTCTTTAGATTCGACCTCATTGTAACCTTTATTATATTTAAAAATTACATTCAAAAATATCCTTCTAAACACAGGCTTCAATAATATAATGTCTCTATTCATTAAAGAACACCCTATTGGAGAATGAGTAATAGATTATCATCATGAATTCCTCTGAGGCACGAGGGATGAGAGCGAGGAAATGTTGATCATCTTGTATGTAATACAATACAGTATCAGTTGACGAGCAACAAGGCAAAGATAATATTGATCATCACGTATATAATAAAATAAAATAAAAGCTGACGAGCAATAAGGCCGATGAAATGTTGATCAATTTCTTTATAATACAACATAGTATCAGCTGACGTGAAATAAAGCCTAGGAAATGATGATCATTTTGTATATAATACAACAAAGTATCAGCTGACGTGCAATAAGGCGGAGGAAATGTTGATCAATCTCTATATAATACAACATATTACTAGACGACGAGCAATGAGGCGGAGGAAATGTTGATCAATCTCTATATAATACACCATATTATAAGCTGACGAGCAATAAGGCTAAGGAAATATTGACCATTCTCTATATAATACAACATAGTACCAGCCGACGAGCAATGAGGCCGAGGAAATGTTTATCATGCTGTATATAATACAACATATTATCAGCTGAAGAGCAATAAGGTTGAAGAAATGTTGATCATTCTATATATACTACAAGATATTAACAGCCGACGAGCAATGAGGCCGAGGAATTGTTGATCATTGTGTATATTATTCAACAAAGTACCTTCCGACGAGCAATGAGGCCGAGGAAGTGTTGATCATTTTGTATATAATAAAATATAGTACAAGCCGAAGAGAATAAAGGCTAAGGAAATGTTGATAATTCACTACATAATAGAACAAAGTAACAGCCGCGACCAATGAGGCCTAGGAAATGTCGATCATTCTGTAAATAATACAAAATCGTGTCAGCTGACGAGCAATAATGCCGAGGATTTGATGATCACTCTGTATATAATACAATATAGCATCAGCTGACGGGCAACAAGGCTGAGGAAATGTTGATCATTCTCCATATAATACAAAATATTATCGGCTGACGAGCAATAAGACAGAGGAAATGTTGATCATTTTCTATATAGTACAAAATAGTAACAGCCGACGAGCAATTAGGCCGAGGAAATGTTGTTATTTCTGTATATAATACAAAATAGTATCAGCTGACGAGCAATAAGGCCGAGGAGATTTAATTATTCTGTTCATAATACAACATATTTTAATCTGACGAGGAATAAGGCCGAGGGAATGTTGATCATTCTCTATATAATACAACATCGTTCAAGCCGACGAGCAATGCGGCCGAGGAAATGTTGATAAATCTCCATATAATACAAAATAGTACCAGCGCACGAGCAATGAGGGCGAGAAAATATTGATCATTAACAGTATATTAAAACATAGTATCAGCTGACGGAAAATAAGGCCGAGGAAATGTTAATTATCTATATAAAATACAACATATTATCAGCCAAAGAGCAATGAAGCCGAGGAAATATTGATCATTCTGTTTATAATAAAACATAATACAAGGCGACGAGAAATGAGGCCGAGGTAATGTTTATCATTCTGTATATAACACAATATATTATCAGGTGAGAGCAATAAGGAAGAGGAAATGTAGATCACTCTGCATATAATACAAAATAGTTTCAGCTGGCGAGCAATGAGGCCGAGGAAATGTTGATCCTTCTCAAAATAATATAAAATAAAACCAGCTGAAGAGTAATGAGACCGAGGAAATTATGATCATTCCCTATATAATACAACATAATACCAGCCGACGAGCAATGAGGACCAGGAAATATTGATCATTCTGTATATAACACAATATAGTACCAGACGACGAGCAATGTGGCCGAGGAAATATTGTTCATTTTGTATATAATTCAACATAGTACTAGCCGACGAGCAATGAGGCTGAAGAAATGATGATCATTCTCAATATAGTGCTAATTTTACCAGCTGACGAGCAACAAGGACGAGGAAATGTTGATCCTTCTCTATATAATACAAAATAATATCGGCTGACGAGCAATAAGTCAGAAGAAAAGTAGATCATTTTCTATATAGTACAAAATAGTAGCAGCCGAAGTAAAATAAGGCCGAGGAAGTATTGATATTTCAGTATACAAAAAAAAAATAGTATCAGCTGACGAGAAATAATTCCGAGGAATTTTCAATCATTCTGTAAATAATGCAACATATTATCAGCTGACGAGCAATAAGACCGAGGAAATATTAATCATTCTGAATATAATATATAATTGTATCAGCTGGCGCGAATTAAGGTCGAGGAAATGTTTATCATTCTGTATATAATACAACATAATATCAGCTGACGAGGAATAAGGTTGTGGATATGCTGATCATTCTCAATATAATACAAAAATGTACCAGCCGACGAGCAACGAGGCAGAGGAATTGTTGATCATTCTGTACATAATACAATATAGTAGCAGCCGACGAATAATGAGGCCGAGGAAATATTGATCATTTCGTTTATAATACAAAATAATATCAACAGACTAGCATTAAGGCCCAGGAAATGTTGATCATATTCTGTATATTACAACACAGTGTAAGGTGACGAGCAATAAGTATGAAAAAATGATGATCATTCAATATATAATAACACAAAATACCGACCGACGAGCAATGAGGCCGAGGATATTTTGATCATTTTTTATATAATACAACATTACCAGCCGACGAGCATTTAAGCCGAGGAAATGTTGATCATTCTGTATATAATACAATATACTAACAGCTGACGAGCAATAAGGACAAGGAAATGATGATCAATGAATGTAAAATATAATAGTGTCAGCTGACGAGCAATACGGCTGAGGAAATGTTGAACAATTTGTATATAATACAACATAGTATAAGTTGACAATCAATAAGGTCGAGAAAATGTTGATCATTCTCTACATAACACAACATATTATCAGATGACGAGCAATAAGTCTGAGGAAATGTTGAACATTCTCTATGTAATACAACAAAGTACCAGCCGACGAGCAATGAGGCCTTGAGATATTGGTCATTCTGTACGTAATACAACATAGTGCCAGCCGAAGAGCAATGAGGCCGAGGAAATATTGATCAGTCTCTATATAATACAACTTACCATCCGCTGACGAGCAATAAGGCCGAGGAAATGTTGATCATTCTGTTTATTATAAAATAAAATGTCAGCTGATGGCAATAAGGCTGAGGAAATGTTGACCATTCCCTATATAATACAACATAGTACCAGCCGAAGAGTAATGAGGCCGAGGGAATATTGATCATTCTGTATATATTACAATATAATATAAACTGCCAAGCAATAAGGTCGATGAAATGTTGATCATTATGTATAATACAACATATTATCGGCTGACGAGCAATAAGGCTGAGGAAATGTTCATTATTCTCTATATACTACAAGATATTACCAGTCGACGAGCAATTGAAGCCGAGGAAATTTTGATCATTCTCTATATAGTACAACAGAGTACCAGCCGACGAGAAATATGGCCGAGGAAATGATAATCATTTTGTATATAATACAATATATTACCAGCCGACGAGCATTAAGGCTATGTAAAAGTTGATCATTCTCTATATAATACAACAAATTATCAGCCGACGATCAATGAGGCTGAGGAAATGTTGATCTTTCTGTAAAGAATAAAATGTACTATCATCAGACGAGCAATAATGCCGAGGATTTTTTAATCAATATGTGCATAATACAAAAAATATCCGCTGACGTGCAACAAGTAGGAGGAAATGTTGAACATTCTCTATATAATACAACCTAGTACCAGCCGACGAGCAATGAGCACGAGGAAATGTTGACAATGCTGTATAAAATACAATATATTAACTGTTGAAAAGCAATAAGTGTGAGGAAATATTAATCATTCTATATATACTACAAGATATTACCAGCCGACGAGCAATGAGGTCGAGGAATTGTTGATCATTGTGTATATAATACAACATAATACCATCCGCCGAGGAATGAGGCTGAGGAAACGTTGATAATTTTGTATATAATATTACCAGCCGAAGAGAAATAAGGCAAAGGAATTGTTGATAATAGTCTATATAATACAAAAATGTACCAGCCGACGACCAATGAAGCCTAGGAAATGTTGATCATTCTGTAAATAATAATAATAGTGCCAGCTGACCAGGAATAAGGCCGAGGATTTGATGATTACTCTGTATATAATAGAACAGCTGACGGGCAACAAGGCTGAGGAAATGTTGATCATTCACTATAAAATACAACATAGTACAAGCCGACGCGCAATGAGGCCGAGTAAATGTTGATCAATCTGAATTTAATATAAAGTAGTAAGAACCGATTAGACATGCGACCGAGGATCTCTTGATAAATCTCTATAAAATACAATAGAGTACCAGCGGAAGAGTAATGAGACCGAAGAAATATTGATCATTCACTATACAATAAAATATAATATCAGCTGACGAGCAATAAGGCCGAGGAAATATTGATCATTCTCTATGTAATACAACTTGTATTAGCTGACAAGCAATAAGCCCGAGGAAATGTCAATTATTCTCTATATAATACAACATATTATCAGCCAACGAGCTATGAAGCCGAGGGAATGTTGATCATTCTGTATATAATACAACATAATACCAGCCGACGAGAAATGAGGCCGAGGAAATATTAATCATTATGTATCTAACACAATATATTAGCAGATGACGAGCAATAAGGAAGGGGAATTGTTGGTCACTCTGCATATAATACAAATTAGTTTCAGCTGAAGAGCAACAAGGCCGAGGATATGTTGATCGTTCTCAATATAATATAAAATAGAACCACCTGAATAATAATAAGACCGGGAAATTTGATCATTGCCTATATAATACAACAGAGTACAAGCCGACGAGCAATGCGGACAAGGAAATATTGATCATTCTGTATATAATACAACATAGTACCAACCGAGGCGCAATGAGGCCGAGGAAAATTTTTTCATTATCTATATAATTCAACATAGTATAAGCCGACGAGCAATGAGGCTAAGGAAATGTTAATCATTCTCAATATAGTGCAAAATTTTACCATCTGACGCGCAACAATTCAGAGCAAATGTTGATAATTCTCTGTATAATACAAAATATTATCACCTGACGAGCAATAAGTCAGAGGAATTAATGAACATTCACTAAATAGTACAAAATATTACCAGCCGCCTAGCAATAAAGCCGAGGAAATATTGATATTTCTGTATATAATAACAAATAGTATCAGATGACGAGCAATAATTCCGAGAAATTTTCGATCATTCTGTACATAATACAACATGTTATCAGCTGACGAGTAATAAGGCCGAGGAAATGTTAATCATTTTTATATCATATATAATTCTATCAGCTGACGAGCAATAAGGCCGAGGAAATGTTGATAATTCTGTATATAATACAACATAGTATGAGCTGACGAGCAATAAATTTGTGGAAATGCCGATCATTCTCAATATAATAAAAAATGTACCAGCCGACGAGCAACGAGTTCGAGGAATTTTTTATCATTCTGTATATAATACAATACAGTAGCAGACGACGAATAATGAGGCCGAGGAAATATTGATCATTCTGTTTATAATACAAAATAGTATCACCTGACTAGCAATAAGGCCCAGGTAATGTTGATCATCTTCTGTATATTACAATAGTGTAATCTGACGAGCAATAAGTCTGAGAAAATGATCATTCACTACAAAAATAAAACATAATACCGACCGACGAGCAAAGAGGCAGAGGAAATGTTGATCATTCTGTACATAATACAATATACTATCAGCTGATGAGCAATACGGCCAACGAAAAGTTGATCATTAACTGTATAATACAATATAGTTTCAGCTGACGAGTAATTTGGCTGAGGAAATTTGATCAATTTCTATATAATACAACATACTATAATTTGACGATCAATAAGACCGAGAAAGTGTTAATCATTCTGTATATAACACAACATATTATCAGCTGACGACAATAAGTCTGAGGAAATATTAATCATTCTCTATATAATAAAACAAATTACCAGCCGACGAGCAAATAAGCGGAGGAGATATTGGTCATTCTGTACGTAATACAACAAAGTACCAGCCGACGAGCAATGAGGCCTTGAGATATTGGTCATTCTTTACGTAGTACAAAATAGTACCAGCCGAAGAGGAATGAGGCCGAGGAAATATTGATCGTTCTGTATATAATACAACATACTATCCGCTGACGAGCAATAAGGTTGAGGAAATGTTGATCATTCTGTTTATTTTAAAATAAATTCTCAGCTGACAGGAAATAAGGCAGAGGAAATGTTGATATCTCCCTATATATTACAACATAGTACCAGCCGACGAGAAATGATGCCGAGGGAATGTTGATCATTCTGTATATATTACAATATAATATAAACTGACTAGCAATGAAGTCGAGGAAATGTTGATCATTCTGTATAATACAACATATTAACAGCTGACGAGCAATAAGGCTGAGAAAATGTTCATCATTCCCCATATACCACAAGATATTACCAGCCGACGAGCAAATGAAGCCGAAGAAATTTTGATCATTCTGTATATAATACAACAAAGTACCAGCCAACGACCAATGAGGCCTAGGAAATGTTGATCATTCTGTAAATAATACGACATATTGTCAGCTAACGAGCAATAAGGCCGAGGATTTGATGATAACTCTGTATATAATACAACATAGTATCAGCTGACGGGAACAAGTCTTAGGAAATATTGATCATTTTCTATATAATACAAAAAAATACAAGCCGACGAGCAATGAGGCAGAGGAATTGTTGAAAATACTCTATATAATACAACATATTACCAGGGGAAGAGCATTGAAGCCGAGGAAATATTGATCATTCACTATATAATAAAATATAGTATCAGCTGACTTGTAATAAGGCCGAGGAAATATTGATCATTCTCTATAAATTACAACTTTTATCAACTGAAGAGCAATAATGCCTAGGAAATATTAATTATTCTCTATATATTACAACATGTTTTCAGCCAACGAGCATTGAAGCCGAGGAAATATTAATCATTCTGTATATAGTACAACATAATACCAGTCGAAGAGAAATGAGACCGAGGAATTATTGATCATTCTCTATATAACAAATTATATTAGCCGATGACGAGCACTAAGGACGATGAAATGTTGATCACTCTGCATATAATACAAAATAATTTCAGCAGACGAGAAATAAGGCCGACTAAATGTTGATTGTTCTCAATATAATATAAAATAGGACAAGACGAAGACTAATAAGACCGAGGAAATTTTGATCATTTACTACATAATACAACAGAGTACGAGACGACGAACAACGAGGACCAGGAAATGTTGATCATTCTGTATATAATACAATATAGTACCAGGGGACGAGCAATGAGGACGAGGAAATGTTTTTCATTTTCTATAAAATACAACAGATTAAATCCGACGAGCAGTGAGGCTGAGGTAATGTAGATTATTCACATTATAATACAAAATTTTACCAGCTGAAAAGCAACAAGACCGAAGAAATGTTGATCATTCTCTATATAATTCAAAATAATATCAGCTGACGAGTAATATATCAGAGGAAATGTTGATCATTCTCTATATAGTACAAAATTGTACCAGCCGACGAGCAATAAGTCTAAGTAAATGTTAATCATTCTATACATAATACAACAAAATATCAGCCGACGATCAATGAGGCCGAGGAAATATTTATCTTTCTGTGCATAATAAAATATACTATCAACAGACGAGCAATAATGCCGAGGATTTTTGATCAATATGTGTATAATACAACAAAGTATCAGCCGACGAGCAATGCGGCCGAGTAAATGTTTATAATTCTCTATATAATACAACACAGTACCAGACTACGCGCAATGAGGCCGCGGAAATATAGGACTTTCTCTATATAGTCGAACATTTTATCAGATGACGAGCAATAATGCTGAGAATTATTGATAATTCCCTATACATTACAACATTGTATCGGCTTACGAACAATAAATCCGAAGAAATGTTATCATTCTCTATATATTACACCATAGTACCAGGCGACGAGCAATGATGCCGAGGAATTATTAATCCTTCTGTATATAATAAAATATATTCGCAGCCGAAGAGCAATGAGGACCACGAAATTTTGATCACTTTGTATATAATACAACATATTAACAGCTGACGAGCAATAAGTCAGAGGAAATGTTTATCATTCTGTATATAATACAACACAGTACCAGCCGAGAAGCAATGAGTCCGAGGAAATATTGATCAATCTCTATATAATACAACATTTTATCAGCTGACGAGGAATAAGGCCTAGGAATTTTGCTCATTCTCTATATAATAGAAAGTGTTATTAGCTGACGAGCAACAATTCTGAGGAGATATTAATCATTCTCCATATAATACAACATTGTACCAGCCGACGAACAATAAACCCGAGGAAATGTTGATATTTCTGAATATTATGAAATATAATATAAGTTGACGCGCAATGAAGGCAAGGAAATTTTGATCATTCTGTGTGTAATACAACATAATATCAGCTGACGAGCAATAAAGCCTAGGAAATGTTGATCATTCTGTATATAATACAACATAGTATCAGCTGAAGAGCAATAAACCCGAGGAAATGTTGATCATTCTGTATAAAATACAACATATTTTCAGCTGACCAACAATAACTTTTTGGAAATGTTGACCATTATTTGTATAATACAAAAAAATTACCAGACGACGATCAATGAGGCAAATAGGCCGAGAAAATGATGATCTTTCTGTAAATATTAATAAATACTATCATCTGACGAGCAATAATGCCGAGGAATTGTTGATCACTTTATGTATGATACAATATATTATCAGCTGACGAGCAATAAGGCCGAGGAAATATTGATCAATCTCTATATAATACGACATTGTATCAGCTTAGTGCAATAAACCCGAGTAAATGTTTTCATTCTCTATACACTACAACATATTTCCAGCCGACGAGGAAAGAGGCCGAGGAAATGTTGATCATTTTGTATATAATAAAACATATTAGCAGCTGACGAGCAATAAGGAAGGGCAAATGTTGATCGTTCTCTATATAATACAACATAGTAACAGTTGACGAATAATAAGTCTGAGGAAATACTGATAATTCCCTTTATAATACAACGGAGTACCACCCGACGTGTATTGAGGCCGAGGAAGTGTTGATCATTCTGTGTATATTACAAAACAGTACCAGCCGAGAAGCAATGAGCGCGAGGAAATATTGATATTTCCGTATATAATAAAACATAACATCAGCTGACGAATAATAAAGCCAAGGAAACGTTGATCTTTCTGTATTTAATACAACATAGTATCAACTAACGAGCAATAACTTTTTGGAAATATTGATCATTCTTTGCATAATACAACATATTACCAGACGACAAGCAATGAGGCTGAGGAAATGTTGGTCATTCTGTATATAATACAACATATTACCAGCCGACCAGCAATGAGGCCGAGGAAATGTTGATCATTTTTATATAATACAACACAGTACCAGCAGACGAGCAGAGGCCGTGGAAATTTTGTTCCTTCAGTATACAATACTACATAATATCAGCTGACGAGCAACAAGGCTGAGGAAATTTGGATCATTATCTACATAATACAACACAGTACCAGCTGACGATCAATGAGGCCGAGGAAATGTTGATCATTCTCTATATAATACAACATAGTATTGACTGATGAGGAATAAAGCCAAGGAAATTTTGATCATTCTTTATATAATAGAACACATTATCAGCTGACGTTTATTGAGGCCGGGGAAATGTTGATCATTCTGTATATAATAAAACATAACACCAGCCGACGTTTAATGTGGCCGAGGAAATTTTGATCTTCCTACATATAATACCAAATATTATTAGCCGACAAGCAATAAGCCCGAGGAAATGTTGATCATTCTCTATATAATACAACATATTTTCAGCTGTCGAGCAATGAGCCCGATGGAATGTTTATCATTGTGTAATAATGAATCTTAAATTATCAACTTGGAAAGAAGGAAATTTGTAGCATGTTAATAAAAATTGCACTTCGAATTCGTAGCCCTTTTGTAAATGAAATTAACGTTTATTTCTCACGTAAAATTATTACTTAAAATTTATATTTCTCTGTTCCTCAATAGACAGACTTTCTTCACGAAATCTTTCCTCCTGTGCCTTTGTATTTGGAAGTAAATATTTTCAAGTATGTTTATGATATATATATATAGGAATTTTTGCCAAAAAATTGTAGAACAAATCATATTTCCTGAAAAATAGGCTGAGTGACATTCACATTTATTGGAGGGTGTTAGTCAGTTTCCACACTCTCCTTCCATATTTCTTGACCGATCTCGGTCAAATTCGGTACTGAAATTCTTCGTATAATCTCGCTGACCTTGTGTGCGTATCATAAAAATCGGTTCAATGAAATGACTATTTCACTTCAGAGCGTTCATTAAATTTTCCTTTTACCTTTATATTTTGCATCCGATTTGGAAATAAATCTTTGCAAAAACGTCCTCATAAGTTTTATGAGTCTATTATGTGCCTCGTGAAAATTGGTAGATTGAAAGCTGTACTTCACGGGCCTTTTCTTCCTGGTACTTCTCTTGAACCAGCGGTGATCCCCACCGCTCACGCTTCAAGCTTCACATTGCAGTACTTTCCGTATTATGTGTGATGTTCCAAGTACAGCTGTCTTTTGTAGTA
>Ga0131853_10021966_pt1 | contig 11564 bp, 7 predicted proteins | sample TergutLab28metaG_FD_92764 | JGI IMG/M metagenome (GOLD analysis project Ga0131853, IMG submission 92764) | Labiotermes labralis P1 segment gut microbial communities from Petit-Saut dam, French Guiana - Lab288 P1 (version 2) (version 2) | ecosystem: Host-associated > Arthropoda: Insects >...
GCGTTGGTCGTCTACTAACTATCCGTCCATCTTTCCATAATTGAGCGTTTTTAGCGGTATTGGAATTTTTCCGGGGCGAGGGTGCTGGCCTTGCGCCCAACCCGCAACCTGGAGGGCCAGGGTGTCTCTCTTCAACTGGCTTCTACCCTTTGACCTGTCCGGCTTGGGTGTCCCTGCCAGTAGCTACGCTACCGCTGGCATAGCTCTCGGGGTCACGGAAGCTCTTAAACTCCCCCACCACATTAAGGTGGAGACACCATCGGGGGAGTATTTTGTTGTACATAATTTCAGAATACTGCTTTTAACCATCCACCAATATTTTAATACATAATTGTCAAGGTTAGTAACATTCAGTGTGTTAATAGCAGTGTATTTTACTCATTGCAGTTAATGAATACCAGAAGCTGTATTTACAGTTGTATGAGCTCCTGATGATGGGTGTTAACACCCGAAACATGTAGAGCTGCCTACAGAAATGTAATAAACTGAATAAGTCACATGTAGTTGGAAAATTGTTAAATTCAATTCACAGTGCACGGAACCATGTATATAACAAACTGACTGCTGTCTCTTCTTTCAGTAGCTCCCACATATTTTTTATTGTCCCACACACATGTGAAATACTCTGTACTTCATTTGTTTATGTGGTGTCAAGTCATGATTTGGTGCCTCCATGCATGTGGCCTAGTCCTTTTGCAAGAATACTTTCAATGGTTTGTTATTTGGTTTGACTTTGTTGGTAAGCCCTCAAAGATTAACACCTGTGCGTGTCATTATGCTAGTGTCTGTTTTCTTGCCTACATTCCGTGCCATCTTAACTGGTCATGAAGTAAGAATTGGCTTTTTCAGAAGGCTGCTTGGATGTTCCAACTGTACTTTGTTCAGCTACATTTTCATTATCCTTTAACATGAGCGTGGATGAAAATTCCTCATAAAATTTAGTCCATCGCTATCGTTTTTGCTGAATATTAACAAAGGAGGCATGTTCATCCCATCAGCAAAACTGACTACAACAACAGAGTAGTGAGTTTCATTACGGCCAGATGTTTTGGAAGTTGTGATGGTTTTTAATACTGTTGTTCACAGTCTTGATTGTTGGTACATCATACTGGAATAGCTTGGTCGACATTGCTTGTGTATCGGTGTCTAACTATCCAATAATGATGGCCAATTAGAGGCTGATTCACATGTAGCATGCCGTGCCCATGCCGTGTCCCAGCCATGTTGTGCCTCCAAGGGTTTAGATTTTGTCTTTCCCATTTGATTTACACAGCGCGGCCGTGTCCGATTCACACTTGCCATGCCATGCCCATGCCATGCTCCGACCATGCCGTTCTCCTCAAGGCCACGGCACAGCACATCCGTCGAGAGATGGCCTGTGGGACCTGCCCGCGTTCGGCTTCTTCCGGCTACCATGTGAAGTTCCACAAAGGTTGTTTAACAGAAGCATACCAGTCTCAGATGCAGATGGCCAGTGTGAAACCAAACAGCATTTGTCATGGATGAGGAAAAGAGTGGTAGCAGCACACTACAAAAGAGACAATCTGTTAAACTGTTGGATTAGCAGTTCGGATATTTCCGGCTACCACGCGGACTTTCACGAAGGACACGGCACTATCGGTGCATGGCAGGGGCACGGCATGGCATGTGTGAGTTAACGCATGGCATGACAGGGGAATGGCATGCTATGCATGAACCGACCTTAAGTTTCACAGATCTTGTTTTAAAATCTCCAGAAATATCATGTTATTGTGCTGCTTAACCTTTAAATGACCTACATTTGCATATGCGAAGACATGCTGTGTAATCTCTGTTTTATTTTCCACAATATGCCATTTTGTTTATGATGGTAAATAGTATGACTTTCATAAACCATGTGCTAAAATTTAAATACCAGACCGGGCATTTAAAGATTAGAACCAAAGATTGAATAATTAACGGAATGCGTAAGCTCACACCCACTCCCAGTTAGTGGTGGCTACTTGGCATCTCTACCATTTCGTCAGGAATGTGGGAGGTAATACCTTTATTAATCAGACTAACTTAGATTAAACCTTGGTCGCTGAGGTGCTAGCTTGTTGCCTTACCTCTCCAGCCAAGCATCAGAATTTTCTGTTATTTCTAATACTTTACACCCAATGCTGCATAGTTGAATTTGGAAGGCATTTGTTACTTAGAAGGCCTAAATGGTACCACCCCAATTGCGTAATCAAATTTCCATCAGGCGTCAGGTTATTCGCACTTGTCAGGACAGTCTCTGCTGTGAATTACACCAAGAATTCCTGGTTACTCTGTCTTGTTTTGAGTATGCATGCTCCAGCACTGCCTCACTATAAATCTGTAGCACCAAGAACTTGTTATGGCAGAATGGCACTTAACTGTATGTTACCATGTGTGATCTTTCAAATATAGTCACATTTGAGGTACAGGAATTTAGTTTTTTCTATGGTCTCTTACCCAGTTTTTCCATCTGTTCCTTCACTAGTAGCCATTTTCCATGCAAATACCCAGATGTTTACGCTTTAATAATTTCTTGAATTCATTCTCTTGCTTCTGCACTCATGTAACATATAAAGATGTGGAAAAGGACTAAAATATCTTTCAGGTGTCTGTTTCCAGTTTCTTATTTCATAATTTCAAACTTGATGTGTATGAACACCACACTGTATACAAAGTGTATTAGAGCTCAGTTGAAACCTGATGGCACCCGGTGACGCACAGTAGGGGAAGTGAAGGGGAAACAATGGGTTCCAGTAGTCTTGCACTCTACCTCAGAACATGGTGTATCCAGCATTGCTACCGCTGACGCGCACACCTCGGTTGCCAGTAGTCGACTGAACTGCCCCCCCCCCCCTGCCAATGTAAATGGACTCATCCATTTCGCTAATAGACCAAATCTGGTTTCTGCGCGTGTGCCATCACTTTTCAAATGTGCTCTACCACACTGCACATAATGCAGGAACATTTTGGTACAGAACATGACTGATCTAGAAGATATGAGGTCAGTAAACAATTACTTATTTCAACTAAGCACATTGCTGTTTGTTGTACTTGTAGCTAGTAGTGGAAAGAAGGTGAGGGTCATTGTCTGAAACATTTCAAAGAAAGCCCAGCTCCATGGTACTTGCCTGTAGTTCTTTCCAGGAAAGAAGGTATCTAGCAGGAGGGTTTTATGTATTAGTGGAATATGGATGAGATGTAGTGTGATAAGCATCAGGCTGCATTCAGATGTAGTCTTCAGCGACGGTGTATGGTCTGATCTGAAGAAAATGCCACTGCACATACTTAATATACTCATGTACCTTGAGGTACAGGAGAATTTTAGGCAAATATTTTCAAGGTAGAATGTGCATCTTGTGGTATTAAAAATACAGAAATCTAAAAGATCTATGAATGATACTGTATCTGCCCCAGTACAAGAAAAACCACAGCCAAACTTCCTGAATTACATAACCCTGATTTTTGTTAGATTAAAACATTTACAGTTACAGTTTATGTTTCAAAATGTAGGTGTTCACACTGATTAAATTAGTTCCTGAGGTTTGCTGTTCACTCACATCAGTAGGCAGTAAGAAGCAGGGCCACTGAGATTCAGACCCAAGTGAAAAAGTTTCACGCCCTCCTGCAAGGGCAGACCAGCTAAAAATCTTTATCTTAAATCACAAAGATAGACCCTCTGTTGCAGAGTGACTTGGGCTAGGGCTGAAAGGGTTAATTTGTATTTACAATCGACAAATAAAGGTAGTACCGAGAAAGTGAAAAATATGTGCTACATATTCGGGCCACAGGTCCCATTCTGGACTGTGGGGCCCTGGTAATTTGTACCGGCTTCGCACCCACCTCTTGCCAGCACTGTTATGAAGAGAGGAGAAAGTCTTGTCTGTTACAGTAAGAAGGGTGCATTGGAAATGTGAGAAACAGCCCTTTCTAAGAAAGGCCAGGTGACAGAAGGAAGAATGAAATACAATAATGAGCCCATGAGGGAAAAAACCTGTCGAACAGGCTGATTACATGGCATCACTTTCCAAGATGTCTACCCAAACCATAGAAACTGAAATGCAATGGCAGATAAACCTGGCGTTGTTTTACTTCAGCAACATCCTGTATTTTCTCATCCCTGTCTTTGTGAAAGAAGCAGCTTTTTTTTTTCTGAATATCTTGGCATACATTAAGTATATGACCTTAATATCGGATCTTCTTTCTTGCAGATAAAAAGGCTCTTTACCTGGTGAACTATTCACAGAATGGTGCACAGATCTATGATATGATAGCAACATCATCAGCAGAAAGGAAAACGTGAGTGTTTGTTATTGTGCTTGTCTTTACTAATAGTATTTAGAATGTTTTCATTAATTTTGGTTATATACTTGTATAACATTCCTTAAAGTCAGTATGGAAAGAGGAATTATTTTTTTCAATTGAATTCATAGCACTTTTTGGGACAGCAGTAAAAAAAATGTGGCTTATGAACATCAGTATGGTCACAAAAATTTTGCTGTGCTTGATTCAGAACTCTTTCTACACCTTATTTTACGTTACTGCTGACAGAAGATTGTCAGTGAAGAAGTGAGGAAGGATCATAATGTGGTAGAATTCATTTATCTGGCATCCACAGGATGAGACAGATGGCAGGTTATCACATGTTTGGTTTATCAGCAGATATTTGAATTTCACAGCCAGCCTATGAAGAACATTCATTTGTCCATTATTTCCATTTTATCGTAAAAAGACTTAGCATCTTCAATTATCACAGGCCCAGTCATGGAGTTTCCTTCAAAATGCACTGCTAAACCACTTATACAACATGTCCAGTTGCACTAATTTATGCTCTTGCAATGTCTCGTTTGAAAAGGTCTGTACACTTTCACTTGGTGCCATAAAGGATTATAACTGGTCCTTCTGTTTCCTCATAACATAGGTAATTGATGATTGAGAGGTGCATGAAGACATAACTGCATTGCCTTTGCCTTTTTCATGCCTTCAAATTATTCTAAGTTTCTGAGGAATTGTTAACATTACATGTTTTCTTGTGCCAGCAGTACCTTGTTTACCCATCTTAAGATTTTCTGAAGCCATTATGATAGGAAAATGGGATCAGCAAATACAGATAACACAAGATAAAAACCATGGCATCAGCTGTCATTGGTGAAATTCCCAGTCATATTCTTGGAACTGTTTTCCACAGATGTCATACTATCAGGATTTAAAGATTGATTGTTGCCTGATAAAAAGGAATTCTGCTGTACTACATTCCTTGCATTTAATTTTTTATGTTGTATATGAAACAGTTTCATTGCAGATTAAAAATTGTGTCATGTCTTGAATTAATTGATCGAACTGAAAACATTCTGAATACACTCCTGTTATAGCTGTAGATGTGCGAACTGCCCTGTATGTTATCAGGTTTTCATACTGGCTGTTACCGAGATGGTTGTCTGGGTTATTACTGGGGTTATTGCTCCATATAAGCTGTTAACTTTGTTCCAACGTTTCAAGGGAATGAGGTTCAGGTGGGTGCTGAAGCTACTGAACCTATTTGTCACCCTCCAGATGGAGGCAGCACATTTCTCTGAAATGTTCAAAGAAACATTATGCAAACATTTGTTTTTGGACACATTTGAGCTAAGAGGACATCTTTTAACTCAGTGTTTGTGTGTGGCGATGTCATGGCAGTGTGCTGCTGTGAATTGCGAAACGAAACTTAGCTACTGCCATATTCCCAACTATTCTATCGTAAGCCCCTATTGTCATTGGCAATTAATTGTTGGCATTCTGGCATATATTGTTTTGTGTGTGTCTTCTGAATAATGACTTTGTCATACTTTCATTGTAAGTCTTTAGAGCCATTCTCAGTGCCATGTGAAATACAACATATGCTGGAGATAATTGTAGCTTTTAGTGCATGTAGGATTTTCAAGCTGAGGGTCCACCATGTCCACTGTAGAGTTTCCAGTATAGGTCTGACAGGCCCTAAATAGTATTATGCCTGTACACTTTTAAGTAATGTTATGTGGCTGATTCGTGGTTTTCATATGAGTTTTCTGTTATGTCAAGCATTTGTGTGGGAGGAAAACTATTACTGCCTTCTTCTTCTTATAAAGCGCTACAACCTATATAAGGTTCTGGCTTGCTCAACCACTTTCTTTCAACTATCTCTTTTCTGTGCTACTTTCCTCCAGTTGCGTATGTTTATGCTCTTTATATCTTCCAAAACGTCATCTTCCCAACTTTTTTTAGGTACTATTGTTACCTGTTGCAGTAATTAAAAGTAAATAGCGAATGCTTTCTTGCAGTTTTAATGGAAAATAGGACAATTAGTGTTTCTTCATGAGTGCTGGTAACAGATTGTTCATTGAACATGCTGTTAAATGAACCTTTTAGCAAACATGTATTGTTGTGTGACATGCATGTGTGAATAGTACGTTACGCAAATACCTTGGCAACAGCAGAGTACTCTGAGACAAAGTTGAGGGTTTGAAACTTAATTTAAGACTTCCTTAAGTAATATTAGCTTAGCCTGTTAACAAAACCGAAGTGTCTTTAATACAAAATCGTAGAAATTTTGGCTACGAATAAGCACCGCTAAGAGGTTGATGTGATCCAAGACAGTGTAATTGTGTTAACGTCATTCACTAAATATTATTCGTTGATGGAAAATAAAAAGCTGAAGTATGCATGCCAATTAAGGAAGTTCACTTTTCTCAAATTGCTGTCACATGGTAGCATAGTTGGTTCAGTCACTGCATTACAAGCCAGAAGGTCATGGGTTCAATTACTGATGGGAGTCATTGGAATTTTTTATTGACTTAATCCTTCCGGCTGCACAATGTTCACGGGGTGAACTCAGCCTCAAACAGAAATGAGTACCAGGGATATCTCCTGGGGGTAAAGGTGGCTGGTGCATAGGACTGACAACCTTACCACCTTCGTGTGCTGATTGTCTTGAAATCTGGGAGCCGTAACTTCCTGGAACCCTCTGGGCCTCCAATAGGCCTGCACAGGGATTTGCTTTACCCTTACCTTCTTGAAACTTAGGTTGAAGGCTTTCAGCCTTTAGATTGTTCCTTCACCAGTCGCATAAATGAAAATCTAGAGAATACGGAAAATCGTATACCGACGAAGCACCATTTCGGTGATTGTTTTGCTGGTTAGGCTTCTTGTGTGGAGCATGCCAGTGAATTCTGAGGGTAAGCTTGAACGTGCAGTTTGTGCCTCGTTTGTTCACCAAACACAGAAGAGTGGCAGATTTTGGCTGTTGAAGCATTGGCGTGGTACCCCACCCTCCATGCTCAATTTGATTTGGTCCCCTGTGATTGCGTCTTGTTTTCGGGACTGACATTGCAAGCTGCAAGGACGTTCCTAGGATGTCCTCAAAATTCAGGCAACAATTCTGAACATCCAACATGCGATTCCAAACATTCCATTCTTGCGTCGCTTTCAGCAGTGGCAAAAACACTAGGCCATTTTCACAAATTCGTAAGGGGGCTCTTTTTAAGGGTACAGCAACGACCATAACGACGGTAAGCATGTAGAGACTAACTCGATTATAACGTCATGAAAGGGACTGAATGTTTTGTGTCATGAACAAGTGTCATTATAACCGCAGAGTAATTTTCAGGTGGGACATCCCCGTTGTGTTTCAGTAGTAATATAAAATAACACAACTTTCAATTAGGCAATTATTAAAGTGTATTTTCAATCATATCTCTCAGCTACATGTTTCTACTCGTCCGTCTGGAGCCATCTTTAGGCTGAACTTTTTTAAAACGTAACATGTACAATTAACAATGCTTGTTGATTACAAGATCTTGTATTACATTATTTAAAATACTGCGAGTTAAAATTCGATATAAAACAACCATTAATGTTTTTGAAAGGATGTGAATAATAATGGGGTAATCCCAACCACTGTGATTCTACCCTCTTACATGTAATACGAGATCTTGTAATCAACAAGCATTGTGAATTGTACAAATTACTTTTTTAAAAATGTTCAGCCTGAACATGGCTCCAGATGGACGGACCGAAACATGTAGCTGAGAGATATGATTGAAAATACATTTTAATAATTGCCTAATTGAAAGTTGTGTTAGGCTATATATTTTTTATATTACCGCACAGTAAAATATTATGGTTAACAGTGAGGAATTAATTGGTACCACAGAATGTCTGACGTTATAGGCAAGGTGTGGTATAAACAGATGTCGTTATAACCGAGGAGTATAAGGTAATGGTTAACAGTGAGGAATTAATTGGTATCGCAGAATGTCTGACGTTATAGACGAGGTGTCGTATAAACAGATGTCGTTATAACCGAGGAGTATAATGTTACGGTTATCAGTGAGGAATTAATTGGTAGCACAGAATATCTGACGTTATAGGCGAGGTGTCGTATAAACAGATGTCGTTATAACCGAGGAGTATAATGTTATGGTTATCAGTGAGGAATTGGTACCGCAGAATATCTGACGTTATAGGCGAGGTGTCGTATAAACCGATGTCGTTATAACCGAGGAGTATAATGTTACGGTTATCAGTGAGGAATTAATTGGTACTGCAGAATGTCTGACGTTATATATGAGGTGTCATATAAACAGATGTCGTTATAACCGAGGAGTATAATGTTACGGTTATCAGTGAGGAATTAATTGGTATCGCAGAATGTCTGACGTTATAGACGAGGTGTCGTATAAACCGACGTCGTTATAACCGAGGAGAATAAGGTAATGGTTAACAGTGATGAATTAATTGGTACCGCAGAATGTCTGACGTTATAGACGAGGTGTCATATAAACAGATGTCGTTATAACCGAGGAGTATAATGTTATGGTTATCAGTGAGGAATTAATTGGTATCGCAGAATGTCTGACGTTATAGACGAGGTGTCGTATAAACCGATGTCGTTATAACCGAGGAGTATAATGTTATGGTTATCAGTGAGGAATTAATTGGTATCGCAGAATATCTGACGTTATAGGCGAGGTGTCGTATAAACCGATATCGTTATAACCGAGGAGTATAATGTTATGGTTATCAGTGAGGAATTAATTGGTACTGCAGAATGTCTGACGTTATATATGAGGTGTCGTATAAACAGATGTCGCTGTAACCGAGTTCCACTTGGTTATTGACTTGATCCGGGAACTTTTTGGTATTTATGAAGCCTTTACATTGTCCATTGTTGTGTGAAGTAATTTTAAATCAAGATAACAGTAGATTTCCTTCGGATCGGCAATATTTCGCAGAAATGCATCGTCGGTTTGCGACTCATTGCCTCGAGGTTCTCTAAATTGTAGTCGTTGCCTTAAAGGGATATGGATCACCACCCGAGAAAAGTGATGACGTCACAGGAGCCAGTCCGTGTCTTTTTCCAGCGACTGTCGACTGACTTGTTTGGATTAGGAAACCAGATGTACATGTCTTGAGTCTCCCCACGTGTGATTTGCGGGATTCGTAACGGACGATTTCAAAGCACCACCTTTCTCTATATTTGTATTTTCTTTGCTATTAAAAGATTTTTTACTACTGAACGATGTTTGAAATGTAGTGGTGCGCCATTTGCAAGTTTTGTAAACTGAAATGTGTTGATAGTATGTATACTGAATGTGGGATGTCATATCGTGTCGACTGACAGAGGCGTTACATCCGACGAGGCTTCACTCCCCGTCGTCATGTCTGAATAACCTCAGACATCTCCAGATTTTGGCTCGAAACAGACCTACTTTGATCCTTCTTAGCAGGAAGCTCATATGAGTAGTAATGAACAAAGCAGGCACTCTACATGTATATCAGTGATGAGCCCGGCGGCTCTTCCGAATTACTTTGCCGGCCTTCTAAAGCCCCAGAGCTGAGGAACTGCATAAAGTAACAGTGAGGCGCGCCTGTGTCTCTTCTAAGATGGTCATACCGTTGGCACAGCCATGGCCACACTGTAGTTGCTCGCTGTTGTCATATTTGATTGAGTTGCTGCTTGTATTGTGGTCTGTCGATTATATTCCTCTGAAGAACTTCTTGTTTATATTTCTGACACTGATATTCGATTTGCAGGTCGTATACTACCCCGCATTTTCCAGCCTGTCGAAATGTTTTGTAATTTCCGACTTAAAAACTTGTTTCCTGCGCACTTTATGGGTGAATTTGTAATCTGATTACATACCAATTATCCTGTACCTAGATATGAGCAGTATTAAATACTAGTTGTGCCCATGGCAATAATTCACATATACAAACAGAAAATTTTTTTACGGACAGGAATTACAGCATCTTGGTCTCAATAAACATTAAAAACTGTGCTTCCCAATGCTTGATGCAGGGTAATTTCTTTCGCACATCAACGCATCATAAGCAACTTGTGATTAAGAAACAAAACGTTGAAATTGGGGGGAGCTGCCACCACCGGAGACCAAGGGAAGCCAACATATTTCATGGTCTCCGATAGAGGCAGTATCAATTTTTAATGGTATCCTTTCCTGTTAGAAACAATTTTCGTTGACGGAATTAATATGAACAGAGGAGATGGCCATCAGTACCGACTCATAAACGTTTTAAAAATGTCTGTCTTGAAAAAAAATCCGTTCGCTATTTCAATAGATCATGATTTAACCAGTAAACGTTGCCGTGTTAATACGTCATGATTATATTGCGATTGAACATTGTTACTGTCGATAGTTATCGTGTCAGTCACATGAAGAATAGAATAGGCAACTGCACGCGAAGTGACGTAGCACCATATTGCGTAACTGTAATCAAGTATCAAGCAGTAAAAATTAAATATTATGCCTGTACTTTCGCCCTCATGGTTTATAAATACATATCCCAACCTCAAATGTTTCACCCGTTCGAAAGCAGGCCTTAAATTAGTTAACCAGCATGCAAATCGCTCCTGTTTTCCGCCATGTTGTGCTCGATCGTGTATGGTTTGCCGTTCTTTGCTTTTTTGACTAATTCTTACGAAAAACATGGTGTTTGGCATGAAACGTGTGTTTTCATTTCCTCTACAATTGTTTATCTGAGAGTTACTCGGCCCAAGAAAGTTAGCCTTAAATCAGAGTTAGACATAAGTTCTTCAAAGAAATAAAGCAACGGACCCTACTAATTTTAGAATAGAATAGAATAATAATTGGGTTCGAGCCCTTCCGGGCCCGATGCATCTAGGCCTTAACCCAACTAATTGTAACGTGTGGAATGACCATCGGAGAAGCGTCCGGGTTACAAAGACACGAACTCGCCCTCGTGTTACGGACATATCCCGCGTGGTTTAATTTTATTTCTTGATGAGCATTTAAGTATGCAGACATTATCAAGATGATCAATGAATGCAGTGAACTGTAATGGAAGAACTTGATACAAATAATTTACCCGGAGGGGGGGGGGTTTCGAGCCCATTCTGCAGCTACCAGCCACACACGTGAAGGCAAATTCTGTGCATTTAGGGAACCTGAAGCCAAGCTAAGCCAAAGTGTTTACTGGGGGGGGGGGGGGGGAATTTCTGTTCGCGGCAGTTTTACCCTCCCCCCTCTGTTTGCTCTTTCTTTGTTATTCCCGTGCCTCTGGCTTAATAATCA
>Ga0131853_10021967_pt1 | contig 11564 bp, 6 predicted proteins | sample TergutLab28metaG_FD_92764 | JGI IMG/M metagenome (GOLD analysis project Ga0131853, IMG submission 92764) | Labiotermes labralis P1 segment gut microbial communities from Petit-Saut dam, French Guiana - Lab288 P1 (version 2) (version 2) | ecosystem: Host-associated > Arthropoda: Insects >...
CCAGGAGGTGGGATGTGGGTATATGGACTGGATTGGGCTGGCCCAGGATAGAGACAGGTGGCGGACGCTTGTGAGTGCGGTAATGAACCGTCGGGTTCCGTGAAATGCGGGGAATTTCTTGACAAGCTGCAAACCAGTTAGCTTCTCAAGAAGGACTCTGCACCATGGAGTAAGTAAGTAAGTAAGTAAGTATAATCTTAATTTTAATTAACAATATAAATGTTTTTGTATGTGAGGAAACAAAAATTAAACCGCTATACCTAATGAAATAATGAAGATAATCGTGCGAAATGTAGTAGGGAGACAGATGATACACAAACTTGATCATTCTGCATTAAGTACTGTTGTGAATAAAAAAACTCTACAAATATTACAACAGTGCGAATCTTAGAGGTTTATTGTAGAGAGAGTAAGTATTGTCACGAGTTTTTCAAAAATAAAACAGTAAAGGTCACGAAGGCCCAGAGTGGGAGTAGAGGAGTAGAGATATAGCTATGCTCTTTTTTTAACCTCGGCACTAGATGGGGTGGGTGGTCAACAACACATCTCGGCCGCTTTACACCAGGAGAGAGACCGGCACCCACTGTACAGGAGGCTGTGTGGGCACCGGTGCCTGTCTGGACGGTTACGGCAAACCTCGCCCCCCACCGGTGACCGAACCGCGGATCGCCCAGCCCGCCGCGAGTAGCTACATCGACTACACCATTCCGGCATCTCAAGTTACTTACAAATATACAGTAATGATACTAAGAATAATGTACTTCTGCCAGATTACATGTCAATAACACACAGAGCGATGTTTGTCAGAACCGCAGGTTGAAATCTGTTGCAATGCTAATTCTGAATCTCACAGCGCATCCAAGATCACATTCTCCCAACAAATACGCTGCACAGAATATTCAGACTTGGGTATTTATGCAGGTACACTTTTACTGTAATAAATTTGTAATGCAAAGTTTTGTCCACAATAAATAAATAAATATATATATATATATAAATATATATATATATATAATGTGATAGCAACAGAGCTGCTCGATTCACAGTACCTTCCACATCTAGCTGCACAACTTATCATCCGTATTTATATTTATGTGGAAGTTTTAATCACACACGTGCTGAGAAACATCAGAGAATAGAACCAGAATAAAAGAAGGCAGTTCCTATCCAGACACTGCGCAAACTAATTCAGCACACGCAGATTACTCGAAATTACATCCTGAAAATGCACATGGTCAACATATTAAAATAGCTGACAGAATCAGAAATTTATATGTCGGCTACAAAACTAAGAACGGTACCTGCTAATCGTCACAATTTTTATTAAAACAAACCTGTTTAAACTAGTAAGAAAATTTATTTTATCACTTATATTTAATGGAGTATTTATTTATTTTTATATATGCACCACTCGTAAGACTATGAAAACGACAGTGACTTTTAAACCCTAAACTCATGTGACATGCTGCAAACCGCATAAAAAGGTTACTGAAATCAGACTGCATTAAAAAGGCATGGTTTAGTCAACTTCTAGGCTTATTCGCATCCCTGCGCAACGCTTATTAAAATCGCTTTGTCCTCCTGTCCGTTCATCTGCCTGTCCGTCCGTCTCTCTCTGTATACTCGGTAATCCCTGAACCAATTTCCATGGAATTTTTAAAACCAGCGAATTTTAAGAAACTTCTCGAGCCAGTTCGTTTTTATTAAAATCGGACAAAAATAACAGACACTTTATGTGAATCTGGGCGCGTACGTGCACTCAGCATAACTGGATAAATACTTAGAGACGAGAAAAATGTTTCGGATGAAAATATTAGCTAAACAAACACGTACTGTATCCAAAATACTTTCCTTGGCGTTGTACGGTTTCAAGATAATTAAAAGAAAAGTGATGGTCCATCTATGTACTCTACACGATCACACTTCGTAACTTTGTTGTCCCGACGCGCTCAATCTGGTAGGTGATCCTCTTTCGGGAAACGGGTGTGGTTCACCGAATCACATATAGTTTCAATTATTGTCTTTTCACTTACGTTTTATTTATTCATTTCATTCTTGATATAAAATAATGGAGTGCTATGTCCAGCAAAACAACTAGATCATTTCTAGGAAACTGACAGTCACTTTTTTTACTCCTGCCTACACCACACTCGTACGAGACTGACTTCCTTGCTGGACTGATAGCGTCCGTTATCAGCTCCTAACGTTTTCTCATTTAAATCTCTCCCCTCCTCCCTATCGCCAAAGGTTCCGAATATACGTTGACAGATTAACTTACAACGCATGCCATGAACCGTCCATAACTGAAGCCAGCAATCCTAAGAAACAACTACACTAAAAATGATCGGCTACAGTACCTCTCAGAACTTGTATACTGAACACATTAACAAGGGCTTCGAATAGAGCCTAGTCATCCTGAAATGCGAGGTGAAATGGCGAAATCAGACACGCTAGGCAAGTGTACTGAATAAATCCTCAATTACTATCACATATTCACTCTTTATTTACAGTAAACACACTGAGAGAAAATTACGTACACATGGAATATTTTTGTACGTACATATACGTTACATTCCTTACCTCATGTACAGAATACAGCTCAAAGTTGCATTGTTGCCGATAATTACATTGAAGAAAGTAAAGAAAATTATTCAACGCACGCTACTTTTCGCTGGTAACACAAAATGCAGAGGTGTGGCATTACATCCAGTGTAGATGCAACACCCGTTACTCACTCATAACACAACCGTCCTGACTCGAGACTGCGTTATTTCGTTTTGGATTTGTGGCTGACACACCACCCCGGAAGAGGTGTACTGGAGATGTTCCGCCATCTCACGTCGTGCATTCAAAAAACCAATCTAGCTGTATGTATACCCGCATAACATCGGACAGTAAATACGTTACTATATGCATGTATGTATATATATATATATATATATATATATATATATATATATACATACATACATACAGGGTTATTCGAAATAATTGCCAGGGTTTTAACAACATGCCACCTCGTTCTCCAGATGCAACCCCACGTGATTTCTTTCTATGGGGTTACGTTAAGGATCAGGTTTATGTTCCTCCTCTTCCCGCAAGTATCCCGGAACTGAAGGTACGAATCAGAACCGCCACTGAAACCATCACCGTTGACATGCTACAAACAGTTTGGAACTCGATTATCGTTTTGATGTTTGTAGAATCACAAAGGTTGCACATATAGAGCACCTGCAACGCATGTAACAAAAACTTGGAGTGTTGTTCTATTAAATAAAAGAAACACATATACTGCTATCTCAAGTGTACTGTGTATGACAAGTTGTTAAAACCCCGACAATCATTTCTAATAACCCTCTATATATACACACACACGCACGCACATGTATTGCAATACGGTTTATGATACATGTGTACTGATCAAATGATTTGAAATGTCAACTTGATGCAACAAGGTAGTTTTATTGATATATTCTTAGCTCGACATGTTTCGGGTATATACGCCCATCATCAGTAGCATTAGATGTTGAGTTGCAGCATATGGTTTACTGCACCGAGTTTTTGGATGGGTGGTGGTCTTGAGAACCGCTGCGTAGGTCGTGTGTACGGTGCGGATGGTGCAGAAAACCAAATTCTGCAATTCAACATCTAATGTTACTGATGATGGGCGGATGTACCCGAAACATATCGAGCTAAGAATACATCAATAAAATTACCTTGTTGCATCACGCTGGCACTTCAAATCATTTCATGAGGAAGATGCACGGTCAAACAGCCCTCAAGGAATAATGATCGTCATTATAAGTCACAGAAATGGCCAAAAGTTGAAATCAGCAAATGTTTATGTAAGTTACCTACACGGAAGTCGGTACTGCAGTCTTAATCTTTGCCCATATGGGTTATATAGCGTGCACATTCAGTGAAATTATAGTTTTAGGGTGTCTCTGAAGAGTTATAATATGTAATGGCGCCTTTTATCCGTGCTCCAGACAGATGTAATGACATCAATTGCAGGCAGGACGATCGTCTCCTTTCCAACTATAATTTCTTCCATGTCATTATTCACGGTTACCGAAGTATCAAACACTATGAATGTCCACAAATCTTGACACTCTAAGGTCAAAGACAATCGTGAACTGTCGCTTGAGCTAGTAATCATCGACATTCATCTATGTCACAGTCCTGAACACTGTTCTTCCCTTGCAGTCATTTTCACTAAGGAATGATTCCAGGCTCTTCCATCTAAAATGGTCGAAGTGGGCGAAATTTATGGCTGCAGATTCAGCGTTCGATCTGTAGTGGAAAGAGCTGAAGCTGAGAGCAATTCTTCTCTTCCAGACCAACAATCTCCGTACCAATGTATAGGCGTGCCCAATAAAACGTCATGAAACGACTGCTCCAGGTACCGTGCTTGAAACACAAGTCTGCATCTCTTGCAACCGGCAACGTTCATATTTATGTCTGTACAACTGCTGTGTCACATTGTGTTGTACGATGAAGGTAATTTTATTTTGAATTATAATTGTTAAATATAACATATTTTGCCGCTATAAGTGTCTTCAAGAGTCGACTTTTATCCAGAGCCAATAAAATTATATTATATAAGACACTAATTAGACCGGTAGTGTCGTATGGAGCGGAATCATTGACGTTGACGAAGAAAGAAGAACAAGCTCAGCTAATTTTTGAAAGGAAAATATTTAGAATAATATATGACCCCAAATATGAAAAAGGGAAATGGAAAAGTCGGACGAATCGAGAACTACAAGAGATGAGCAAAATAAAAAATATAGTAAAATGGATAAAAGGGAAAAGGATACGCTGGTTAGGTCACCTAGAGATAATGGAGGAGGATAGGATGCCCAAAAAAGATCTTCACTCAAGAACTGGGAGGGACGAGAAGAAGGGGAAGACCCAGGAAAGGATGGAAAGAGGAAGTATAAAGAGATCTTCAAGTGGTAAGAGTGAGAAGAGGGAGAGAGTTGGTGGCAGATAGGAAAAAATGGAAAGACATTGTTCGACAGGCCAAAGCCCACAATGGGCTGTAGTGCCAATGGAAGAAAAATATGAAAAAGTTGTTAAATATTGTATCAAGCTGAAAAAAACGCGCCACTCTCTATAATTCCATTTGGTGCAAAATACTGCCCTCCTAGCAGGCCACAGCAGCCAGCTTTCGAAGTATCGCTTGCAATATACATTGATTGGCGCTTGAGTGAACTTTGCTTTCATCTGCTCATAGTCTTACACAACGAAACCGGTAAAATGCTCAGCCTTGCAGAAGAAGAAGACATCATGTTCCTCCGCAGTCATTTACCGATTACATGACGTCACACTACAATGACCGTTTTATAATCACAAAATAAATACAAATACTTAATGCTGTCGACACAACTATTTTGTGATATTATTTATTTATTTATTTATTTATTTTTTTTTTGCTATTTGGCAACATGTTCCGAATATTCTTGTTCATCTTCAGGCCCTTACCGAGATAAAACAGAGATAAATAATTCTTATAATAAACCCAACTAGATGCACTAATTTCTCAAATTTATTTCTGGAATAAAACTCTACATGTTTCGGACAGTTCCTCTGTCCATCATCAGGAGTTTTTACACTGTACACACAGCAATGGTATATGTCATATACAGGTTTGCTGACAGCTTGCGAACAGGATCAGGACGGAACAGGTTCCGTCCTGATCCTGCTCCGCCCAGATCCTGCTCGCAAGCTGTGAGCAAACCTGTATGACATATACACCATTGCTGTGTGTACAGTGAAAAACTCCTGATGATGGACAGAGGAACTGTCCGAAACATGTAGTGTTTTATTCCAAAAATAAATTTGAGAAATTAGTGCATCTAGTTGGGTTTATTATAAGAATTTATCACGATGCACGGGCACTTGAAAGTCAAAAGAGGTACACAAATGTGTGAATTGTTTTACTTAGATCTAAATTTTGCTGCATTCTTATTGGACATTGTTACTTGAAATATTCCACAATAACAAATGGTTTTAAAATGTAGCAAAATATTTGCGCTGTAGTATATTTATATTCCGATTACTAACATAATTAACACAACTGTACTTTTTAATTTTGATAAGGGTCTGAAAATGATCAAGTTTGATCGAAGCAAGTAGCCAAATAACAAACACTAATAAGCAATATTACTGAAGAGTTGTGCCGAAGGAAGCGAGTCTTTCTATCAACATACCCACAACGTAAAGGGACACTTAATATAAGGCATGAAATTAAATTAGTGCTTGCGCTTAATTAAGCACAAGACGTGAATACATAAGAGAGTGGTGATACAATCCCATGCTTTCCTAAGGGGATGAGATAATCAATTCGCGGTAAGCACGGTGTAGGGGGGCTGAGTGGGGAGCACAAACAGCCTGCAGGTCTTGGCGAAAAGAAGTTATTAATCCCGCCAAGAAAGGCACGCCTGTTCTACAGTCCATAGCCCACATCACTATGCTAAGCCACGTGGGTTCAGTGTCATTCACTTGAAGGACCTTTCATCTACACGGATTTTATAGCTTCGAATGTTACGATTATTATAACTGACAAACCCGAAGGGTGGTGTGACGTGTGTCAAGTAGGCTACAACACTATCATCTTTAAGATGGCTCTGACAAAACCCCTACAAACAAGACGTCAATAAACGTATAACGTAAAATCGAGGCGCGTTCGTGCAGACTTTTTTGTCGCGGAAAAGAAATAAGTATTAAGTACTATGAGTATGTGTATTCTTGTCTTAGTTATCCAGCATGAAGAGCGCTTGCGCCTTATTGTATTGTCGTCTGTGACTTGTCAGGTTTTACCACATTTTTTCCACATTACCTCATAAAAGGCACGATTTCCGTGAAAATGTTTTTGAACCTAAAATTGTTGTTTTGATTTCCTCTACAACTTGTGCCTGAAACATTTCTTATTCTGAGAAGAATTAAGAGAGATGTCATGAATATACACAGGCCTTCATGTAAAGTACTCGTTATTGTTGAAAATTTTAATTGAAACGCGAAGTTTCTGAAGAGATTTTGGAAAAAATTCTCAAATATAAAATTTCAGGAAATCCGTCCATAGGGAAGCACTTTGTTCAACGCGGATGGATAGACATGACGAAGCTAATAGTCCTTTTCACAATTCGCGAACGCGACGAAAAACATTGCCAGAATAGACAGCCATGGAAATCTGAAGCCTGGAGACGTTGATGTATACAAGCCAAGTCAGATGTAATGAAAATGTACAGCGTGTGAAGAAAGCAGTTACCCTAGGTCATCAGTTTACTGCATGGTCATGGATTACTTAAAACAGTACCAGGAAGGCCTAACAAACCCTCAATACAGTGTCTTAAAGGCACGTTCCGTACATTAGAGAGGGCGCAGTAATTTGTTGCCATATGCACAATATTCTCAAATTACAAAAATTCTCAACGTAAACACCGTCTGTTCCTTTAACTCTTTAAACTCCGAGTTAAATCCCATCTGCCACATGCTGTCATTATTAGGAGCTCACCCTATTCTCCACGTTAGCAGGGTAAGGGTTAATGCAGAACGCCGTATTCACAATTACTACTGTCAAATTAAACTCCCAGCATTAATTTACGCAAGGATACTGACAACAGAAAGAAAAGGACCCCCAAAATTAAAAAAGTAACAAATAATAAAAACAGAATTTTCAAACAGGCGATCCTTTGGCGGCAAATCTACATTAGATGTTATACCTGGCCTTTAATTTAGTGGCACTCATATCTGCGATGCTGCGCTTCATGCGAGACAGACTACGTACCGGCCACAGCTGTTGAGCAGCTCATATGTACAAGCCGTCGCTCTGTACATCTCCAGTGTGTGTCTGGTGCAGAGAAGTTGACTCTACAGTTGATCAAGATCATCTCTCAAATTACCCAGTCTAAATCACGGAAATACTCCATCAACTATGAAAATGTAGTGGGATGTCAGACGGCGAGTTGAATTTCTCCAAGTGCCTGAGCAAAACTACTATTGCCGCAGCCGCCGCCACCGCTGCCGCTGCTACTACTACAACTACTACTACTACTGTTACAACAACAACAATAACAACAACTACAACTACTACTACTGTTACAACAACAACTACTACTACTACTACAACTACTACTATTATTACTACTACTACTACTACTACTACTATATTCAGCAGTTTCCTCACGGAACGGTGAAGCTATAGACACGAATCGAACTCAGTCAATGGAAAGCGCCCTTTGACGTGAGGTATAATGCACTGTCACAGACACTTGGATCAGCAAATCAACAACAGTGTTTTGTACTTCTTCAGGGTCTGTCGCTGTTAATCATCAGGCAAGGAACTGTCAAGTTTTGGGGAACGTCCGAGAGGGCATTAACTTCTAATATTATTAGCTTATTACGACTTCGGGAGCAGTATTGAACCATATCCCAAGTACGTCCACATCTCGCTATCAAGATCAGTTTAGATGAGCCAAATAGTCTCAAGTAACCGCAACAAGGTGAAGAAATAAGCTGGGATGTGAAGCCATGTTGCAGCCCACAGTATGTCGAACCATAGCAAGTGTGGTAATGAATGACAATTAACTGCACATGTCAACAGCATTTCTGCGGCTGGTTGATGCTGATAGTTGTAAGACTGCAGCTGAAGATAAAGTACTTGTGAAACGACAGTTGAAACTGAACAGAAGAAGGCAAAAGGACAAGAGTAAGATGGACTGGAAGAAAGGGAAATAGGTTCTGTAAACGGAATGTGGACAAAAGAAACTCAGTTTTCTTTATATTTGTGGGATCTGGTGTTAAGACGTCTAACTACACGTGAACTAATTGTTTTGACCAGAAAGTATATTACACATTGCCATGTAACACCCTAAAATTTGTGTTCCGCATCGTTGTTTGTATTCCGAATTTTCAAACCCGTATTCACCATAGTCAGTAGCCTTGTCCACACACCAATACACAATTCCATGCCGTCTGTCTTCAAATACCGTCTTCAGTATTTCTCTTTTATACAATCACAGATCAGTCGAGTGGCCTCTCTTTGCAGGTTCTACACTAAATTTTTGTAAGCATTTCTACCTCCCCTATGCGAGCTACATCTTCAATTTAATCACTCTTACAAGCACATAACTTCGACAGTTCAAAATTATGTTTTTTTTTGTTATGCAGCTTTCTCCATCCTCGCCTTCCTTTATCTTACGTCCTAGTATCCTCCTCAAAAGTTTATTCCCCAGCACTTTCTATACATGTCCTTCTCTTGGGATGAAAATAAAATGTTACAGTTAAAAGGAACAATCGTGATAGCTCAGGGGCCAACCAAACCTCTTTTTCAATGGTTACCGGGGGGGGGGAGGCTTAAACGGCCAAGGCATATACTGCTAAGGCTAAGAATGAGGGGAGCTATATATCCACTGTTTGCGCAGGAACAATCGTAATGTTTATGTGTGATATTTGGGTCTTTAATGGTGTTGAAAATGAATGATTTTCTCTCAATAACCTATTCTTCGGTTTTGAAATACGACAACAAAGATTATGATTCCAGTTTAGCGAATTTAAAACTTTTCTTCTCTTCCTGAGTATCAATCCAAAGCATCCGAACTTGAACTTCGCCACAATTCCGAAGGACTTATTATATGTTTTTTATTATAATTTTGTCCTGTATTTTGGTGACAAGACATGTACACGCACTTGGTTTGCTTAACCATCGCGTTTAACCAGCAACAATATCAGCTTTCAATACAATTTCTGTCTGTAGTTTTTACGTCTCGTCTTAAGAAAATATCGTCATCACTATCGGCCGTAAGCTCTGCATTGACCTTTGTGTTTTGTAATCCCAAAACTTTCTCATCAAAAGTATAATTTGCTGTTTGTCCCATTAGTTAAATTACAGCATCAAAGTGTTTCGTGGTGTTGTTAGTAATTGTTTTTATGGACCTAGGCCCCGTCATTGTTTAGGTTTCGAGATCACACTCAGACACACCACACTCGGTAGGACGCCTCTGGACGAGGTATCAGTCTGTCACAGAGACCTCTTACCTCACAACACACAATACTCAAAACAGACAGACATCCATGTACCCAGAGGGATTCGAAACCGTAACCCCAGCAAGCGAGTGGCCGCAGACTCACATCTTAGACTGCGCGGCCACTGGGATCGGCGTCACTATTAATCACCCGCCATTAATGGCCTAATCTAATCCCATGCTGGTACTATTTATTAAACTCACTGGGCGTCTTTTTTGATAGATTTCACTACAGTGTTTTAAACGGTGAAGTTAGAAAACGCCTAACAGAAAAAACTGTTAATAAACCATAATAATGTGTACTGTATCAGAAACAGCTTGCACTCACCTGAACCACTCCTCTAATTAACCATAATTTAACGGACGCTGCGGTTCGGCGACTATCCTCCCTGTCGCCGTATATTGTTGTCGCGGCCGTAGACTGCCGTGACAAGAATGGCTGCTGTTTCGGGTTTGCAGAAATCGGACGATTTTGCCGCAGGGGGTTCACCACAGCGCTGCCGGTTGTGGAGTTGCCATTGATGTTGCCGGCGGCCATAACTACTTCACTGACATTGCCACAACTGCCCGCCCTCTCCACTGGCAACACACATCATAACAAACAGACAGTTAAGAAAAGCAAACTTTAAATTTCATGAACCTACAATTAATATTGATGACGACAACAGCAAAATTATAACATAGAATAAATCTTATGATCTGCGTGATACAATTACATGACAGTCCGTCCAAAAACACAAAGACACACAACAGAATCGACAGAAATATTTATTGTACATATTATTTTACCAGCAACAAATACTTTATTAATCCACTTACAGAACTACATTAAAAATCAAATTCAACCTTTCTCATATCGAGTACAAGGAAGTGTAATTAATGGCAGTCATCTAAGCTGAGCAGTCTCCATTGTGATGAAGACGTAGTCGCAGTTCGACAGTCGAACACCACAATTACCTGGCCACGTTACCATATAACAGCATTGTCGAATTTCGTTATGACATTATGAAGGGGACTGAATATTTTGTGTCGTTATAAACGAGTGTTGTTATAACCGAAGAGTATAATGTTGTGGTTCACAGTGAGGAATTAATTGGTACCACAGAGAATCTGATGTTATAGACGAGATGTCGCATACACCGATGTCGTTATAAACGGGTTCATCTATGCGTCTATTATATATACGCGTAACAGTTAAAATTCTGTCGTTATTCTGTCCCTATGTAGCAACTGATCCTTACAGCCACAGACACAACGCCAAGTGACAGTGGCGGCGGACAGCAATCTGACCTATGTAGTCATCGTTCTGAGTAACTGAAGAATGAAAACCAACTAGATGTCACTTATTATTTTATTGTACTTCTTATAGGCTCAACATGTTTCGGGCACTACTATGCCTATCATCAGGAGCTCACGACTATAATGTTGATTACCACATTGGTCGTTTCTTTCTTGGTTTGCTGTATGTTGAAGGTTAGTTGCGGGTAGGCTGGAGTAGTGTCCGGGCTGCAGCCTAACCGCACCTAACCTCCAACC
>Ga0131853_10021968_pt1:0-10000 | contig 11563 bp, 7 predicted proteins | sample TergutLab28metaG_FD_92764 | JGI IMG/M metagenome (GOLD analysis project Ga0131853, IMG submission 92764) | Labiotermes labralis P1 segment gut microbial communities from Petit-Saut dam, French Guiana - Lab288 P1 (version 2) (version 2) | ecosystem: Host-associated > Arthropoda: Insects >...
CTGTGTTCACTGTGCGAAGGGAAAGAAGGGGAAAGACAATTTATATGTTTTCGTGAACTACAGCAATTCAAACAAGTTGCTGCTTATTATTATCTACTTACATTTAGAAATTCAACAAAATTACTGAAAACTTTGTTTGGTTTAATTCGAGTGCTGTTTCTAAGGAGCAGCGTAATGTTATGATGAACAGTGAAGAATTGCTTGGTATTACCAAATATATTTGGTTTTAGTCCAACTGTCGCATAAACCGATGCAGATGGAATTTTGTTCAAATATATTTATTGCCCATCAGAACATTATTTTTATGGCCATCTAACAGCTGAAAATGGAAAACACAGCTGCGAGTGTGAATGAAATATATAATTTTGCTAACAACAATACGAATTAAATAATATATGTGCATTTAAATTTGTTTGTATTTTTTATATTTTAATTTGTTATTACGGTCGCGTAACTGTGAACAATGGTTGGAATATCAGCAGTGCTACAATTATCACAACTTTACAAATGATTGGTATGGAGAATATAGAAATCTTTCACTTATTAATGTATAGGAACGCCTGACACATATTGCCATTCAACAGAAGGAGTCCTCTCCAAATCTGTATTATCAAACTCACATTCCCTGATAAACACAAACCACGGTCCATACAAATTGTCAGAATGGAAACAACACGCTCGATACAAAAGAATGTTGTCACACTTGCGTCTTGGTGACTTGTATTAGAAAAATACAATTGTAGGTGACTGATAGGGCTATCAATGCGTAATCGCGAGGTTCTCCCGCTTCTCTTACACCTACGTACAAACTGTAAATCTTAGGGTATCATGATGTAGTGAAAACTGCAACGAAAATGCAGTGGAAATTTAGAGTCAACTATACACATTCAGATAGCAATTATACAAGAAGAATTTAAATAAAATTTTATAAGTTAAAATGCCGTACACAGATGTTTTTCAGCAAGTGGTGTATAAGACGTCTAAAACGAGTTCGTCTATCTTAATCCACAATTCCCTCACTGTTACAAAGAAACAAAGCACTATGGCACCTGTCAGCTGTTCCTGTTAAAATATGTTTGTTTTCGACACGCAAACCACACGGCTGAAACATCCGCACTGCAGAGAAACTGGAAGAAGACGCCGATTGCGTTTGGTGTGTCTGTGAGTAAAGTTTATGTTACTTTCGTTCTGTGGTGCTGGCACCAAACTGAGGGCTAGGGTGACTCTTTGTTAAGGTTTCTAGATCACATACACTTAGACACAGACAGGCGGTTATATACTAGGTAATAAACACCTGAGTGTTTTCATGCCACGGTTAGGATTAACTTGATTTCAAATATAAAATTCAATATTATTTTCGGGTCGAATATTTATTGACATTAGAAGGCAGAATACTGTTCACAATAAGTCTCACAACTAAACAAGTTTACCGATGCATGTCACAACATTCTTCAACACATCACATAATTACAAATATTAAGCGCTGTTAAAATAACTTAATTTTAAGCATTCGGATCCACCACGCACAAACAGTCACGTAATGTATTTATAAGTTAGGCTTGAGGATGGTTCAAGTGATTATTCCTTCGCAAAATAATGGAATAAACAGTAGGTTTTCTGAGTGTCTGTAGCCTTGCTATTTAATTATGGAATTACCTTGCGATGTTTAAATTGAAGTTTCTTTTACCTATGGCTACACAAATTCTTACAATTTATCTTACCATACTCATCTGTTTCAGAATATGTTACTGAATATAAAAAATGTGTTATGTGCTGTTCTGAAAATGATTTTAAATTATATTTTCAAAATATCTCCAAACATTTCCGGATAAGTTTTCATTTGCGGATAGACAGTCAGATGGAAGGGTGGACATGATTAATTTGACAGCCGAAATACGCAATTTTCTTACGCTATTTCAAATGCATTTCAAATAGAGAGAGAGTCTGTGAAATGACTCGCCTTTTTAAACCCAGAGAAGCCTATATCACTTTACTATATATTCAGTCAAACAGCAATACACGCGGTCCATTGGCTGACACAAACAATTTGGATTCGGAAAGTAGCAATTTCAGTTGCCAAGGTGACGGTCCATTATTCATAATTTTATTGTGCATTGTCTGATAATATTCCCTTTTACGTCACTACCACACTACCACAACCTTTCTGACACTGCAATTTGTTACAAGCTACAGAACGCACAGTGAAGTGATGAAACACGACGTGCACAAAAATTCCAGTTTTTCTCTTTATGGGTGATCTGCATGTAACAGTGAATTTCTACAGAGCAGTCTGCAGATTGTCTGATGCTGAATCACATTTCTTCACAAAACAGAAGAATTCTTAATTTAGTTTGCGCAATGTCTGTATCATTGCACAAAAATTCATACGTACAAATACTGGGTTATCAAGGAAAAAATGAAGAAAGAAATATAAGGCAATTTTGTCTTATCTCAAATCAAATAGTATCTGTGCACTTTCTTGCAAAATTCTCTCTACCCAGATGTTTGAAACAGAAATGTGGTAGACGAAAAAGCGAAGAAAAGTTGTAGAGACTTTAAGTTGTCGGAAGAATGCTTGGTGATATACATAAGTAAGAAGAACCTTAAATATGTCCAATTTTTTCGTTAATTGTTTAATACAATTATATGGTTTACGATGTGTTTCGAACAACTAAGTGCTCTTCATCAGGAAATCTGTGTAAGCAGTTTTATTTTATTTTATCGTGCATCTATATAAGCAGTCTAGTCGCTGACAGGATGGGTTTGATTTTTGTGTACATCTTGTTGGTTCTGTTACATATTGTACAGACTTGTTGCCGACGTACAGAATTCTGTCTGCCTTTAGCCATTAAAAGCTGTGTTAGAACAGCCGATGTATTATAACTGTGTGTCACTGTGTTCACTGTGCGAAGGTGAAGAAGCGGCAAAGACAATTTACATATCACTTGTTTGAATGAATTACAGGACTTAAAAGCAACATGCTGCTGATTATTGTTTTGGTACAAATCGCTACGTCAGCTTTGGTTTCGAGCGACTGCAACTATGGGATTTTGAAAGTGCAAGATTTTGATTGGAATAAGGTGGGTATTGTTGTACTGACATAATTTCTACAACAAACAGTTGTAAACACTTCTGCTTGGGTTCATATTTCATTTGTGGTTACATTAACAAACTCACAACAGAACATATCAGATTGTATTTTAGAGTATTTGAATGATTCATAATTAATTATTAGGAAATAATTTGAAAGGAAATTCTAGTGTTCTGATTAAAAGTACATGTCGTTACTTTCAAGCAAGGTTTTTGAATTGACACTAGGAAAACCAACCAGCTTTTCAGACGAGTTCATGTAATTGTGAAGTGCGGGTATTTGCTTCATGTATGAATTCCTGCATCTAACAAAATGGATGTCCCTTGAAGAATTTCCTTGTAAATTAATATTTGAGGGTTTCTCTGAAATATGCAGAGTAAGTTCAAGTTCGTTTAACACATCATATTGGGTATTAAACGTGAATTGATTTGTATTTTCATCAAATATCTTCTCAGTTCTTTTTAAAAAGAGAAGTGATTCAAGGAAAATTTGTACAAAAGCAAGAAGCACATTCTGTGTTCTATTCCATTCCTTATCCATGCTGTTTATGGAGTAACGACAAAATATACGGCAGAGTGAGGCAAGCTACGGAAGTAAATATAATACGGCACATGCGCTTTGTGTGCTGGATAACGAAGTCTACAAACACATATTCAGAATGTAAAAGAGTTATTGCTTTTAGACAGCTACAATGCTTACGTGAACGTATTTGAATGTTATGTTAACAGAGACTTCAACCAAGACTCCATTACAAGCTGCTCAAGTTAACAGTTGAACCAATTACCTTCACACAACTACATGGTCGGCAGAATGGGATTCAAATCTCTCCTTATCCTAAAAGAAGAGATAAACTAGTTAATAAAGTTACAAACCGTCATAACTAAGATGTTCAACCCATCAGAAGTTGTCACATAATTTCGTATTCTTACAGTTTTCAGGTCCTCGACCTTGGTACGTGCGGTTTCACAAGTCTAACGATTTTGAAAACAACATTGAGTGTCTTAAAGTTCTAATTTCAAGTCCTGTGGGAAACAGGAGCTTTCTTACCGACGACTTTTATGACAAAAGGTGGGTTCACAATATACAATCTATGTTTATGCAATTTGTGACGTTAAATCGATATGGTTTGTAAGACGAATTTTCTATTCAAAGGTTGTATGGGCTATAATTGTTGGGGCGTTGTATCGTTGTTTGACTCTAATTTTTCCAATTTTTGAATGCTAATATATTGAGCCTTGCAGTCTCTTGATAAATAGAAGTAAAATATTTGCGGCCCCCAATATACCGAAATGAGAGTAACGTTTTAATAAAAGGATGATTTTAATAACCGTAAATAATGACACCAATATGGAGATGTGTCAACGGACATGTGCTAGAACACTTGATTTTATGTCACCAGATATTACCTTAGGGAATCTATAGGATTCATAATGTAGCAAACTCTTGAATTCAAACTGTGGTGATAAAATTTAACAGATCGCAGGACAATTATAGGAGAGCATTAATAATTAGTACAAAGAATACAGTGAAAACTTTAATAGAATATATATAATTAAATAAAGTTTTAATAAAATACTTGTTGTCTAAAGCAATTTATTGATATAAATACATGTCCGACACTGCACTACTGTGAACAGTGTTAACGTTTCAAGTAAGACAAGCACAAAACTTTAACGCTTGTTATAGCCTATCATATTATTTAATATATATTTCATACTGTGCTACAAAACGCCACGTTCTCCAACAACGCAACTCTAATTCAATATTATTCTATTTTATTGATGTCGCCTCTTCCAACTGTTAAATTAAAAACGGTAAACATTCAACCATACACGTCGAATTTCATCTCTATCTCTCCCCATATAATGCCTAACGAATGGCTAAAGTTATTGTGATTAAGACTCAATGATAGAATTCTTTAAATTTACACAAACATTCAGATATTATTAAATACAGAGACACACGGAACACCCTGCACGTAGATGTGCGTGTCTAAGGTATTGCACAGAACGTTAATTTTTTCATTCTTCTTAACTTTCTGTTATTCAGGGCGGTCAAACAAAAGAGGAGACACCTTCACAGCAACTGGCCTATCTATAATTTTAATATACATAGTGATGTCTAATTCTCAACTTTTGTGTTCTACAGTGAACAACGTCACACCGTATTCCACGGCTATGCAACCAACTGGAACAGTACCGGTTATTTCGAAGTATACTTCACTTTTCGTAAGTATAGGATAAACGTTCTGTCGATGAGCGCAATAATTCACAAAGAAAATGTAACAATTAACTGTCAAAACTCTTTCTGTAAACGGCGGATATTGTGGGGATAATGAGACATACTGAAAATTTCACTGGTCCATGAGAACAGGTAGAATAAAATTTATCAAAAACATTCAATAAAGACATCATTTTTTAATTTAACTCAAACCAGATACTGAAGAGGATACTGGCTGGTCGACCTTATAACGTATCCTTGATTTCTTTCTTGGCCAGATTATTCGGCTCCACACCTCTTTCGTAATGTAGGTAACCTGAGGTATGAGGATCGGCCTGCTAGTCTGCTCAGCGGTGAGCGTGTCTTATCTCAAGGAATATATGTGGTAGGTTCAATGTAGCCAGGGTCAAGCATAACGGTATGTGGACAGGTATTAATTGGGTTTGACAGTAATGAAGATTTTGTCACTTGTTATTTTAATCTACTTCTCTTATGTTCTTCTAATACTTGCATCTAAACACAACTGCCGACAATATGCTGTTCTCCTCGAATTCCATGGCCTGTGCCTTTTTCCCTTCATATTTATTCCCTTTTATGCCTTACAGGACCCCAGTGTCCCCACATATCTTTGACATGGTTGTGCCGACCACTGCTAAAACTCTCACACCTTTCACCCCACGTTCATCTTCTCATCTAGGACCACTTGTACCGTTATAAATTCTCCTCTGTGGAAAAACTGAACAACTGATAGCGAGCTGTTTGTAAATTTATTCCCTTACCGCCATTAGCTTTTTCTTAAATTTAACGTTACATGCATAACAATTTCAAACTTATAAAATTCATCATACACAGTTTACAGTCATAGTTAGCCCGCTACAGCACGAGATCAATACATGTTTGTTGTACATCAGCTTTAGCAGGCAGCTGAATGTGTTTGGAGACACATGACAGATTGACTTCCGCGTTTTCTCCCACAACCAGGAAAGGTCTAACTATCCCCTTTTATGGCCTTGTTTATATTTTTGTTGGGTCGAGTTTGCTATAATGCATAATACAAACTTAAAGAGTACCGGCATCACATGATTGGGTACAATTAAACAAGATACAGTCCTAAAAGATAAATGAACACTACTTAACATGAATGTTAACAAAATACAAGTGTACACATGGCTTTCTGGAATAATAAATAAGGTGTAGAACAAAATCTATAAACTCAGATATAAGACAACATATTGTCATATAAAAAATAATAGAGGAATACAATTCTGTAATCATTTTACCATTGATGAGACAAGTTATTACATTGAAGAGAGTTATATTTTGTTTTCCAAGCACCCACACTTTGCACATCCACACATGCATTGTACAGTTTCACTTCCTTGCCTGTGCGAACTGTCTGTCACTTCCTTTCCACACCAGCTTCTTATATTATATAATAACATCACATTATTATGAAACATTGTAATATAATAGCATGTAAGAATAAAACATTTGAATTTGTTTGTGACATTCATTAGTAAGGTAAATTATTACATTCCAACTACTTCACACAATTTACGTCTAGTGCACATCTGAAAAATAAGTTTAAAATGTTCTTTTTCAAAATTAATCTAGAAAATAATAACACTATAAAATCCATGTGTATTTTATTTCTCAACAATTAACGTTCAAGTACTGTTCTTGTTTCTCTCTCTCCTCTGTTTAATCCCATACTGCTGCACTGCTTCTAAATCCGTACTTATAACCTCAATGTGTTTGGGGTCAATTTCCGTTCTGTATGGCTTTTTTTAACTTCTCCTCTAAATTTACCGTCGTGGTCTACTACTTCATAAGGCGAATAAGTTAATATTTTATTAATAATATAAGGTCCTTGAACTAGTAGCTTTAGGTAATTTCCCCATAATACTAAAATGATACTCAAATCCTTTACATTTTCCTGGTCGCTTCGTAAGATGCGGCTGGTATTTCATCAAAACGGCAAGTAACAGATCGCGTTGGATTTCATTCAATTCATCATATTCATTTATTTTGTCCTTCAACTTGTCAGGTGTAATAATTCTGACATCTGGTGCCTCATTCTTGGTGCTAACTGTGTGGAATGTGTTAAGAGCAGTAGTTCGGAAACAATTCACGGCTCTGTTGGGTCTCGCATGCGCAATTATGCCTGCATTTTCACTATCTTATTCTCAAATTAATTCGCCCTCTCTGTTGCCTTCATTTTACTCAGCAATGGAAGAATTTGGCACGCTCGTCTCTTTGTCCATCCCTTGACTCAGGTCGGCCGCAACGACATCATCACAGACCGCAAGGTTACGCGTAATCATGTCATATTCATTAAAATGTACAGTAACATCAGTACACTTAGCATGACTGTCACAACACCCCGTAATTCCGTCCTTGTCCAGAACTACTCCCGTCTCATCATCAAATTCACAGTGCTACAGATCAGATGCGGCTTCTACAAGCGGTTAATCCAAAGTCTTATGTGGAATAGCCGTCACCCGAAATACCTCACCTTCAGTACACCCTGCTGCGACGTTGCCGTTAATTGTCGCCGAGGCGTCAATAGTAACCTCAAATAACTGTTTTGTTGTCTTGCCGTTTGCCTTAAAGGTGTCACATCTCTCTAGGAATCTATAATTGCGCAAATATTAATAAAAATATCTAATACGAGAATGGCTGAAGTTAGCATTTGTGGTGTCACAAGGTAAACTCGATAAATAACTACAGATCCTAAATTCACAGGCACAAAAATCTACCTTTGTACTCGCCGGCTCTTGTCGTTGAAGGCGCTTACCAATGTGAGATGTTGCGCTGGAAGTTCTAGATATTTGTTTCCCCTTTCTTTTATCCTTTCATACATATCTTCATTCATAAGAGTCAACTCACATCCTGCGTCAAGAATGACCGATACGCCTTCTCCCTCAATTCCAGCTAAACCCTAGGGCACTCATGTAATTTCTCCTCTTCAATGAAGAAAGTGTACTTAACTTCATTCATTCCCTTTAATTCAATTTCATCACTAGTTTCATCTGCATCGTACTTAAAGAATGAACCCACGTCAAATTTATCTATGAAAGCTTCTCTTCCTATAGGGCTCAACGTATTATTTAGCCGGGCTCTACAGTCTGTGACTGCAAGTTAGGACGCGTGGCGCCCGACGTACACGTCCTTCATGCGTTTAAACCGCCAATCCTACACCCATCGTGAGTCATATTCGGTATTTGGCTGTCGTTACGACGCACGGTACCGAATGGAAAGAAGTCTTGTGTTGAGGTGTTTAATTGTCGATCGGTGCTATCATCGGGCCTCCCCTGACCGCCAAAAGAATTTCTTCGTCCCTCATTTGTTCGTGAATCTCTCAGCAGATTGCCACGAGGATTTCTATCTCTGTTGCCGTGCCTAACGTGGCGCACTTGCACACTGCCATTCGGTCTGCGATTCCCTGCTCTATCACTAGGAGGGCCACGCGGCGTCCTCCGTGTTTGAACCTGGTGTTCGAAATACCTCCGTGTCGTTCAATACTGATCCTTCAAATTTTCTAGGGATTGCAATTTTGTAAGAACAGCAAATACTTCTTGAGTTGACTTTACGTTGGCACTTATAAGGCAGGCCTGAATCCTCGGATCGTAATGGGTCACCATGGCGCCAAATAAGCCCTGGTCAGACATGGCGGGCGAAAGAATGCTAGCCATTTTGGCGTATCTTATGTAAGGTTCCGAGAAACTTTCTCCCAACCTGTAGCCGTAGCGGTCTTTGTACCCACGGCACCGTACCTCAGATTGACGTGTACTGTCCCAAAGCAATTCCATAAATGCCCTTTTAATATCATCATATGAACTAAGCTGCTCGTAAGCTGTCAGCATCCACTGCTTCGCGAAAGGATCTGAAAATGGGCGGAATGCCAAAGAGAGGCGAAACTCTTCAGGCGTCTTCCTGAGTGAAAATTCTTCATCCAGCTCCCTAATAAAATGCATTCCTACTTGCTGTGAACAATCAGTAAACCTAGGTAAAGATAACTCATTGTATTGGCTAGTGTCAACGCACGTTTTAGATTGTGCACTTACACTTTCAACGTTTGAAACAGAACTGTGCTAGAATTTTTTACATTGTTACACCTAGAAGTGTTGATATCACTTAAATTTTTGCATATAGAAATGTTGCTATTATTTACGCAATTCACCCCGGGGGGAATTACGATTGCTCAATTCAGAAACAGCCATGCTGGCCTGGCTAGTAGGCCGGCCAACATGTCACACTAATGGTTGTACTAGTCTGTGGGGAGACGCAAACAGCTGATTCATTGTGCGTTTCCAGATTACCATTAATCTATGTTCTCAAATTCTCGATCTGAGACTCTAGTATCTTGATTTCTAGTTGGTAATTTCGATTGTCCATTTGTGTACCACTGTTACACTCCTCCAGACCGGACGCAACTGACCTAACTTCATGGGTTAAGTTACCTATCTTATTTTCTACCTCTTCCCTGTTCTGACTTACCATCAACCTCAGACAGCATCAGTCTGCTATTTATAGTCTTTTATGCTGTCATTTATTTTGTTACACTCACTCTGAACGTTTTGCACACAGTTGGTCAGCTCTGTATTTGTAATATTCCTAACTGCTTCCACTTATTTAGCAATTAACTGAACTTCAGTTTGCAGCTGAATTGTAAATTCTTGCCTCATC
>Ga0131853_10021971_pt1 | contig 11560 bp, 4 predicted proteins | sample TergutLab28metaG_FD_92764 | JGI IMG/M metagenome (GOLD analysis project Ga0131853, IMG submission 92764) | Labiotermes labralis P1 segment gut microbial communities from Petit-Saut dam, French Guiana - Lab288 P1 (version 2) (version 2) | ecosystem: Host-associated > Arthropoda: Insects >...
CGTGTGCAACGAAGGAGACCAGACATGTGGATTCTTCATCACGACAACGCGCCAGCACACAACGCGCTATCTGTGAAGAGGTATTTGGCGAAAAACAACATTCCAGTTACGGAACATCCACCGTACTCTCCGGACCTAGCACCGTGCGACTTTTTCCTCTTCCCGAAAATCAAGTCTACGCACAAAGGAACCAGGTTCGAGTCCGTGGATGCAGTGAAAGCAAAAGCGACGCAACTCTTGAACAGCTTAACACAAGATGACCTGTAGCACTGCTTCCAAAAGTGGAAAATTCGCATGGAGCGGTGTAGGGATCGGGGAGGGGACTACATTGAAGGGGATAGCATTTCGATTGTCTGATTTTTTTTCAATAAAAGTTTAGAGCATGAATCCGGTTTCTTTATTGCCACACCTCGTAGTTTCGTTCATTATGTTGAACAGGATAGGTCAACGTGTCTCGTGATTGTGGAGAGATTAACCACGCTTTTTATAAAAATGTAGGTAGAACTGCTGTTCTGTAGTCAGGAGAACCCAGTGTCAAATTCAGGCCAGGGGACCGGCTATACCGAGATTCTTAGAAGTTTTTCTCATTGTCGCTAAGAATATTCCGGTATGTAAAGTTAAATTGAGCACTAAAAGCCCTACTCCCATCCTTCCCAACTCATCATTGATTACTCGCCCATTTATGTGTTGCTATATATATGTAGTACAGCCAATTGAATCTGTTACAGAGAAAAGATTAAGCATATAAATTCATTATTATTTTTGGAATGAACGCTCGGACTTTCTTGACTGACTAAATAAGAAACGTTATGTACAACCTGGTAGTCGCTCAGCTGACAAAATTTTCACACCTTTTATGGTAGCCGAATGTGTTTTACTACCGTGGTAAAAGGAACCCACTACTAAAGAAGATCGTTAGCAGATAATATATACCTAATCTTAACAATAGTGTGTGTCGTTGTATAGAACACTTTTATGTCTCTCTCATTGTCTTAGAATTTGAATCCAGTTATAAATAGGAAGTAATTCGACAGATGGTCAATTGACAAAATTGTGCTGTAATATTGCAGAGATGGGAAAATTTGGTGCTCCTGGTGCGGCCCTTATTAGCCTACACGACGCTGTTAATAGCAGTGTGCATACTGTGTTGGTTTGGGAGCAAGCTGAGTGAGCAGGTATGTATAATATTAGAAAGTACGTGTATGATAATCTACTTTAACAATTCATGAACCTTTTAATTTCTGCCCAAGTAAAGCTTACAATTTAGAATATGACACTCCGATGCAATGTATTATGCAGATATAGATGAGAGTAGACATCTTGGTGTAGCCGTTTTCAAAATGGGAATGTGTACCTTGACGACGAAACAGCATTGCCTCGACTGCCAACACACAGAGTATAAACACTTACTTTACACAATGAAAAATGTATCCTTGTTATAATTTCCACTACAGCAGCACAATGACAGACAATTAAATCCAAATTTCAGCTATTTCAGTCCAATGATTATTGATTATTCTGCCCGGGGTCATTTTAAGATAGTTCTGAGCTCTCTGAAGAAATAAATTTGTCGCCTTCCCAGTCCAGAATACTTCTCGTGTAGATGCGTGATTGACTTAACAGATGACTTAGATCACTCTTGTCTCATATACTATTAAGACCTTAACTATACCAAGATTGCATACAAAATTGTTTACATAAAATCTGTAATACAAATGGAAAGTTTGGTGCTCCGAGCAGTGGGGCCTCAGGCAGGCGCATAGATAGCGATAGCATTACGCTGTCCGTGAATGTGCATTGTAATATTTCAGAGTGAGAGAGTGAGAGATGCAGCGTGGAGTTGTGATTGGGTGGGAACCCCCGTCGAGTACCAGCGCTGCATTATATTCATCATTGCAATGGCCAACAAGGTCTTCACGCTTACAGCTGGGAAATTCGTTCCAGTTTCCAAAGAGACTATGATGAACGTAATTATATTTTTTTTTCATAAAAAATTCATATAAAAATATTTTTCCACATTCATTTAAAGAGGGTTAAAATTTGGGATATGAGCTCAATGCAGCTCTCTTAGTCAGGACTTGCATGTTATAGTGAGATATACGTTATTTTCGTTGTTACACCGTGCATGTTGTTGAGTCACTCAATTATTATACCAACTACTGCACATGCATAAAATTAATAATATTTATAAAAATTTACACACTAAAACATTAAAAACGCTCCGACATGTTTTGGTCCTAGGACCATCATCAGGGAGCCACATCGTCCCTGCTAAAGTCACCTTAAAATGTCACATTAACTTCGCTGTACCAGCGTAGTTAATGTGACTTTTTATAGTGTGACTTTAGCAGGGATGATGTGGCTCCCTGATGATGGTCCTAGGACAGAAAAATGTCGGAGCGTTTTCAATGTTTTAGTGTGTAAATTTTATAAATTTTAGGTATGTGCAGTAGTTGGTATAATAATTGAGTGAGATATAAGTTGTTTTAACCAAACAAACGATAGGCTCTTCGTGTGAAACCTGAAGTTCTCAAGACAGTGTATGTGATGCAGTGTATTTAGCTAGAAATTTACTGGCGTTTCAGTGAAACCTATCACCTCCATTTTCTATCCTGAATATTTAGACAGTAGGTACCCAGAAGCATATAAAATGTCTAGTCGAATATAAGGCATAGCATTGCAGATGGTACTTTCCCGAAGACCTTACTGCTCAATGAACACAAATGAGTGTTTCACAAATAACATATGTACAAATATATACAATTGTTACACACCCAAAAATAGGGGTCTGTAACAATGAAGCTGATATTATATTTAACAACACGTAGATCAAAGTGACTAAAAACTTTGATTTTATCAGGTTGGATCGACGATAGGTTGGAATTGTTACAAGTACAGACTATACAGCATTATCTTTATCTCAGTAATTAACCAACTTGATGCACAAAATGTTTGTTTTACAATAAGTTTATTTCATGCCTCTACATGTTTCGAGCACATGTGCCCATCAACAGGAGGTCAAAATTGCATTACACAGCCTCTGGTATCATCACATTGAAACAAGGCTCCTAGGTGTAAAAATGCAAAAAAAAAAAAAATGAAATTAACTTATTGTAAAACAAAATTTTGTGCATCAAGTTGGTTAATTACTGAGATGAATATACTGAGATGCACGGTCAGCAAAACGTCAAAATTTGTGATGCAAAACAAGCAAAGCAAGTACACCAATACACGAACACCAAGATAAAATTGTATAAGAGTAATGCATCCATCCGGTATAACAAAACTTTCAGAATTAAACAACCAATATCTACCTATGTGAACATAAGAGTAAATGGCAACAATCCAAGATGCCAAATAACAAAGAATACAGCCATCCGCTATAGAATTAATCAAGAGCTAAAGTTCCAGTGCGCAAAAAAACAGCAACTCAGTGAGCAATTGTATAAAATTCGCCTGGAATGCGCAACCCTCTGGCCAACTACATGGCAACTTATTCAGTCGACAATAGATAGCAAAATACAACAACAGAAGGAAGAACACTATCAACGCCTGAATAAAAAACTGGATCATCTTCCTCAAAAACAACCGAAACAATCAACACCACCTCGGCACAACGACAAACATCAGTTCTACACGAGAGTAAAAAATCTAACAAACGTTAGACTCAACAAAGAAGAAATGCAATTACATAAATATGGCTTAAACTATAGTAATGAAAGATCAATATCATCCTACATCGCTAATCTCACAGCAGAAACCGAGCGAACAATAAGGCCCTTAGATGTAAAAATGCAACTTGTTTCAGTGTGATGATACCAGAGGCTGTGTAATGCAATTTTGACTTCCCGATGATGAGCACATGTGCTCGAAACATGTAGAGGTATGAAATAAACTTATTGTAAAACAAAATTTTGTACATCAAGTTGGTTAATTACTGAGATAAATATACTGAGATGCACGGTCAGCAAAACGTCAAAACAACATTATCTCTTACACAAGTCAAAGTCTAACAATCAAATAGAGCATTTAATTCATATTTTACTATGGGAAAGAAGAGTCTGAATGTCGTGAAATGTTCTGTTTAGTATAAAAATTACGTGAAACGAAAGTAGAATTTATTTTATTTCATTTCGAAAGTCCAAGCTTTGAGAAGCACAGTCCAAAAATATATCCAAATAAGCTAGGCAGAAAAATCCGGCATCACTTCACTGACTCAACACAAGAATGTTATGTTGGTAGTATTTGAAATATCGTGACGCCACCGAATTTGCAAATGTATTGAACGGTCAACAACTGTGAACAGAACACCACATTGCGTGTTATGGAATTGTCCTTGTCTAGGTAGCTAAATTAAATATAAATATTAATTCCTTTATTTGTCCAACTAATGCACACAAATTATTATAAAATTGTTAAACAGTTAAAATCATTTAAAATTATAATAGTTACTCCAACATGTTTCGGTTTACACAAACCATCATCAGGGAGCTCTCAGCCTGTGCTTCGCTAAAGTTACAATGTTGACTTCAGTTACATATCGTTATTTCAAGTTATCGGTATTGTGGCTGCACATGCAGGCTGAGAGCTCGCTGATGATGGTTTGTGTAAACCGAAACATGTTGGAGCAAATATTATAATTTTAAATGATTTTAACTGTCTAACAATTTTATAATAATTTGTGTGCATTAGTTGGACAAATAAAGTACTTAAAATTCTATTACCATGCACGGTGCAACTACGAAGATTAGGTACAAATAATTTAGATTAACAAAAAAATCATTACTCAGTGACCTACGCCTTTAGTAAGCGATTTGTAGGCTAAACATGTAACAAGGGGTGCCAGCCGAATTCGTTTGTTACAAAACGTGGCGCCGGCGCGTATTGTTCACCACCCCTGACTTGTAGAAAAGTTATATCGTCTTCTACCTAATCCAGAAGAGCTGTAGGATAGGAAGTGCGTCAAAGAATGCAGTAGAATTGTGATATTTGTACGTAAACGGGGCCCAGCTTACCTCGAATTACTGGAAAGCGTGGACTGACGAATTGCGACAATTGAGAACATAACGTGCATAATATGCTGAACACATTATATAGATACCTACTACGTGTATAACATTGTATTGCCATATTAATATATAAAACAGCACAAAAGTAGCATAAGAATGGAATATGGACCATTCAGTTGCGTTTAAGAAGATCAAAATCTTCCCGTTCAATTAAGAGGAAAAAAGTCTTTAAGACATTGGCGTGTACGCAATGGAAGCTCAAAAATCAGGGTGCGGAGAAATGATATTGCACTGTAAATGTACATACAATCAGGTAGTTACTATACACTCCAGGAGCCGGAAAAGCATAGTTGGTAAAGGGACAAGGCTGGACGTCGTAAGAAATACGTCTCGATTTCATGCTGGGGAAGCGATTTGTCTCTTCTTGGAAGTGTCCAGACCTGGTCTGGGCCGACACAACTTATTATTCAAAGTTACTATAGATACACTCCCCGGGGGTAAAGGGGCTGGTGTGTTAATATTGTGTGTCATAGCTATTTAGTGCCCATGTTAGGAAGGAGTGGAATTGTACATCAACTGGCTTGTATGGCTCCATAGCCTGCACAGAGACAATACAGCATTTATTTTTATGTTTTGTATATTTAATGTATTAATTTCGAAGGGCTTGCACGACGTGGGACCTTGACTTAGTCCTCAATATACAAAGTTATGGCTTTTTCATATTTTATGTTCTAGCAAACCAACAACCAAATTTTCAGGAGCACGTTTACTAAATTTTAAATTATCGAACCTCAAAAAGTTTTAGAAATATGAGGCATCTTCAGGGATATGAAACAAATAATTTTATGACATTTTATAAATAATTTCAAAGATAAGAGAACGGCGAATATCGGGCTTTACTGGAATCTATTGAATCGGAATTTTCATTGGGTGGAACTAGTAGTTTATCAATTTCAGGTTCATTTTTGAGTAATTAATATTGAACTCTAGCGTGATTACTTTGTAATTTAATATGTTTTTTCTTACAGATAATCCAAGAGTCGATCTCTCTCTTCATATTCATGCTCCACATTAAGGAGCATAGTGAGGAACCTATCAACAAATGAGGAAGCAACATATTGCGAGAAATTTTACTAAGCAGGGCTGCTGTATTTGCCAAGATATTTCTGTCTTTTCTTCCTTCGTAGTGCACGCATTTCACAGTTCGCTGAAGTATCACATAGACAACAGGTTAGATTGTGTGTGATGTGTCTTAAGGAAATTAAAGTATTGGAATTATGTATGAAATAATACTTACTGTCAAATATTTCTCAGTAATTTATTTCAGAGTGGCAAAGCTCTAAGTATCTCAGACATGAAGCAGATCTCTTATTGATTATCTATTAAATCCTTCGCGCCATTTACATGCAGATTAAAGGTTCGGTTACAGTAGGAACTGAAAATTACTGAGAAGCAGATGGCTGAAAATTGCTCTGACTGCTAATAATTAACTTGTTGCTGTCCTGTTAATCTTATTGCGGTTCAAACAGGAGCACAAACATGTACAAATATAATATATCAGTGACATTTGCACTATCTAAAGAAATTATCAAGAGATTTATCTATATGATAACATGTTTTACAGTATTTGAACCTAAATTCTGTAACAGTTTAAGTAATGGACAATGCCTGTGAATATATTCAACTGGGAATGGATTAATATGTAAAAGACGTAAAGAAAAGTAAAACTTTCCTTCATCATACCATGAAGAGAGACGGAGTAGTGGAGATTCTCACTCATTTTTAGCCATGGTTATAGATGGAGGTAATACCAGCAGTTTTACATATATATATATATATATATATATATATATATATAATGTTTCCAGGTTGAGGTAAAACCAGCAGTTTAAATGTATAAATAAAATACAGAACCTTACTTATATTAATAATGTACAATATTCCAGCATTCGGCATATTGGTTCGCACGGAACTTCATAATTTTCATGGCTAGTTTTAGGTGGGTTTCTAAAACACCTGTTTTATTCCATATCCATTCATCTTCCCGCAAGTAACATGGCCCGAACCACCTCACTGTCCTTAAGAACCCAGCAATGTTGATCCGCAATAAATCTTGTGTTATCCCTTTAATTACCATATAGAAGTAGCGCAACACTGCTGACAGAACTAAGGTAACAAGTCAATAGATCATATGATTGGGTGTCCTAAAGATTCAAGCCTTTTTGGATACTTTTGCCGTTTCGACTGTTAAATAATAACGTCCCAGAAGCCTCGAGTCTTCTGCTAATAGATCCTTTCATATGTGCCGCTGATACTGGGACAGATAGATGGCATTTCTTCCACAAATGTGACCAAAGTTTCACTTCTATTAAACTATATCCCAGAACGTTAATGTGGTTCATCCTAAAGCCATTTCCAAGTGGTTTGTGTTACTTGACTGACAAAGGCCCAGTTACTGCATCTTCTTTAGTGAACACCGGACACAAACCAGAGAGTCTCCCCTTTCACTCCAAGCCACGGTGCAACTTGCGACCCATTCATCTCTATATTATGCTAGGCTGACTAGCATGTTAATTAGTTGTCGAACTGTAGTGCGCTCAAACACAAAGACTAGCTCCCACACTACCTTCTCTATAACTTAAATTTGAGTTCAGAATTAAGATAAAATAAGTAAATAAGAATAGATAAGTTCTTTGTAAAGCAATATTGTACCGGATGCATAACACTAAATTAGTATTTTGTCTGTTAGAATGCCTGTTTTGTGTTCATCGAAATATGTTTCTTGTGGTGAAGAACTTTATTCACTTTATGTAGTATCAATTGCTTCATCTTGTAAAATTAATATTTTAGACGGGGTGTAATAAATGTTACAGACTGTTGTGAGCCTTTAACCTGTATACTGCTTTTATATACTTACCAATTGTAATTCAACATCGAGTTTAGAAAGCAATATGTGGATTTTTTATAAGAATATTTCTTCAATCCTTCAGTGTTAAAACAAGAGATAGGATCACTTGCATTTATTAGGGTATGAACACTTTCTTTTAGCTATTGGCTAAGAGTTTTAAGAAGAATTCAACATGTAACGAAAGTTACATGTTGAATGATAGGGTCTGGTGGCTAGCCACCAGACCCTATCGTGCCACTAGTCAGAGCATATCACCACATATAGAAATTACATTACGCAATAAGGCCCATATGTAGAGATCTCTGCACCACGTGCGCACTCAATGTATATAGTTGGACCTTAAGTTCTCTTGAAGATAACCTGAAGACGGCCAGTAAAGGCCGAAACATGTAGTTGTCTAGTATAGCCATTAAATACACCTTAATTGACATAGTTGTGTTTGACTACATACCCTTTCCAATCCTCATACAGAAGTTTATTCATCTTTGTAACACAGATCGCAATATTTGCCTTATTTTGTGGCCCGTTAAAGGAAGAAACAAAGAACTATATCACGGAAAAACAAACGGAAACTAACAAACTGTCCAAGAAAAAACACAATAAAACTCTCTACTTAAATAATAATTTTAAAAACTTGCAAGTTTTCCTTTTTTAAAGATTCAAACATTCTGCTTTTATTCCGGTTACAATGCCTATCAGGCACATTATTCTGCGGCAAGACTTTCGTCAGGTATCCATTCTGTCATGACCTCCCTCTTATACACTACATTCTGTATCAAAGTATTTTTAATGCTAAACAGTACAACGTGACAAAAGTAATACACTAAACTTTAAAGGTAAAGACACTTTATATATACTGAGGAAAAAACTTGAGCAGCTGTACAGGCAAAAAGGCCTACTGAACAAAACGGAAGGACAAGGCCACATTTACGGACCTGTCTCACATCGAGACAAGCGGCAATCTTGACTTTTCGGCCACTTCCAGCAAACATTGGACAATATTTTGCGTGGACTTCAGAGATCGTCCTGATGTGGTTCCCAACTAGAATCACTCTAGCCGCTGCCGGGAGTCAGAAACGGAACTGCAAATACCCAAGTCGAATTATGTTGCTGGTTCGATGTTACTGAATATAATACCCTTCCCCACTACTAAGATTTCCACAGTTGGATTTTCCTTCTGAAGTAATATCATCTAACTTCAAGGTTATTAACCAGTGTCCAGTTCCGCAAGAACCTTTCTTCACGTCCAGGCTTCAACCGTAATATCATTCCTTGTAGGCCCTCTCTAGCATTCCTACGGAGAACTCTGTTTCCTTGTGTGTTCTTCTGCAGACATGTTACAATTGAGAATCACAGAACAGATTATCATGGCGTTTTATACTGGATAATTTTGTCAAAAAGTACTGCGCTTATTTAATTGTCGTCATGACTAGAGAATTCAGGCTATATGTCTGAGTAGTACCTGCATGACTGTTCGCAAATGTGTTCTTTATATGCGAAGTTCCTATGACAGTATTAACAAAATAACATTACGCTAATTGCTTTCTAAAGTCTCTGTGCTGAAAATATAAAAGAAATTCTCCATGTAGTCGAATTATTCTTCTAGCGAAGTGGGATTATGTTACGGTGGAAGTGGAGGCTATTAGGCCTTTTGTCCATTCGGTGGCTGATAGATAAATACGAAGCAATTTATAAATGATGACAACGAAAAGAGAAGCGCCCGGAGAAAACCCTGTCCCATTGTCACCATGATTACTACAAAACCTAGACGGACTGCCTTGGATATGAACCAGCAATTCCTCGGTGAGAAATCGCTGATTTACCTGACCTTTGTGCACGGCCAATTTTTTCCGATAGCGTCTTCTCCGTATGCCAGTAACAGTGCTACACTAGAAAGTAATGGGATTGAAGCGCTTTTGCTGAAATCTGTGGAAAAGCGAACTCACAATTTTACATATAATATATATACTAATATATATAATATACACTAATATCTATATATATATATATATATATATATATATAATATGTATACTAATACCTTTAATCTCTTATCAATAAGAATTATTCCTCGGTCCTTCAAGTGAGAGCTGATTGCTTAATATTTGGTAATATTTGATAAGAAGCCATGTTCGGTCAATATTGATTTGTGTAAACAAGGTGTGCACATTCTACTTTATTTATAACAGCCTAAAAGGCTCCAGTTCATTCCAGCATATTCCCTTCATATTAATACGTGCACCACTGGTTAGTTACGTAGTTAGTGTTTGTAGCGGCGAAAGAATAAGTGTTTCCGTTGGGGTATGAGATGTGATCAGACAGCGCTACCTGTCATGGGAACTTGACTTGCTAGTGGACGATATAGCAAGCAGCACGCTAGATGTAAGGCTTAAGTGGGGTGAGGCGGCGTAGAACCGTACCGCATGGGCCAGTAGCATTCGCAAGGGACTTCCAATAGGACACCGCCTTATCCAACAGCAGGCGCTGGGAAAATGCTTGCAAGTCACGTCTCAGATAACAGTTCGAGGGCACAGCAAACCGAAATTTCGCCAGCAAATTGTAGGTACCTCTTCTCCAAGTAAAGGCTACACACAGTCTTCGAAATGGAAGGTAACCGTTAGCAGTAAGATAGCGTTAGTAGTGGGACTTCTTGACCCAAATATTCTGCCAGAATTGGATATATTTTTCACTATGTTTGAGCTTTTTATCCGCCATTGAATTCAGATCCTGAGGAAGAGTGAAATAATTACAATTGCCTAATGAAGTACGTTTATTTATAAGACTGAAGTTGTTGTAAAGCTCGTTTCTTTCCCTGCGGAATTTGCGAATTTTTGTTAAACATTTAAAAGGCTATAATTACGGTGAATTTGAAAGATTTAGTTCGAAACGGGCAGTAAATACACTCCGTCTTGTTTATAAGGGCCAGTAAATTAAGGATGTACGGTGAATTAATTTTTATTTCTTCTGAGAACTACAAAAATCTATCAAATCATTCTGTGGGCAGAACGCAGTATTTTGTAACTTGAAGCGTAGTAATACATAAAGTAAATACATAGTCACATTTGACTCTAATATAGAATCTGCAGTTGGGCCAGTTACTTTGACTTTAGTTCTAAAAACTCTTTTATTTTCTAAGAGTGTGTTCTACAATTTATTCAAGGCTGTATTGCAGTATGTAAATTATTATCCCCCCCCCCCAGTTTTTTTTTCATAGAAATATTTTGAAGAGTTATCGTAACAAAAGTAGTGCAAGAAGCCTAGTTTCGTTGACATAACGCAATGTAGTGTGTAGTGCAACGACAAGCGCCCTAATATGAGCGCCAGTCTGGTCTTTGCACCACTGTCTACAAGTGTGATATATATGGAGAAGAGATACCTTCCACAGCTGCAGACACGTGTATAATTTGCGCGTGCCTACGTGGAATAGATCTGATTGCCATTACGTTGGTACTGGTTAAAATGTTAAGACACACAGTTTAAAGTAAGGCTTCTGGAATTGAAAATTGGCCACATTTCGTGTGTTAACCTTTTGGCGCCGGAATTTTTTTTTAATTTTAGCACACCCTGTATATAAAATGTGAATAATACAGGAACCAAATATGTTAGAATTATGAAACAAACTGCATTTTGAAGAGAAAAAAAC
>Ga0131853_10021972_pt1 | contig 11559 bp, 5 predicted proteins | sample TergutLab28metaG_FD_92764 | JGI IMG/M metagenome (GOLD analysis project Ga0131853, IMG submission 92764) | Labiotermes labralis P1 segment gut microbial communities from Petit-Saut dam, French Guiana - Lab288 P1 (version 2) (version 2) | ecosystem: Host-associated > Arthropoda: Insects >...
AAAAGTAGCGGCTCCAGGTCTAGAAAACAGAGATTAACGGCTGTGGGGACCCGTTGCGCTGACCACATGACACCCCTCTATCCGCAAAAGTTGGCACTAACTTCGCCGACCGGCGGCGGCCGCGCTGTCGGTATAGTTCGCGTGCGGACTAAGGCCACGGAGTTTAGTTTTTAGTTTTAATTATTACTTTAGCCGGTCCCAGTGGCCGCGCGGTCTAAGGCGTAGGTCTACGGCCGCTCGCCTGCTGAGATTGTGGGTTCGAATCCCACCGGGGGCATGTATATCTGTCTGTTGTGAGTGTTGTCAGGTAGAGGTCTCTGCGACGACCTGAACACTCGTCCAGAGGAGTCCTACCGACTGTGATGCGTCGTTGTGTGTGATCTAGAAACCTCAAGAATGAGGAGGCCATGGCCCGCGTTGGGCCGCAGCGCCACAGAAAAAAAAAACCTGAGGGTTGTTTGATCGTGCATCTTCCTCATGAAATAAAGTGAAATGCCAACTTGATGCAACTAGGTAATTTTATTGATGCGTTCTTAGCTCGACATGTTTCGGGTACATACGCTCATCATCAGGAGCACCACACATCCAAACACTCGGTGCAGAAAACCATATGCTGCAACTCAACATCTAATGCTCCTGATGATGAGCGTATGTACCCGAAACATGTCGAGCTAAGAATACACCAATAAAATTACCTAGTTGCATCAAGTTGGCATTTCATTTTATTTCTAAATCAGTAATAATTTGTCACAGAAGAGGGGTAAATTAGGTTCACTGCACTTTGTAGTTCCATGCCGGTTTTAGTGACATTACATTAATGGCGATAGGTAAAGGCAGTAATTTGTCAGTGAGAATGCTGCAGTTATTTATGTGGTTCGTTTCTGCTGTTCTGCCGTCTGCTCCATGACGGAACAGAACGAAATTCATCACCGTACGAATATACCCAGGCGCTTGAACGATATGTGACTGAGGTGTGAAATGGGATGTAAGGAGCCAGCCGCTTCTTGGAAGTCACAGTTTGGGTTACTGACTTCCGAAATTGTCTATTGACCTGGTGTTTTCGTGACATGATGTGTGTAATATGGCAAAATTCTAAATTATGTTTCATGATTTGCAGGTTGCTGGTTGTGTAATCCGTGTGGTCGATGGGGTAGCCCTTCTTCATTTTCGGTTGGCCCCACTTTCAAACCTCAGCTAATCCGACTGCAGGTTTTTTTTGTGTTCTTCCCCTTTCCGCCTAGCAAGACTTCAGATCACGACACCAACGCTTCCTGGCACGCCATGTCCAGTTTATTATTATTCACTGCGACGCCGTATAGCCTGAACTGATAACACTGTCATCACATACTGAAATACAAATATGTAAGAGCAGCCCCTACAGTTCTGTACGTGTGTCGAATCGAAATTTTAGAGAATAAATTCTTTTTAACATTAACCGTAAATGTCGAAACTGCCCTTCCGCTAGGTGCGCTGCGGCGCCAAATGCCATCAGCAGTGATACTGATATATTCAGTAGACGTACCATCTCTGACGATTTACAATTTTTTGATACTATTACTAGAAATATTCACTGTTAATTTTGGAATGTTATTTGTAATTTGCTTGCATTTTGCGTGATATAAGATTTTCGCCGCGAAGTAGATGAGATTTGCGTTCTTCTGGGTTATTACGCAGCATATCATAGCAGTTCCTTACCGACGTTTCAGGACAACCTATTGGTTCCATTTTAAAGGGTCAAGAAATCCTCTCGGCTTCATCCTTGATCACATTTTCGTCTCCTGGAATTGCGACGTCCATTAACATACGTTTTCCTTCTTTATTATCATGGATTATAATGTCCGGCTTTGTTAGGGAAGGTTCTGTCGGTTTGCGCTTGTTGATTCCATAACATGGTTTTCTGCTAATTTGGGTACATGCTCATACCGGTGTTCGTTGTCTGATTTCACTCCTGTTGCCCTACATATGTTAAAGTGTATTTTATTACAATTATCATCATCATCATCTTTCCTTACTCCACAGCAGTGTAGCTGTTTCTCATAAGAGTGCAGGTCTCACTGACCAAACACTTCTTATTCAAAGTTATACCAAAAACGTTCTAACTATACAGCATATATTAAGTATTACTGCGTTCTCCATTAAAATATACTATGTAGAGCAGGGCGGAGATAAAGCAGTTTCAAATGTTGTGTAATTTGTTGGGACTTATCCCCCTTCTGTATAATACCAATGGTATTATACAGGCCATTTTCAGTTGCCGTATTCTTATTAGTTCTTGTTTCTAAGTCTGTACATCTGGAGCTTCGCGGTGTTGGTGCTGTGAAGTTTGTGACTTTTAGGAATAGCTACATCTATTGAGCATGCTTTTTTGATGATTTTTTAAAGTATAACTGTATCTGGTCTGTTGTTATGGGCCTGTCGTATTATATAATTGGAGTTATTTATTATTGCTATTATTATTATTATGCTACATTTATTGTGAATTGAACAGTCGGCGTAACTTCTGGTCTGCTAATATAAAAGACCCAATAATATGCTTAGTCACTGATCTCTCATCGCAACGTACAGTCATTGCGATATTTATGGTTGACACAGTGGCACTGGACTGGTTTTTCTCAGGGTAGTTCATTTTTCCCCTGTCAGTATCACAGTACCAAAGGTCCATACGCATTCAGGCATTTCTGACGCTATAATCTTAGCAGTTTAAAACGTCGTTAGGTAACACGCGTTTAACATGAGAAAGTATTGGCTGAAAACCCCACTACATCACAAACAACTTGGCTTATTTATAGTAATTAATATTTCATAACTATTGACAATTGATAACCTCCATCCAAAGCCACGAAGCAAACATGCAAGACAGCTCCTCTTGTGATGAAGAACTGCCGTGTGTTCAGACGATATGGCAAACCCGGATGTACCTCATGTCATTATCGAGGCCCTGTAGCGTTGTAGGGCGATACCGTATGAAAGGAAAGTCGGGTCAAACGACTTGCAAGATTTACGACGGTACGTGACATGTGGTGGAAGGGTGTAACTCTGTTACATGCAGGCAGGAAGTAACCTGTCCGGCACCTGCAACGCGTTGATGACGCAGGGAGTATCCAAACGTGACGCCAGATTGTTTCCTAGTCAGTTGTACATAACAAGTTTTGTTAAAACATTTCCTCGTCTACTAACAAGGGACGATTAACCGCCCTTGCAAATAGGCCTACATGTACTGCTTAAACAAATGCATTTGCATGCCATTTATCAAAGGCTTGTAATCACAAAGCGTCACGTTACTTATTACAGATAATTAGAATTGGAAACATAGGCTTAATGTTTGTTTTATTCATATTTTACTCTCATTTCACTTTGCAGTGTAATCGTGTCTGATACGCATAGTACCACATGTTGTGTTCGCCATCTTTTACTAAAACGTAACATTTGGAAGTCTGTGCATTACCGCCGAAACTGCGTGTCGTGTCGTGTTTAGTACAGATCACATATACTTCACGAGCAGCGAAGAAGTCCGGAAATTTATCCCTGGAATACACACACACACACACACACACATATATATATATATATATGTGTGTGTGTGTGTGTGTGTGTTTTTGGTAAACCTGCCGAAGCCATTTCCAGGTGCATGCGTATCCCTGCAGGATGCCTTTTGAAATGTGGCGTTTTCATATTTGGACCTTTCGGAATGCTTGTGAAAGGAGAGGAAGCCTCAGCTGGTTCAGCGCTCACACTGGCCATATGCAGCGCTTTATGATTTAACACACGAACCTCCGTTCATCCTTCCGGTTGTACACAAATAACATCGTGGAAAAGAAATTTATTAAATTTGATACTGAAAAACATTACGCACATTTTCAGCCCAAGAGAGCTAGCAGTCCTGCCATGGGAATTACATAAGTATTCGTTACGTTCAGACGTCGTTGGAAAGACGTCTTTTGGACTCGTAGTAAAATGCGACTCTGTTATTTTTACGCTTACTGTTATTACACAGTCTGTAAACATGTTTGTTTTCATATCCTCGCAACAGCGTTAACATGGACATGACTGTTTGTAAATCCTTATATTGTTCATTCTGTGTATTTTCGATAACCAGTTAGCAACATTCAACCAACAAAGTGCGCAATATTGTTCATTAGATATTTGTACTGTAATATCACACTGAAACTTCCTACATGTTTCGATCCACCAGGGATCATCATTCCTGATGATGGATCGCACTTAGAGCCGAAACACGTGACCATGAATAAATTGGTAAAAAAAACCTGGTGTTGTGTGTGACTGATATAGTACATATGCTTGTGATCAATATGTGTTGTCTGTCACGTGGAAAGACATTTAAAATATTCGCATTTATCATTGTTTTTTCCGCTGTCATCCGTTTTATGCTCGAAAGATAGCATCCACGAACTGAAAATACGGACGGCCCCAGAGGGGAGGCGCTTGAACTGTCAAGCCGTGTGTCTTATTCCCCCAACTTCTCTTACTCAGGGTAGAACCTGTAATTGCAAACGTCGTGAGCACGTGGTACTGACATACGTGAACGCTGTAAAAGCACCAAAGGAAACCGCTGAAGACCCTTTGTCATTAAGTTCAAATACATAGAGATTATTGGATTATTTTGTAAAATTGCTTATTAATGAATGCAAAAAAAAAAGAAGTAATAAAATGACGTAATGAAACAAGATATTATGGTAGTAATGACTTACTTTTTCAGATAACTCCTATATCAGAACTTTGATAATTGATGATGATGATAATAATAGTAGTAGTAATTACAGTATATTAGCTGTTACAATTTTGTCCTGTACGTAAAACACTCTGTTTACCCGTAAAATCTGTGCTGTGTTTATGCAAGTTGTAAACTCGGCCGCTGTACCAAGTAGTCCTTTATAAGCCAGTGGCTAAGACAGGGCATTTCAGTCGTTGAATAAGCAATGGAAGTTACTGTCCTAACCGAAATTATACGTTACAAACACAGAACATGTAATGGGCATGTAGAAACATGTACGACTTACATACCAACAGGAAAAACAGAAACGTAAAATTGATCATGTATTCCGTTCAGGAGCCAGACTACTAAGGTTGCTGAGGCCACATCCTCTTGTAAGAAACATAACAGAACACATAATAATGTTTCTGTCAGAACTGTCTGCCTTACGTTAGTCAGAGTGACAATGATCGAATTGATACTCATACAATCGAATGACAAGTGATGAATGTTCTGCTTGTGAAGTCGTTCTTCATACTGAGCCTTCGAATTTAGAATTAGGTCCATACAGATTGATAGCTATCAGCATATAAATGGCAACAAGAACGCAGGACCATTTTTCTTTCAATACAGGTTCTGTGTACCGTGAATGACTAATAGCTATCTATAAAACAGGTGTATTATTTCAGCTTGGAGGTTAGTCTGAATGCCAGGTCGTCTTTCTAATGCGTATAATTAATCATACAAGTTACTCCAGGTCTGCGTACGGTTGGTTAGTCGTCTGATGTTTGATTAAAGTACCAGGCGCCTTTCGACCTTGACGCCGGACCTAATTGCCTCCTGGCTCCAATAGCAGCTTGTATTTATTCACAAATATTTGTTAGTGTTCGATATGTAGCCAGCCTGTTCTGTAGTAGGACGGTTACTTTTACGTATTGAAGAATGATTTTATCACGTTATTTTTGGGGTTGCTTACAGTCGATTGTCTACACAGCGATTCAGTGAAGCAGACATACGCGCTATGTGTCGGCTCGACTTTACAAAAAGAGAGTCCGACTCTACTGAGCTCGCTTTCACACACACACACACACACACACAACTCGATCGTGAAGTTTCTCTTTGGGTTTTATCTAACACGAAAAGTTATTAGCCATCAGTGACAGTCACTTTCTCAGTGAGATGTTGTGTTGCACCATGTAATGTTGGATGTGCATTTGTTGTTCCAGTGGCTTTAACGTGGTAAAGAACTTTACGGTACTCATGCTTATGCACTAATTGTTAAAATTCAAGAATATGCCAACAAATGCAGTATATTATAATATAAAATTGTTACAATTAAAACACTAGAACTCCGACATGCTTCGATCCTTTTCTGTGGGTCATCCTCAGGGAGTGTACATCAGTGTATGTGTAAAACGTAGATCATAAGCAGGTAAAATAGGTTAAAATTGTATGAAATTTTTTTTATGTTGTTACAGTATTGTGATTATTACAGGCAATAGAGCAGCTTGTGTATATTCCAGTTGTGGGTACATAAAAAAAAAGATACTAATACGGTTTTAACCCATGTTATCTACTTACAATGTACGTTTTGTACAAATATTTTTGTGTGCTCCGTGAGGATGACCCTCAAGAAAGGGTCGAAATTTGTCGGAGGTCTAATGCTGGTAAAAAATTTACTTTGTAATATAGTGCATCGTTCGGTATATCCATGAATAATAACGAAACTTGGAGTTTCACGTGAGTTGTTTCATATTTAGGGCCACAATGTTCTGCCTGCAGACGTGCCGCACTTCGCGCTACGACAGGGATGATTTCGCATTTGGACAATATTGATGTAGGAGTACTGTGTTATTATCTCCTAAATTTGCCATAATATGAACACCTCGTGCGCGGCGGTCCTTGCGTCACTCAATTCCTGCTACTGCCCTCAAAATTAAGGACGTCGTAAGCTTCTATACATCCCAGCAGACCATTTATTAAAGTCGCCCCGTCTGGCCGTCCTTACACATATCCGAATAACTACTCGAAACCGTCGAACGGACTTTTACGAAATTTGGTATGGACATTTTTCCGCTGTATTTTTGGACCATTTCGATCTTCGTTTAGTCTGAATAATTTCAACGACCAATTTACATTAAACCTAACTGCGTTTTTGCTGGCGTGAGCCTACTATCGCTACTCTGTGAATATGCAGAAGTTCGGCATCCCTTTTATTTGCTTTTGCTGTTCTAGCTCTTGACCCGTAAGTAGAGAAAATATAATTTTAGATATCTCTTCGTATGCTTCTATCAATAAGTGAAAATTTAGTTCTCCAGATAATTTGAATTTTAGAATCCTAGCAATAACACTACAATTGAGAAAAAAATTCGAATAGATTTTAGCACGGTTGCTAGGATTTATGGAGGAATATGACGGTCCGTAGTAGTGCTACATAGACATGACATGGCTCTTTCTGGAGGACAGTAAATAAGTAAAATTAAAGAGGTCGAAAACCCGTGCCCCGACTGGTATTCGAAATCATAAGTCCAGTGATCAATGATCTACACATTACTTACTCCTGATTCCTTATTTGCAAATGTACTGTTTGCCTGAAGGTATGGAAGTAATGCGGCCACTTCAGGTAACTGTTTCGGTCCAAAGAAAAATCGCAACGTACACATTATTATGATTTGATTAAATGCATCGTCATCATCATATATCTTTCATGGAGTTGGGCCACTTGTTGACCCGTTCCGGTCTCACGTATCCAGAAGTCTCTTTCTTTCCGTGAGACTTGCCAGTGGTTAAAATTTCCCCTGAATGGGTTACGGGCCCAGAGCAGGGTAAGTCTAGTGGTAGGATTGCTACCTTTAGCCTCTGGACCGGCATGTTTAGGGATGGCATTTCCTCCATTCCTGATGAAACAGTTATACCACTGTGACTCTGTCGTCATTTCCTCGTTTGTGAGAACAGGGTATACCACGAGAAGGTGAGGATGACTCTTGGGTAGGATAGGCTATAGTATTACGCATCACTACCCCTTATACCCCTTTATTAATTGCAAGTTTATGAAGTGTCATGGAAGACACCAGGAAAGAGGCATTCAATCAAACAGAGTTAGAAAATCTGTCGGCCACCCAAACAAAATTTGTGCATTCGCTTTCAGATAAAATATAGAACTTGTGTTTGAGGTAGTTAAATGAATGTGTTTATGTTCGAAATTTCTGTAGTCGTGTAGTAATCTATATACGGAACAGACTTTTAAGCAATCACTTCAGATGAATACAAAAGTAGTTTTGCTGTCATACGAAGATATAACGCAGTTTTGAATTGAGTGTATTGGTGTGTGGCGCTGCGCATAGTAATGCTTGATTAAGATCTGCAATGCTGTTAACTACGACAGTTACTGCGGAGAGTGGAAAATAAGGTCAGATTAGCTGTGTGGGACGCCCTGGCCCTTTATCGATGTCGTCTCTTCATTGTGCCACACGATGTTCTATAGGTTTTTTTTTCGTATAACCCTCAGTACACATCACAGCGAGTTCCATAAGAAGCATTAACAGCTCTTCCTTTGTACTGTATTTTGTTTCTGTGATATATGAATTGAATAATCACATGCACTTTAGACGAATTTCAGTTTTGAACTGGTTACGACATTAGAATTTCCGTTGTGTGGATACATATCAACTAAAAGAATATGATTGCAAGTGGATTTATGCACCCTGTGTTAACTTGCCTCGCTGGCTGCAAGAAAGACGAGCACACACACCTGCACCATACGAACAAAGACGTTGGTAGCTTATTCTGTGCAGTTGGCTGCGCTGTAATACAAGGAAGATGAAGTGAAGTGAAGTGAATGAATTGTTTGTGGTGGTGTGCTGTGTGTTTGTGGGTGTTGTGCTGTGCAAAGAAACTGCTATATTTCGTTCATAAAGCAACAATAATTAACAGTAGGTATCGTTGTGTTAAATAAGTGCGTACTGCTATTATCAACGGTTAATTGTCTGAGAAACAGGCGATTGTAATTCATGACAACATGGCAAAAGGCGCACAACCTGAAGGATCAAGGTACTGTAAAATGAATAACAGTTTCTATAATAAATAGAAGAGACGTAACATAATTTTATCACATATAATGACTGAAGCACAATGTCATGTTATGTACGTATTATGTTGTTAATGTTTGAAAAAGCTAACTTTACTGCAAATGTAACGTACGTTACTCGTTAAACAAGGGATTGCATGAATGATCGGTAAGGTAATGCCCCATTCTTCCCTTACATATGTTCAGAAGCATGAGGCAAATGTAATTTAAGGAATTTGAAGTTTTACGGTAACAACGTAAAAGTAATGTACGCTGATATTTTATAACCCTTGATAAATTCGAGTTTCATTTATAGTTACTAAGCCACAGCCAGTTCTAACCTCCTCAAGCCGTAAAATCAGGCAAACGGTAATAAAAAATATGCACGATACACCGCAATATGGAACTGATTAAAACAATTACGGGTCAAATCAACAAGAACTATAACATTTGCCGTATGAGTAAATATGGAAGAAGATGTAAAAACAAATTGGGGGAGGGGGGACCCTATGGATTTTATTTAGACGACTAACTTGCACCATACAAGGTGCCTGAAATCAACATAGACGCGAGGTTTGAGGTCCTCACAGTGGTGTTTGTGAGGATCCATTTCTTGAAACCTCATGAACATTAATAATAATAATAATACATGTAATAATAATCATAATAATAATACATTTCTTGGCAAAATATGTCGGCCAATAACATTTTTAAAATCCTTAATTACCGTGCTGTAGTTCATGCGATTAATAGCCGGCATGTCACTGCCATGTGGGATTTGTGGTGGACGGAGTGTTACTGGGACGGGTTTTTTCCGAGTACTTGGGTGTTTTGCCAATATCATTCCACAGATGTTCCATACCCATATTCCAGACTCGCGGTTCATTTAGCTATCACCGGCGCTATAGAATCTTGGCATTTGCCAGCGTCGCGAATTAAACACTTAGTTGTATATATATATATATATATATATATATATAAGAAGTCGCATTTCTTATTATGCCGACTAGCTGTATATGAAGGTTATGCTGAGGGTATGTGTGATGAAAAGCAAATATTCTGGATTTGCCAGACATTAAATAATAAACCGCAACACAGTTCCACGTTAACTCTTTTCCATTACAGGTTTGGACATCATTTTTAAGACACATAACTGAATTTTAACTATTGCTTCTCCCTGCACCCAGTCCTTGCGAATGTACTTGCATTTCCATTCATAATAAAACAGCTTCCATTAAACAACTTCTTATGTTGGTTTTTCATTTAACTGCTGGGCAGTTGTAACTTCCGGATATATGATAATTCGCAGTAACCGCGGGCTGCATTAACGTATAAAGTCCCTTATTAATAATTTATTTGTAAATTTGTGTTCATTCTTACGACAAGCGCCCCAGTTCCGATTTGCAAATGGCCTTTCGCCCATTCTGGGGGAGGGGGGGGGGTGCGGTACCTCCAGGCCAGGAAAACGTAGGAGTTGTAGGCCTGCCGGAAATTACGCATTTGGCGACCGCTTTCTTTTGCATCGTTTCCAGTACGTTATTCACTGATACTCTGCCATTCTGCTGTCAATATTGGAGAACTACTGACAGAATAATTTTAAAAAAATAAACATAATGTGTGAGGGAGATTTTCTGTACATCAGGTCAGCAAAGCGGTAACGCATCTTATTTGTATGAGGAGGAATTAAGGCAGGGAAAGAGACAGTTAATGCCCAAGTGTCTCTGATGTTAATGAAGTTCCTACAGACGAATTTAGAGCAATATCTCTAAATACGTCACATCTGTACGTTTTCTTAGTACACGGTACTCCGTATTTACGATTATCTACCTATTCTTATTTGATGGTAATATTTCAAGGCTGTAATTTATTGAACCAAATTTATTTATTTATTTATAAATAGAAATAAACTTGCACTAACAAGTGATGTTCTCTCAGTAGTTCAGAACGCGGCTTGCCAAAAGTACCCCGAAGTTTTGAACATAATATTCATTTATAAAATTAAGTCTTCAAATAAAAAAAATTTGGAACCGAAAATTGATGAAAGCGTTCTTTATACACATGCGCGTGCATATGTGCACACACAGAAGATTAAGAAATGGGGTAGGGGTTTGATGAAGTCTTTGCTAAGCTGAAAGGCACCGTTATATAAAGCCCGGAAACCAATGCATTTAATTAAGTTGTTTAAATTGATATTTGTTTCAAACCATTGCCTTACTGTGGAAGTTTTGTTCTTACGTATGCAACACGTGACATAAAACCAACTAATAAAACAATAAAGCCATTGTTTAAAAACAGTGGTATTATACGTTCTTATTATACATTTTAGTTCTTTATTCTAATTCTGGTATGGTAGTTGTATATTACTGACTTTTAATCGAAATAAACCAATTTTTTAAAATTTAAATCAGCGATCAGGATACAATCTTATCCTATGAGCTAATGTGCGGACTGAAGGAAGGCTTTGCAATCCTCAGGGTGGTGGTGAGAGGTCGCGCTCAGCGGCTTGACCTCGGCTATCTAAAGTAGATCGGAGGGCCGAGTTCGCTTTAGTCTTCTGGTTTGGTTGGCATCCAGGAGCTGTTGTAGTGTGGGGTTTGGATGATTGACTAGTTTCCAGTGATGTTTGGCGTATCTGTCTGTTATGACGTCATGGACGAATGGGATCTTCAAGTCATCGTGTAGGGTGAGGTTTGTGACGTACCATGGGGCGTCAGTCATCATTCGAAGTATGGATGATTGGGCTTTCTGAAGGATGGCTTGACTTGCCTTGCTGGCGCACCCC
>Ga0131853_10021973_pt1 | contig 11559 bp, 10 predicted proteins | sample TergutLab28metaG_FD_92764 | JGI IMG/M metagenome (GOLD analysis project Ga0131853, IMG submission 92764) | Labiotermes labralis P1 segment gut microbial communities from Petit-Saut dam, French Guiana - Lab288 P1 (version 2) (version 2) | ecosystem: Host-associated > Arthropoda: Insects >...
CCCGGGCTGGCACATCGAATGTTCGGCCATGTCGCGTAAATACATCGGCACCACAATCGACATTCATTGCGGCGGCGAAGACCTTATTTTTCCGCATCACGAAAACGAAATTGCGCAAAGCGAGGCCGCAAACAACGCTCCTTTTGTTAATTTTTGGCTACACAACGGCATGATTTTGCTTGACAAACAAAAAATGTCAAAGTCATCAGGCAATTTCTTCTTGGCGCGCGATATTGCAAAGGCTTTTCCACACGAAGTCATCCGCTTTTTCATACTTTCAGTTCATTATCGCAGCCCGCTAAACTTTAGCGACGAGCTTATGTCCGCCGCCCAGGCAGGTTTAGAGCGTATTAAAAACTGCAAACGCACTATTTTAGAAAAACTGCCTGCCGCAAATGACATTAATAACAATGAAACCGCCGAAATTTCAGCCTTTCGCGGCAGTTTTATCTCAGCTCTTTCTGACGACCTTAACACCGCAAACGCCATAACAGCCTTGTTCGAGCTTGTTAAATTCATCAACAAAAACATGTCGTCATCAGGCAGAATTTTCCTACAGGCCGCAAACGATGAAATTGACTTTATGTGCGGTATCTTAGGCATTGCGTTACATTTGGACAGCGAAAAAAACCACGACACAACCCACATCCAAGACCTAATTAGCCAACGTAATACCGCCAAAGCCGAAAAGAATTTTGCCCGCGCCGACGAAATACGTCAAACCCTTGCAAACATGGGCGTTGTCATAAAAGATACACGCGAAGGTACCATGTGGCATTATGAATAATTCACTTCTTTACGCCATATACAAAGGCGATTCAAAACCAAATAACTACTCTCCGTTAAACTTAGCATACCTTGGCGATGCCGTGTTTGCCCTATTAGTACGTACGCGCCTTGTAACCACCGCAAACCGCTCTACTCACGCCCACACAAAGGCCGCAAACAAGGCAAACAGCGCAGTCCATCAAAGCACAAACTACTACAAAATACTAGATATTTTAACCGAAGAAGAGGCCGCCATCATAAAACGCGGCCGCAATGCAAACCCCACCCAAAAGGCCAAAAATGCCACCTTTGCGGCATACCGCAACGCAACAGGGCTAGAGGCTCTGTTTGGCTATCTATACCTACAAAATAATACTGACCGTATTATCGAACTTTTTGACATATGCTGGAGTGATACTTTTGAAGAACAATTATAAGAATAACTTTAAGAATAACCCGAAAAACGAATCAAGCACACACGAAACCAACGAAAATTTTATGCTTGAAGGCCGAAACCCCATCAAAGAGGCACTTTCTGCCGGCAAAACCATCCACCGCCTGCTGGTAACTAACCGCGAGGCCGATGGCTCGTTAAAGGTAATAATTGCCATGGCAAAGGAGCAAGGCGTGCAAATTGTGCCTGCAGCCAAAGAAAAACTGGATAATTTGTCAGAAACAGGCAGGCATCAAGGCATTATCGCGCTCTGCCCCGCCTACGAATACGCCGACCTTGATGACGTTCTGGCCAACATCGCCACTAAAGACGAACAACCTTTCCTAATAATCCTCGATAAAATTTACGACCCTCACAACCTCGGCGCAATCATCCGTACCGCTTGCGCCGCCGGTGCCCACGCCGTCATCATCCCAAAACGCCGCTCGGCAGGTATTACAGCGGCCGTTGTACGCGCCAGCGCAGGGGCAGTAGAGCATCTGCCTGTCTGCCGCGTTTCCAATATCTCTCAAACTATCGACCACTTAAAAAAGCAAAACATCTGGATATGCGGCACATCTGCTGATGGCCAAAATCTTTACGATGCCCCATTAACAGGCGCGTTAGCCATTGTTATAGGCAACGAAGGCGAAGGGATGTCACGCCTTGTCTCCGAAAAATGCGATTTTCTTATAGGAATACCAATGTACGGCCCAATAGGGTCTCTTAACGCCTCTGTTGCAGCGGCGGTGACAATATATGAAGTCATTAGACGCGGACGTTAGGCATTTTGATTATCTGCTAATAGATGGGTATAATATTATCCATGACTGGGATAATTTATCTAAATTGGCCGAAACTTCCTTAGAGCATGCCCGCGACAAGCTAGTGGCCATGGTAGCTAATTATCAAGGTTTTCGTGACATTGTGGCCATCATTGTTTTCGATGCGCACAAAATTCGCCACGGTCAAGAAAATGTCGTGCAGCATGGCAATATTTGCCTGGTTTATACCGCCGAATCTGAAACCGCCGATGCTTACATAGAGCGCGCCGTGCAAGACCTAACCCGCGCTGCAAAGCCATACCGCGTGGCCGTTGCTACCTCTGACAACCTAGAGCAGCTGATTATAATGGCAAAAGGTGCAATTCGCCTTTCTGCCCGCGATTTTCTAACAGAAATAGAGGCCGCCGAAAAAGAAATACGCCGCAAAATCGGGCACCGCCCCATCAAAAGCAACCAGCTTTCCGACAACCTAAACGCCGAAATGCAGGCCTGGCTTGAAAAAATGCGCCTAAATAAATAGCCTTCCTTATTTTGTCATTCAGGTTGCGCGCAGTCAAAGCGAAAGTTCCTTGTCATTCTGAGGCGAAGCCGAAGAATCTTACAACGTACAAAAGGAATCCACCAATGAACTACCAACAACAATCAGACGAATACCTAGCCGCATCTGCCGCGTCCGGCAACATTTCAGCCCAGGATGCTCTTTTTGCGCGCTACAAAAATTTCGTCAAAAAGGCCGCACGCCCGTATTTTATAATAGGTGCCGACCACGACGACCTTGTGCAAGAAGGTATGATAGGCTTGTACAAGGCTATTCGTCAATACCACCCTAACAACGAAGCAAGTTTTTCCATTTACGCCGGTATTTGCATAAAAAATCAAATTCTTACAGCCATAAAAACTGCCGCTCGCAAAAAACACGGCCCCTTAAACACCTATGTTTCGATAGACCACGAAAACCCCGAAATCCTTCAAATAATCGACAACACCGCTAACCCCGAAAATACCCTAACAGAGCAAGAAGACCGGCAAATATTTAACAAGCTGATATTAGCCTCACTTTCGCCACTAGAATCCGCTATCCTCACCTATTTTTTAGAAGGTCTTTCATACGCCGAAATAGCCGAAAAACAGGGCATACCAACAAAATCTGTTGATAATGCCCTGTTTCGTATACGCCGCAAAGCTGCAAAATTTCCGCGATGATGCATTTCACACACACAAACCGCTAACATCCAAAACAAAACCGTTTGCTCACAATGAAATGGTGCTTGGCACTCAAAATGACATGGTGCCTACACTCAAAAGACACAGACGCATTTACAGCCTCACATCACACAATAGGATTCTTAATAATATTCCATATAATACCAAACTTATCCTCAGCCATAGCATAATAATCTGCAAAAAACGTCTGCTGCGGCGGCATATGCGGGTTAGGGTCAACATTTAATGCCTCAAACAACCGCTCTACTTCTTCGCGCTCTGTCACATTAACATTCAAAATAATGTTATTGCCAACATTGTACGCCATCCCCTCGGGTATGTCAGAAAACATAACATCCGAGCCGCTAATGTTAATACTGGCGTACATCACTTTGTTTTTCTCGCTTTCCGGCGCGACATAACCATCAGACGCAGGTGCGTCACCAAATGTCATAAGCCCCTTAATTTCAGCCTTAAACACGTCCGAATAGTGCGCAAGTGCCTCGCGGCAGTTGCCGTTAAAATTGATAAATACATCTAATGCCATTTTATTTCCTCCTTAATTATATATGATTATATATGTCATTGCAGCATATCGGGCGACCACAGGTCGCCCCTACAGCCCTTCCCGCCGCATATGTACATATAACTCATTAACAAAAACTTTATAAGACCCATCAGCCTCCATAGCCCCAATGTGCGCCTGCACAGCTCTTTTGGCCTCTTCGCCCTCTGCCTTTGCCAGCCTATACGCCGCCATAAAAATATTAAGCACCTCTGTGGCATGCAGCGGAAATTTTGCACCAAACAGAGTACGCTCTACTTCGACCCATCGCACCCTAATCTGCCTAATTTTTGCCTTTGCCAGCAGCGCGCGCCAATCATTCGGGCACAGGTCAATAACTAGCGTCGCAATTTCGCTTTCATCACAGCCAATTACGCCCAGCACCATGTCAAATATCTCGTGCCGCCGTTTTGTCATCGCAGTCTCATGATTCGTCATTACGGACTCACGGTTTGTCATTGCAAGCTCGTGGTTTGTCATTGCGGGCTCATGCTTTGTCATTAAGGGCTCGTGGTTTGTCATTGCGGGCTCGACCCGCAATCTCCCATACGCCCTTACCAACGCCGCACGCAAATGCCTGTCCGGCAAATACTCTACCATGCTGTTAAACGTCACTGTCTCTTCTTCATCCGTATTCGCAGCATTGTACGCCTTTTGGTACGCAGGCACACACGACAAATAATCAGTCCGCGTGCCGCCTGTAGAGGCATATCCAAGCCACGCCTGCCAGTTTGTAGGCTCTATGTCAATGGCCGTCTTAAACTTTGCATTGGCCTTTTTTTCGTCGCCTATTTTTATCAGAGCAAAACCATCCGCCACCAGCTCTTGGGCGTCCTTGCCCTCGTGGCCGTACACGTGTTTTGTAACATTTTGCGTCACATGCGTAATGTCGGGCGTAATTAACGCCTTTGCCCCGCAATACGTACAAAACCCAAATTCCCGCGAATCATCCAGCTCTATGCCGCCCGCGCATTGCTCGCATATTAGTTTTATCATTCCCATAAATTAACACTTCCTAAACAACATCAATCTGCGCTATTTGTCTCTTTTTTGTTTCTTGTATAACCACTATTACTTTGTTTAAGACCCAGCTTTAAAAATGCAGACTCTGTGGCCTCTGTGGCAGCATTAAACACTGCATTGCGCTTTTGCTGTTTAAACATATTGTCTGTCATTGCCGCAAAGGCCGCGCCAAACAGCGATTTTTCCTGCACAAGCAGGTATAGCTCTACATAAAGATATGTACCAACAGATGTGTTAGAAATAACAATTTGCGCCTCTTTGTCAATTTCGATAGCCACACACTGCTCTTTGCTGCCAAAAAACATGCCGCCGGTCTTAATTTCTTTGATGGTAGCCTTTAGTGGATACTGTTTTTGCGCCAATTCGCCCAGGATGGTCTGCTCTAATTGGTCTCTCATTCCGCCGGCACCGTCAAAAATATAACTATAACTGGTACCTGTAAGTGTCTGTTTCGCCATTGTAAATCCTCCTTTTATATCATTGCAAGCGTCACCCGCAACTTTATGTCATTGCGGGCAACGCACCGCAAAGAGCGCGCTGCTGATAACCCGCAATCCTTGCTAATTCCAATGTCAACAACTCAATCTGTCATCCTTACTAATTCCCTGTAAACACAATAATCTGCACCAGCGTAAACCCTACAAAGAATATTAGCAAACTATAAGCCAAAGACCCAAATATTACCTTCATAAAGTCACCGCTAAGGCGCATATTCAGCAAATGTGCAAACCTTGCGATAGGTCTGCTGTCTGTCAAATGTGTGTTCAGCTCTTGGGCATCCTCTATTACATGAGAATTTTGCGACGCCTGCGCCAGCCGCTGGCTTAAATCCTGCGCAATGTTAAACGCGCCGGGCTCTGGTGCCTTTGCGCTTTCTTCAATCCAAAACTTGCGAAAATTTTCAAACCCGCGGTAAAACTTCGCCGTTATAGCAGGCAAAATATTAGCCGTTATCCGCGCAAACAACGCGCCAATAAATGGCAATATTTGCAATAACACAGGGCGATATATACGCTTTTCAATGTCCCAATTTTTAGGCCACAAATTAAGATACACCGCACGTCCCTCTGCGTCCTTGCCCATTAGGCATATCCGCACAATAAACGTGTATATTATAATGCCAATTAATATAGACATCAACGCGCCGCGCACATTCATCCACGCCAAAAAATCAACAGCGTACGGCGGGTAATACCTCATCATTATCTCTTGCCCAAATGTGCCAATTGGTATCATAAACAAATACGGCATAAAACCCAGCACAGGCAATATAAGCGCGCATACAAGCAATACAGCCGAACTTAGCTTCGTCATATATCTTTTATTACTTTTATCCAGCTTTGCCTGGTTAAATTGATTTTTCTCAAGACATACACACACAAAAAGCTTTATCATATATGCCGTTGTCAGGCCGCCGGTAAGGGTAAAAATCCCCTCAATTACTTGAAAATAAGCCGACATACCACTATTATCATAAAAATGCCATATATGGTAAACTAAACTTTCGTGCAGCAACGTCTTGCTGATGTACCCGCTAAAAAACGGCACACCAATTATTGTTAATACACCCATCAAAAACACAAATTTAAACAGAGGTTTGCCCCGCCCAAAACCGCGTATTTTGTTAAGGTCAAGCTGATGCACATTTAACACAACAACACCCGCCGCCATAAATAACAACAGCTTTATCAGCGAATGGTTTACCATATGCAGCAATGTTCCTTGAATGGGCATACTGCTGTAATAATCGCTTAAAATGCCCTGCATCCCTACGCCCAGCAATATAAAACCAATTTGCGATACAGACGAATACGCCAGCGTGCGCTTTAAATCAGTTGAAAACAACGCCAGCAACGCACCTGTAAACATACCAATAACGCCGATGTTAAGCACAACAAAAGACCAATCAAACTGCCTGTTAAAAATTATAGCACTTACAATAATAATACCAAAGACGCCCGTTTTTGTCAATACACCAGAAAGCAATGCAGATGCAGGCGCGGGCGCAACAGGGTGAGCATTAGGCAGCCATATATGCAGCGGGTACATCCCCGCCTTGCCGCCAAAACCAACCATCATAAATGCCGCCGCCACATAAATTATCGTCATGTCACCGCTATAATTTTGCATCGCATAATATAAAGCCGCAATGTCAGTTGTTCCCAGGTTGTGATTAATTAAGAAAATACCAAACAACAACGCCAGCCCGCCAATTACAGCCACAGCCATATACGTGCGTGCCGCCTCTATTGTGGCGCGTTTTTCGTCATGAATAACAAGCACATACGAAGCCATGCTCATTATTTCAAAGAACAAAAACAGCGTGATAAGGTCTCCGGATAAAAACACACCCAATGTGCCGCCAAATGTTAATAAAGAAAAGAAATAATAACGGTTGCGGTTGTGATAATGGCCAAAATATTCACGCGAAAACAACGTTGTCATCATCCACATAAACGCCGTTATAACGCCGTATACAGCCCGAAAACCATCCAGCCTAAAATATATACGCAACCCCATAAAAGACGTCCATTCAAACATCGGCGGGTTTTCGTTACTAGCCAAAAAAGCCATGCCCGCCATGCCCAAAAAAGTGCTGATAGTCACAAACATAGCAAAAAAATCACGGCCACCCTTAGAGCGTTTGCCAATAATATAGCTAAAAACAGCACCAATTATCGGCCAAAAAACCAAGGCCAACAGGCCAAAATGCCCTGTAAAAGTCATATACTACCACCTCATAATCGTATCATTCTAAAGACCAGAAACCCCCACATGCCGGTAATCGCACGCCACAACACCAACCCTCAAAATGCCGGTCGCAATGCCCCCAAATTGTCATTGCGGGCTTAGGCACCGCAAAAACCGCGCTGCCGGGCTCTTCGAGCGAAGCGAGTTAGAGCATCTTGACCCGCAATCTGAACACCACGGTCTTTGCCGCGCCAAGAGGTTGATTGAATCTAGTTTTGTTGCGGGTTTAATGCAGGACAAAGCAATCCAGCCGCCCAACGGGTTTCAGCCGTTACTTCAGCCGGTTTTAACCGGCATACCATCAAAAAATAGCAGCCGAAATCCGCTCCACAAAGGCAATAATACCACCCGGAAACATTCCCAAAACCAGCACCAATGATGCCAAAACAATCAATGGTACCGTCATAAGCTTACTAGGCTCGGCGCTAACCAACCCGGCATAATCAAATTTTGCTCCCGGGAAAAAAGCATTAGCAAAAATGCTTATGAGGTAACCGCCCGTCAGCAAAGCCGACACCAGCAAAATCCCCGCGCCAACAATACCAAGCAGCCCAAACTCCGACGAAATACCTCCCATAGCCAAAAACCATTTGCTGATAAATCCACCGGTAGGCGGAATACCCACCAACCCCACAGCCGCAATGGTAAAGCACCACATCGTCACAGGCATAGCTTTGCCAATGCCCTTTAGCTCGTGTACATATTGCTTGCCGGTTTTATGAATAACAGCCCCGGCCGAAAGAAACAACGCGATTTTAATAATAGCATGAAAAACAATATGCAGCATCGCACCCAAAAAAGCAATGGGACTAAGCAAAATTATACCAAAAAGCACATAAGACAATTGGCTGACAGACGAATACGCCAGCCGCCGTTTAAACAGCTTTTCTTTATAGGCCAGCATACTACCCGAAAAAACAGTAAGTAGCACAATGCATATCAGCACCGTCTGCGCCCATGTTCCCTGCACAAAATCCACACCAAACCCATAAAAAGTAAGGCGGATTATTGCCAAAACAGCCACTTTCGACACAACACCACTTAGCAACGCCGCCGCAGGTGATGGTGCCTCGGGATAAGAAACCGGCACCCAATCAAACAACGGCCATATATATGCCTTTGTGCCAAATCCTATAAAAGCAATCAAAAACACCGTCAGCAAAGCATCTGTGTTTGCAGCAACGCCATTCAAGACGCCGCCTGCCACAAAGTCGGTAGTAATGCCATAATTTGACATGAATACAAAACCAACCATTATCAATGCCGCCCCAAAAAAGCTGTACATCAAATATTTTGCACCGGCACGCGCTGACGCCTTTGTGCCAAAATGCATAACCAAAGGAAAAGTAAGCAGCGTAATTAGCTCGTAAAACAAATACAACGTAAAGAAATTACCCGCCAAACACGCCCCGATAATAGCACCATAAGCCATCAAGAAAAAGGCAAAAAACCTATTTTCTTTACCATGCGGCTTGATATATTCAAAGCAATAAAAAGTAACAATAAGCCACATCGCGGTAGCTAATATCATAAAAAACCGCGATAAATTATCAACAGAAAGGTATATATTAATTATTTCGCTAATTTGCATAGTCCTTATAGCGAAATCTCCCATAGCAACTATTACAACCAGCAGTGTGTTTACCGCAACAACACCGCCAACATATAAACGTCTGCGCTTGCCATCCTCGCCGCCAAAAAACAGCAAGGCGGCACCCGCCAACATCGGCAAAATTATGGGGATTAGTATTATCAAATTCATTTTGTTCCCCCTTTTCTAGAGATGAGAGATGAGAGAGTAGAGACGAGAAAACCCGCTCTCTTGTCATCTCATAGCGTACACTCAAAATGACACGATGCATATAGATTTTACCTATCACCAAATAACGCCTATACCCATATGTATATATGAATTAATAGGCCCTGCCGCAATAGCCAGCACTACAACCAGCCCGGCCAATATCATTATAGGCAGCAACTGTTTAACAGGACGCTCGCACGAGGCAGGTTTTGCCGCTTCTTCGCCTTCATCTGCCACGCCTTCTTCGTTGTTTTCGCTTGCTTTAGAAAAGAAAGCACGTACAACAATCGGCAGATAATAGCAGCCATTTAGCAAGGACGACAGCAACAGCACAGACAACAGCCAAATATACTGCGCGTCAATCATGCCTGTAGCAAAATACCATTTGCTGTTAAAACCAACAAACAATGGTATGCCAATCATAGATAACGCGCCAATTGTAAACATTATCATAGTAATACGCATCTGCGCACCCAGGCCGCGCATCTTGCGTATATCACGGTTATGTGTCTGCTCTATAATAGACCCCGCCACAAGGAACAACACAGCCTTTGTAACAGCATGTGCCAAAATGTGGAACATCGCCGCAAACAGGCCATACCTTGTTCCCATTCCAATTCCAAGGAAAATATACCCAATTTGTGCCACAGAAGAATATGCAATCATCCGTTTTATGTCTGTCTGCAAAATAGCCATAAACGAGCCTGTAAGCATTGCCGCACCGCCAATAAGCATTACGCCAAACAATATCATGCTCAACACAGGGTCGTTTTGCAAAATATCTACACCAATAGCCTTGTACAGCACCTTGATATATAAAAACATATAAGATTTAATTACAAGGCTGGAAAGCACAGCACTAGACGGCGAAGGTGCCGTACTATGCGCATCAGGCAGCCATATGTGCAACGGAAACAACGCCGATTTTAACGCCGCACCTACAGTAATAAATATAAATGCATTTTGTACGGTGCTTTCATTGCCGGCATAATTTTCAATAAGCCCGGCATGTACACCCGTAAGGCTAAGCGACCCTGTTAGGAAGTATAAAATTATTATACCCATTAATATAAAGCTAGAGCCAAATATCGACAGTGTAAGATATTTTAAACCTGCGCGCATATTTTCTTTTTTGTTTTTTACGATGATAATGCCAACAGCCGCAAAAGAACTGACCTCTATCATCAAAAAGATGCTAAAGAAGTTTTCAAAGATAACTATGCCGCACAATGATGCAATTAGCGTACACATCAGCGCGTAATAATATCTGACACGTTTAGAAATAATGTCGTGCTCTATCATCGAAAACGACGCCCACTGTATAAATGTGCTAACACCAACAAACAACGTCACCATAAAGGCATCCAGCGGCCCCGTAAGCACATAAAAATTCCATGGCTCTGCACCAAAAACAACACGTATAAAGCTACCGTCACTTACCTGCGCCAGCATAACCACACACAAACCCAGCGCAACTATGTGCGCAAGCATCGCCGCTGCCTTTGCTGTTCTATTATCTTTAATAAACAACAAAGCCACAGCCATTGCCGCCAAAACTACCACTACAGATATAGGCAACATTTTACATCATCCCCTTCTATTCTACTCGTATACCCTACATAAACCTTGCCGGTTAAAACCGGCTGAAGTAACGGCTGAAACCCGACGTTTCCCCACAACCCAAAATCCCTCTGCCATCCCGAACGCCCTCTGTCATCCTGAGCGCAAGCGAAGAACCTTTTGTTCTTACAAATCCAATACTTAAAGTTCCCTTCACTTCATTCCGACTGCGCTGTACTGCGTGCAGTCAGGAGACAAGGGAACTATTCCCTCTAATACAAAGCCATAAACCCACTGTCCAAAGCATTTAACAACGGTACAAAAAACAGCCCCAAAGCCATATTAATTAATATTAAGATAATAAATGTGGCATTGGCCGTCTTGCCCGATGTTACAAAAGGCTTCGCCGTTACGGCTTCTTCCCTTGAATAAATCTTCATCAATATAGGAAAATAATACACACCGCTAAGAAATGCACTAATCGCAAGAGCCATCATAGTTATCCATAAATTATGTTGGCTGTGCACGGCAGCACTAGCCAGATGAAACTTCGATACAAACCCCGCAAACAGCGGTATACCCGCCATGCTTAACGCCCCAACAGTAAACGCCGCACCGGCTATTTTGTTTTTTCGCGCAGCACCTGTCAGCCCTGCAATGTCATAAGACC
>Ga0131853_10021976_pt1 | contig 11559 bp, 10 predicted proteins | sample TergutLab28metaG_FD_92764 | JGI IMG/M metagenome (GOLD analysis project Ga0131853, IMG submission 92764) | Labiotermes labralis P1 segment gut microbial communities from Petit-Saut dam, French Guiana - Lab288 P1 (version 2) (version 2) | ecosystem: Host-associated > Arthropoda: Insects >...
AATAGTAACACTTGTGTTACTATTTTGTAGGAGTACGCGTCGCAGCTTGCGCAGCGCAGCTATACTTTAAAACAGTAAGAAAAACTCAGCAAGCTAAATTTTTCTTACTGTTTTAAAGTAATTTCAGTATAGAATAAACCTCGCTGATTAAGCGAGGTTTGGTTTATTTAATATTTTCAATTATATCAATTACATCAGACAAGTTTGCCGCGATTTTAAATGCTTTACTTTTAATATCTTCATCAGGCACAAGAAGGTCAGGCACAAAAACACAAGCTATATCCGCGGCATGGGCGGCATATAAACCGTTGCGCGAATCTTCCAGCACAAGAGCGTCCTTGGCACTGACCCCTACCCTTTCACAAGCCGTCAAAAATATTTCAGGATCGGGTTTAAGATTTTTCGCCATATCTCCGCTCATTATATAATCAAAGCGCTCAGGCAAAATACCCGTTAGAGACAGATATTTTTTTATAGTGGCCATGGGCGAAGAACTGCCTATGGCTTTTTTTATACCATTTTCTTCCAGCCAGTCAAGAAGTGCAAGCAGACCGTCTTTAACCCCTACTCCTTCTTTTTCTATCGTTTCCGCAAAATTCCCGTGAGAGCTGTGAAAAATATCATTTATCTCAGCCAGCGTGGTTTTTCTTCCTAACATTTTTTCATAGTAAATCTCAATGTCAGCAGAATGGCCACCCATGCTTCTTGCAAAAACTTCAACAGTCGGTTCATAACCAAGCTCTGATATTCTCTGCGACCATAGACGAAAAGACACAGATTCTGTATCAAACATAAGCCCATCCATATCAAAAATAACAAGTTTTACTGCCATAATCATCCTCCGGCGCTAAAGTAAAGCTGCATAGCGTATCCGCTTCGCACAATAGCTTACTCTTTTTCGATCTTAAAGTCCTTTATTTCAGGGCCGGGACCGCCGACAACTTCAGTTTTAAGAACAGGAATACGAATACTTTTATTGAGGCCAAACTCAACTATAAACGCGCTTTCTTCCACGCCCACAATCTTGCCGAATAAACCGCCGGTTGTACAAATATCGTCACCGACTTTTAAAGAATCGCGCATCTCTATAAGCTTTTTCTGCTTTTTCTTATTATTTCTCATTATAAACCATATATAGCCGCCGAAAATAACTATATAAATAAGTATCCAGTTCCAGCCTATAGCTCCAAAAAAACCACCCGCTGCCGGAGCAGGAGCTTCTGCCGCTGTGCCCGTCTCAGTATTAGTTGCCGGAGGCGTGCCGCCCCCTACTGTAGTTGGGCTTAATATAATGTATGTTTCCATCATTACCTCTCTCCATTCAATAGTTTTACATGCCAATTGTAGTGGATTTATAAAAAAATCACTACAAGAACAGCAATTTTGCTGTAAATCCACTATTATTATATGAGATAAATATTCCATAGTCAAGTTAAAGAGGTTTTTTTACTTAGAGCCTGCCCCTTAATCTACTCTCACCACGCCTTCGCCTATGCCGGCTATATAAAAATCCGGGGCAATTCCTGTCTTTGCCTTGTAAGTGCGCCTAACATTTCCTATAAAATCCTCCACATATTTATCCTCAACAAGGCTAACTGCGCAACCGCCAAATCCAGCCCCTGTCATACGCGAGCCTAACACGCCTTTTAGCTTTCTTGCCTCAAAAACCATTGTATCAAGGGCAAAACCTGTTACCTCATATAAATTCTTAAGAGAATCATGAGAATCGTTCATCAGCTTTCCAAATGACTTAAGATCACCTTGTGAAAGTTTTAAGGCAGCCTCTTTAGTTCTATCTATTTCATAAACTACATGTTCTGCCCGCTTAAGCGCAGTACTACAGCTAATCAGATACTTGTTTTCTTCAAACTCTTTAGCTGTTATTTGACCCAAAAACTCTATATTCATCCCTGCTTTCAGCATTTTAACGGCGTTTTCACACTCAGAGCACCTTTCATTATATTTTGAATCTACAAGGCTTCTCGGGCTGTTTGTGTTAGATATAACAAGTGAATGTTCTTTGAGTAGAACAGGTATGTAATCATATTCCAAATCTAAGCAATTTAAAAGTATGGCATTGTCTCTTTTAGCCATACCAACTACAAACTGATCCATAACGCCGCAATTCACCCCTACAAACAAATTTTCAGCCCGCTGGCATAATTTAACAAGCTCTATTGTAGGAATATTGCAATTAAACAATTCATTTAAAGCCGCAGCCATTAGAAGCTCTATACTCGCCGACGAGGATAGGCCCGCATTTGATGAAACATTACCGCTGATAAGCATATCCATACCTTGCAAATTTACTCCCAGCTTCTTAAATTCAGCAACTACTCCCAGCAGATAATTGACCCACCTATGATTTTTGTTATATGCGACTGCAGCTAAACTAATTTCAACAGGCTCGCTGCCAAAATTAACAGATGCCAGCCGAAGAACATTATCCTGCCTTTTCTTAAGCACACCATAGGTACCCAGGGTTAACGCACATGGCAAAACATAGCCGCCATTGTAGTCTGTGTGCTCGCCAATTAAATTTACTCTTCCCGGCGAATGAAAAGAATGAATATCTCCATGACCAAAAATATTGACAAACCGTGATTTAATCTGATCAAGCCGCATAAATATACCATGCTTTCTTATTTTCTATTATTAAACACCCTTGCTTTAATTTTAATTTATTTTATACTAAAGTTCAATCAAAATCTTGACAAATCATTCATTTTTGCATAAGATTATAAGTTAGTTGCTCATTAATTTGAGCTGGTTTTAAGCTTATAAGAAAGGAAGATTTTATGAAAAACATTAGACTTATATCCTCACTTTTTTTAGTATTTACACTTATACTTACTCTGGCTGCTTGCACTCAGACTGAACAGTCTGCACAGCCCGCACAGACACAAGCCAGAGAGCTTGTTATCGGAATTCCCGGTGCTGTTGCCAGTCTTGATGTTAACCAGGAAGCCGGTATTTTTAACTATTATATAGCTACCTTAGTAAACGAAGGGCTTATCGCTATTAACAATGAAGGCCGCCCTGTTCCCGGCCTTGCCGAATCTTGGGAAACTGATGATTATTCAGTATGGACTTTTAATATCCGCAGGGATGCAAGATTTTCTGACGGTTCACCCGTCACTGTTGAAGATATTATCTGGTCTATAGAGCGCGCTATAGATCCGGAACTTTCTCCCGGTGTTGCCATTTATTTTCCGGAAGCAATAACTGCTGTTGAACAAATAGATGAGTTTATTTTACAGATAACCTTAAGTGAATCTTTGCCTAATTTCATATGGGCTATTTCTAACGTTGGCGGCCTTTTTGTGACCCAAAGAGAATGGGGCGAAAGCTCTTCGGTTATAGGCTCACCTCAAGACTTGCTGCTGGGCAGCGGGCCTTTTAGAATAACAGCTTTTAACCCCGGCTCTTCTGTTACCTTAGAAGCAAACGATTATTGGTGGGGTGAATCACCGACCATAGAGAACATACGTTTTGACTTCATAGCTGATGACACAGCCCGCTTAATGGCTTTCGCCCAAGGTTCAGTTGACTTTATGCTTAATATACCTGTAGAGCAAGTTGACCAGTGGCAAAACGTTGAAGGCGCCACAGTTCAATTTTTCGCGGACCGGTCTTATTACGGCCTTACCATAGACCCTACGGTAGAGCCTTTCAACAATGAGCATGTACGAAGGGCCGTTGCCTATTCAATGGACGCAGCTGGAGTAGTAAACAGCATACTTTCAGGCCATGCAACCGTGGCTACGGCAATAACACCTCCCGAACAGTTTGCTTCTGTTTTAGACATTAATGAGGCAAGGGCAAGACTTGGGCAAATAAGCCATCACAGCTTTAATATGGAACGAGCAAGAGAAGAATTTGCTCTCTCAGGTGCTCAGCCCTTTGAAACCAGCGTCTCCTTCCCCTCCTCCTTCCCCAATGTAGGCAGGGCTTCACTTGTACTTGCTGATGCTCTTCGTGAACTCGGGATAACTCTCTCTGTCAGAGAAATACCTTTAGAACAGTGGCTGGGTGAGATAGGCAGCGGCGAAGAAGGTATTTCATGGATGATTTATTTTGCCACTACAGCTGAACCTGCTGAAATTGCAGCTTGGCTACTTGACGGCTCAGGACCCGGTTATAATCCCGGTAATTTTACCGATCTTGAAATTGCCGGCCTTATTCACAATGTTATGTCCAGCTCGGCTGAGAACGGTATTGATGATTTGATAAGGGCCCATGATTTAGCACAGGCCAGAGGCTTTTATATCCCTGTGTGGTGGGGTGAATCGGCTATTGCCTTTGGTGAGCAGATAACTGTAAATAACTTTAACTCTTTTACGCTTTTATCTGAAAATTGGGTGTCGAATTTTACATTTAGATAACAAGGGAATGATGCTGCATTGAATAAATCAAAATTTATCATTAAAAGACTGGGTGCTTGTGTAATCACGCTCTTCTCCCTTTCATTCATTATATTCTCCTTGCTTTTTATGGCTCCCGGTGATCCTGCCAGAAATCTGGTAGGCACCAGGCGAGCCACACCGGAATTACTTGAACAGATAAGAGCGCAGCACCATCTTGATGACCCCTTTCTGTCTCAGTACACAAGATGGCTAAGTGGCGCACTAACTCTTGACTTTGGAAGGTCTATACGAACCAATGTAGATATAATTGACCACGTTGCACCTCATGCCGGTGTTACTTTTCAGTTGGTTATGATTTCGCTGGTGTTTTCTTTGGGTATTGGTATTCCCATTGGCATAATATCCGCAAAAAGCAAGGGTAAAAAGCTTGACTCTTTTATTAATGTAATGGCCCTAGTGGGTACCAGTGCCCCCAGTTTTGCTGTGGGCTTGATACTTTTGTATTTTTTAGCTTTCAGGCTCAGGCTTTTTCCCATGTACGGCGCGGCAACCACCGGGCATCTTATTTTGCCTGCTATAACGCTGTCTTTTGGTATATCTGCCTTTATTATTAAAATTACCCGTCAGGCTATGTTAAATGAAATAGGCTCAGACTACACGGTTTTTATGCGGGCGAGAGCTGTTTCGCAGAGCAAAATTATAAAGGCTCAGCTTACAAACGCAGCATCACCCATATTAACCAGTACAGGATTGGTGCTGGCCAGTCTCTTTGGCTCAACAGTGCTTGTGGAATCTATATTTTCCATACCAGGGCTGGGCAGTTTGCTTGCATCGGCCGTTACCTTTCGTGATGTGCCTGTAGTGCAGTTTATAGCGCTTGTGCTGGCCGTTGTAATTTGCCTCTCACAAGCGCTTATGGACATACTTGTTTATTTGCTCAACCCTAATATGCGAAAAGAGAATGTTTCACAGAAACGGGGTGAGCTTCGGTGAAATATATTACAAAAATAAAACAAGCACCCATCGGTGTTAAATTATCAGGGGTATTTCTTCTGATCGTACTGTTATGGGTGCTTATCCCCGATATTTTAGTACCCGATGCCTTGTCACAGGACTTAAGCAGAAGTAATTTAGCCGCCGGTTCACCGGGTCATATTTTAGGAACGGATGTTCTTGGCCGTGACGTTTTTTCAATGCTGATAGCGGGGGCAAGAAGCGCTATGATAGGCCCTCTTTGCATTGCGGTCGGGTCCTTGTTAATTGGTGTATTTCTCGGTTCTCTGGCCGGTTGGTACGGCGGCATTACAGACAGAATTATTTCATCTTATGCGGATTTGACGCTGTCCATGCCTTCTATGCTTTTAGCTATAGTGGCGGCAGGTATTATCGGCGGCGGGTATTGGGTCAGCGTTCTTGTTATGATTATACTCTACTCTCCCTTTGATGTGCGCCTGGTGCGAAGTGCTGTTATAGTGCAAAAAAGTAAGCCTTATATTGAGTCGGCTATGATACTGAGAATTAAAACCATGAGGATTCTTATATGGCATATATTCCCAAATATCGCTATGTTAATTATGGTTAACTTCTTTTTGAATATAGCTTACGGCCTTGTATCCATGTCCTCCTTATCTTTTCTTGGGCTTGGTGTCGGCCCCGGTGAAGCTGATTGGGGCCGTCTTTTGGCTGACGGCAGACAGTTTTTATTCACAAATCCGGCACAGGCTGTTGGTGCAGGGCTTTTGATTATTTTGGCGGCGGTTTCAATTAATCTGATAGGCAATTATGCAATGGAGAAAGGCGAGCTTAATGAAATCTGATTATACTATCACAATTGATGTGGAAAATCTGAAAGTTAATATAGGTGCCGCTAATATTTTAAAAGACGTGGATTTTTCTCTTAAAAGCGGCGAATCCGTAGCCATAGTAGGTGAATCGGGCAGTGGTAAAACCATGCTTACCCGCTCGCTTATGGGGCTTTTGCCAATCACTGCTAAGCCCTTTGGTACTTACAAAATTGACGGTAATGAGTTTCCCTTAAATTCAACTGAAAAAAACTGGCGGCGTGTTCGCGGCAGTGGTGGTATAAGCATGATAATGCAAGACCCTTTTACTGCCCTTGATCCATCAAAAAAATGCGGTATTCAGATTTTAGATGGAGTTTCTGCTGATAAAACTGCAAGCTTTGACATTTCAGAAGCCTTGGCCGAAGTCGGTTTGGAGGCAGGAATCGCTAAGCGCTACCCTTCCCAGCTTTCCGGCGGGCAAAGACAGCGGGTGGTTATAGCCGCCGCCCTTGCAACGCAGCCAAAACTACTTATAGCTGATGAGGCAACCACTGCTCTCGATGTTATCACCCAGAGCGAAATACTTGAACTAATCGATAAAATCCGCATACAAAGAGCTATGCCTATTATTATAATCACTCATAATATTCGCCTTGCCTTAGAGCGGACGAGTAGAATTTTTGTTATGGATAAAGGTAAGATAGTGGAATCCGGTGTGACGGCTGATATAACTTCTGCGCCAAAATCAGAAAGCACCAAAGCACTGTTAAGTGCCGATAGGTTTCTGCAAGCGCTGCCCTACTCTGCATGTCAGTCTGAAGGCGGTTTAATTCTATCGGCTAAATCCCTTTCAAAAAACTTTGGTAAAACTGCGGCCCTTGATGATGTGAGTATAGAGGTTCATTCAGGCGAATGTGTGGGGATAGTTGGTCAATCAGGCAGCGGCAAAACCACTCTCGCAAGGTGTATAGTTGGCCTAAGCCGCCCTGATAAAGGCAGCATTCAGTATTTTACTAAGGTTAATCCTCAAATTGTGTTTCAGGATCCTTACAGCTCCTTAAACCCGGCACATACCATACGTTATGCCTTGGAAGAGGCACTGGAAGTTTCTAAGCGCCCTAAATCTGAGCTGGCTGAAATTATTGCTCTGGCGGAGGTTGATGAAAACTTGCTTAAGCGAAAACCCTCTGATTTATCAGGAGGGCAGAGACAGCGCGTAGCCATAGCCCGTGCTCTTGCACCGCGCCCTGATTTGCTTGTATGTGATGAATCGGTTTCAGCTCTTGATGTGGTTGTTCAAAATCAAATTTTGCTAATGCTTGAGCGGCTAAGAAAAGAAAGAGATATGTCTATTTTATTCATAACCCATGACCTATCAGTGCTTCGCATGATCGCCTGCCGTGTTTATGTTATGAATAAGGCTAAAATCGTAGAGGAAGGCACAACCGAACAAATTTTTGAATCCGCTAAAGATGAATATACAAAAAGACTTATTGAGGCATCTGTTTTTTGAGATATAGTGAAATGAATTTAAAACTGCAGCGCTTGCGTTGCGAGTTTTAAATTTAATTGAATGCCCCGCACCGCGCTCCCAAAGGGATTAAGGTGCGGCAAATGTGAACTCTGTTCACATTTGGGCTGTATCGCTTTCAACGTAATACAGCTATAGTTGTCCATAATTATAAAAACAAAGTATGCCTTGCTTTTGATTTGCAAGGCATACTTTGTTTTTGGCTAATCCTATACATCAAATCAACAGCATCGCATCTCCAAAACTAAAAAATCTATACTTCTCTTTTACCGCGCTTTCATAAGCGCTAAGCACAAACTCTCTCCCCGCAAAAGCAGATATCAGCATAATGAGCGTCGATTCAGGCAGATGAAAGTTAGTAATTATACCATCCACCGCCTTAAACTTATGACCGGGATGAATGAAGATATCAGTCTCTGCGTTAACCGGATATACTTTCCCCTCTTTATTAAAAGACTCCAAAGTTCTCACAGATGTGGTACCAACCGCTATTATTCGGCCGCCATTTTCTCTGGCTTTGTTTATTTTTTCTGCCTCATGGGCCTCTATTTCACAGTATTCTGCGTGCATTTTATGATTTTCTATATCATCAACTTTTACCGGCCTAAATGTACCAAGCCCTACGTGAAGCGTCAGATTGGCTATTATAATACCTTTTTCTGAAAGCTCACTAAGCAGCTCCTGCGTAAAATGAAGCCCGGCAGTAGGCGCGGCAGCAGAACCGCTGTGTTTAGCATAAACCGTCTGATATCTTGATTTATCCTCAAGTTTTTCTGTTATATACGGAGGTAAGGGGGTTTCCCCTAGCTCATCAAGCACTTCCTCGAACACACCTTCATATGAGAAGTCTACGATTCTGTTGCCATCTTCCATAACCTTTTCCACACGGCAGCAAAGCCGCGGCCCAAAATTCACTAAGATACCTTCTTTCAGCTTTTTCCCCGGGTTTACAATACATTCCCAGCGGTTATCATCAAGCCTTTTAAGCAGCAAAAGTTCAGCTCTTGCCCCGCTCGCTTCTATCGCCCCAATAAGCCTTGCAGGGATTACTTTTGTATTATTAATAACCAGACAGTCTCCCTTATGGAGAAAAGAGCCTATATCCGAAAAAGTATTATGTGAGATTTCACCTTTACCCCGATTAAGCACCATAAGCCTTGAAGAGGCACGGTCGCTAAGAGGGGTTTGTGCAATTAACTCCTTGGGCAATTCATAGTTAAATAAAGACTTATCCATTAAGTTCCTCCTTATTATCGTGTGTCTAAAGTAATCCCTGTATAGTAGTGCATAAGTATCTCTCTAAAGGTATAGCCGGCTTCCGCCATGCCTCTGGCACCGTGCTGCGACATTCCAACGCCGTGGCCCCAGCCCCGGCCTACAAAAGTAACTGAACTGCCTGATGAACTTAACCCTCCGCTTATCTGAACTGTGCGCACATCAGGAAGGCCGGTGCCCGGCGCTGCGGCAGCCCTAAGCATTTGAACACCGGAAGCGGCTTGAACATTTAAATTACCGCTCTCAATCAGTTCTATCTCATTGTTGCCATTCAAAACCATTAGGCTGTTTACTTCTCTTTGAGCCGCACTATCTCTGCCCAGTAAAAACAGGCGCCCTTCAAAATTACCGCCTGCTATTTCCACACCGCCTACGGTTAATGCAAAGCTGCCTATTCTAAAATTTCTGCTATACAAGCTGCCGCCGGATGAAGGTGCAAAAAAAGTTCTTATCCCTTCCCGCTCAAGGGTGATATTACCTGCTGTTCCGCTTAAGGTTAATCTTAAAACCCTTCCGGCCTCAGTAATTTCTGTGATAGTCACCGAAGTTATATCACCAATATTAGCATTATTTGCCGCGGCTATACGGCTAAGCTCGGATAGAGCAAATGTCCTTGTCCACTCTCTGCCTGTGGTATCATAAACGTCACTTCTGCTGCGCAAATAAGGTGAGGCCGCTGACCATACATTTTCTGAATTTTCAGTAATACCGCCGCTGGACGAGCTATACACGGCATTTATTATTTCACCGTCAAAAAGAGCCACAATTCCTCTTGTGTAACGAACCGCTTCTGTAGAGCTTTCAACTTCACGCGACATACCCCAATACACCTGGCAATGCTCGGTAGCGCAAAGATCAAACCCTTGCTCGGCATGAGAACCTAAGGTAGTATGGGCATAACTTCTGGCAGCAACGGCCTGAGCTTTAAGCGCTTCAATATGCCAGCCGGCAGGCATCTCACTTGGCACAACTGAGTACAAATAATCTTCCAAATTAACTACGTTTACAGCGGTTACATTATTGCCTGTCCTGTGGGCATCTAAAAAGCCTCTGTAATCGGAACCGTTAATATTAATCATACCCCCTCTGCTATCGGCAAAAAGAGGCGTTAAACTATGATTTTCAAATAAAGCAACTATATTACCACCTGTGTTCAAGGCCAGCCTTCTTCCGCTAGGCTCTACAACGGCACCGCCTGATACAGAGGCATGGTTTTGCGCCGCAGCTCTGTCTGCAAAAGGCCCGGCGTAAATACCCCACCTGCCGCTGTCTAAAAGCACCGCTATGGCCCCACGGTTTCTTGCACTTTCAAAGGCGGATGAATAACCTCCCACATCTTCAATAAATACATAAAAAGAATTATCCGCAGATATGCTAAATACCCCTGCCCCGTCAATGCGCCCCATATATTCAAAGCGACCGTTTAGAGCAAAAAAAACATTTAAGGAATCCGCATTTATATTAATGCTTCCTGTTGGCGAGTTAAGCCCGATTCGGATAAATTCACCCATATTAGCATAAGCCGGTGAAGCCATTATAATAATAAAAAACAATAAAAAAGATATAAACTTTAATTTTTTTGCCATAATCACCTTATCCTTCACAAATAATTAATCCACTATATCTTAAACATTTATCGACATAATTTTCCTTTTTGTATAGTCTTTCCAAGTTAAAATTTCCTAATAAAACGTAAGTTTTATGGGAAGTTCTTCGCTTGAAAAGACTATAAGGCTTAAGGTGAAAATTTTTTCGAAATATGAGGGCTTAAATTGCATCATTTATAATCCCTGATCTCCCAAGTATCTGCATCAAACAAAAAAACTGCTGCTTCCCTATGATTCATGCGGTGTTGTGTAGTAATTACATAGATATTTCCATAGCTCCCGTGTGGATTTATGTCAATTCGGTGATCGTATGGTGGCCTACCGCCTGAAGCTCCTGCTATAGTAAACGGTATTTCAAGAATTAGCGTTTGAGAAATGTTGACATTGTTATCTCGAACAAAAAGCTCTACACGCTGATGACGTTCCCAAAGATTATAAATACTTAAACTATAGTCCAATCTTCCGTCTGCGGTGGTTTGCATAGGCTCTCTTACAAACAGTTCGTCAAAAACAAGATTGGCAGAGCTGCTGAGCGCCCCTGACCACAGCAATACACACAGCGGCAAAACTATCATGTACCCGGCCGCATTTGCAGATGAGCTTTTGGGTTTAAGATGTATTTTTCTGATAAAAATAATTGTACTTAGAAACAAAAACACTGCGGGAAATATCACACCCAATACGAACATAATATCTCGCCCAAAACCCATCACAGCATTATACATCAAAGCATAGATTCCAAATAGAATAACCATAATGTTTATGAATGCAAATAAAAGCAAGAGTTTTTCTTGAGGCTTTAAATTCTTTATTTTACTCATCATAATTACAATAACACCCCTAATAATTCAATTATTACAAGAAAGTACACAATAAGCAATATTGACACATAGAATATTTTCATATATATATCTTTATAAAATCCCCGCTTGAGGTGAAACAGCAAAATACTGTTTAAAATAATGGTTGGAACATAGAACAAAAATATCACCGCA
>Ga0131853_10021978_pt1 | contig 11558 bp, 6 predicted proteins | sample TergutLab28metaG_FD_92764 | JGI IMG/M metagenome (GOLD analysis project Ga0131853, IMG submission 92764) | Labiotermes labralis P1 segment gut microbial communities from Petit-Saut dam, French Guiana - Lab288 P1 (version 2) (version 2) | ecosystem: Host-associated > Arthropoda: Insects >...
AGTGGTAGTAGTAGTAGTGGTGGTGGTGGTAGTAGTAGTAGTAGTAGTAGTAGTGGTGGTGGTGGTAGTAGTAGTAGTAGTAGTAGTGGTGGTGGTGGTGGTGGTGGTGGTAGTAGTAGTAGTAGTGGTGGTGGTAGCAGTGGTGGTGGTGGTGGTGGTAGTAGTAGTAGTAGTAATAGTAGTAGTAGTAGTAGTAGTGGTGGTGGTAGTAGTAGTAGTTGTTGTAGTAGTGGTAGCAGTCTGAAATATGTTCCTCCTCCCGCTGTCCACCTTCCTATTCTTGCTGTTATTCGCCGTGGGTTTTGTCGTGTCCGTTTTCCCAATGTAATTTATTTTCTTCTTGCATTGCTCGACACTGAAGAAGAACGAAGTATCCAATTAATTTCAAAATGTTGGTTAACTATTTACCAGTCTACACGGTGTAACATCCTGGAAGTCTTAAATTATTCATCAACACAGTTTAAAGAACAAAAAATGTCAGAACTCTGAGAGGTACAGTAGAAAATAAAGTGAGTCAAACACAACATATTAGTGTCAGTAAAATTATATTACCTGCATGAAGTCGCTACATATTTCGGCCCCTAATAAGGTCATCTTCAGGCGAGATTAACACAAAATATACAAAGACAGGTAACACTAAAATGAAAGCGGCGTGTGTCTGACACGCGCCAATGGAATTGAAGTTGTGTATTACTTTACTTCCTCGAGTATGTGTATCAGTAATTGACATTAAAACCTTGGTATATTAAGATATTCCTTTAGGCTGAGGATGGTCCATTTACGGGCTGAAAATTGTAGGACAAGTAGTACATTTTTACTTACAATTAAATGTTGTATTTGATTTTGTTACTGTATTGTTACTTTGAGTTGACTCAACCTCCAACAGAAATGAGTACCATGAATATTTCCTGGGGGGTAAAGGTGGCCGGTGCGTACGGCTGACAACCTTACCACCTTCAATGCCGAATGTTTTGAAATCTGGGAGCCTCAACCCTCTGAAACCTTCTGGGCCTGTCCAGGCCTGTAATGGGATTGCTTTACCTTTACCTTACTGTACTGTTACTTAACACAATGAGGAATCTTCTCCGAAGACCTGATCACGTAAGCCTATTCCAGTTCTAACAGGCCGTCCAGTGTCCGTGATATTGGGGCATTCACGAGTTACACAAAGGCAGACAATGGACGTACAAACGTGACATTGAGGAGCGTTCGTGCAACCATTGTTGCAGTGGAAAAGCAATAAGTATTACTTATTGTGTGTGTGTGTGTGTGTGTGTGTGTGCGCGCGCGCGCGCGTCTGTGCACACGTGTGTATGTGCGTGCGTCTGTGTGTGTGCCTGGGTCTGTGTGTGTGTATGCGTGCGTCTGTAGTGTGTGTGTGTGTTCGTGTGTGTGTGTGCGTGAGTCTGTGTGTGTTGCGCGCGCGCGCGCGTGTGTCTGTGTGTGTGCGTGTTTGTGCGTGCGTCTGTGTGTGTGTGTGTGCTTGTTTGTGCGTGCGTCTGTGTGTGTGCGTCTGTGCGTGCGTGCGTGTTTTGTGTGTGTGTGTGTGCGTCTGTGCGTGTGTGTGTGTGTGTGTGTGTAGCCTTAGTAACCCGGCATGCAATGCGCATGCGCCATATTGTCATTTGTGTCCTCCCCGGCTCTAGAGTATTTTTTCACTTTACCTCATAAACGGCAAGATTTTCGAAAAAAGAAAACGTTACTGAAAACAAAATGTGTATTTTAATTTTCTCTACAACTTACGTTTGAAACATTTCTCATTCTAAAAAGACCTGAACAACATGTGATCAAAATTGTACTTTGGTCTTCATGTAAAGTACACAAATCCTAGTCCTAATGTAACGAACCTTAACTTTTCTCAACAATTATTTTAATATATTAACAAGACAGTAATAATGGGCGCTTTACAGGTCGGTTAACACGCCTTTCCGGCAACATCTGCGCAGCAACTCGCTTGCAATTCCACACATACTGAATGGAAATATAACTGTCCTCAGCGACCGTACAAACAAATGAGACACGCATTTCATTTTTAAACATTTCATCTGTCAGCCTTCCAGCTTTCCATGTGATTTAACAACAGGTTCTTCACCTTATACAGGATAAAATGGTAAAGCCATCCCAGTGCACGCCACGAAGGCGTATAGGGGGAGCAGTGTTGTAACTCCACTTTCTTAACCTCGGCACCAGATGGAGGTTTATACCATGGCCGCTTTACCCTCAGATAAATAACTGCAGTACCCGTTGAAGAGTAGTTTGGGTAGCCCCAAAGTCGGCCTGGACGTTTTAGAAACAACAAAATTCCTCTTCAACCTGTCGGGAAGCGAATCCCGACCCGTCCAGCCCTCTTAAAATGCAATGATCTTCCGTTCTATGAGTTAAAGATGTATTAATCCACATTAATTATGAATCAAAGCAAGACAGACACTCTGATTCTTGTTATAATCACGCTGTTTGTGCCACGACAGGACCGCAGCCTCTTCCGAAGCGAGCTCTCCAGACAGCACGATACGAGCTAGTGCTTCCTCTTTCAGTTTTCAGGATCTTCTTGTTTCCCTAAAGTCACCCAGTAGCTGCTTATATCTTCTTCCTCGTCTTCCCCTCTCATCTACCTTTCTTTCGGTAACGCGTTTTAGAAGGCAGTTCCTAAGCAACATGTGGCCAATCCAGTCACCCTTCCTTCGTTTTATTGTATAATTCTTGTAAGAAAAAAACAAAAGCCACTTATTCTTTGGGTAGTACAGCGAGTTCAGTGGGTAGAAGTTTTTTCCCGAGAAGAATTCAAACCCTGTCGCATAAAATCAAAGTCTGTATGGAGAACCAAGTACGTTGGGTTAGCCCCGATATATTGCGAAGGTGGAACCTATGGACTAATAGAAGTTCTTACTCGTGGAAGGCTTTCAACTATTGATATGCGTTCCCTAGTGAGATACAAACACATTCAGAATTCTGCAGCCAGCCCCTTTATAGCATAGGCATAGAAAATTTTCTTTGCTTGAAAGTTCCCATCTAACAGCGTTGAGCATGACGGCCATTTGTGATGTATAGGTCCACACTACTCACAGCAACCGCCTTACCGTTCTCACAACAGCCCGACACTGACCTCTATCCCGAGCCAGATAAATCCAATCAACCCCCCCGTCCAGCCTGTTTCTTTAAGACACGTTTGAATTTATGTTCCCACTCAAGCGTGGGTATTCAAAATGGCTGTCTTCACCGCCAAAACTTCGCGTAATTTTATTTTCTCCTGTGAATTTCACAAGCTCCATGCAGTTCACCATCCTTTATTTGGCCACTGACTCTTTCACGAACAGTTCAAACGGTATAAATCTCCACTGTGCTTGTAGTAGGGTGAAAACGACCGCACACATGCTAGAAGCCTAACACCGACATTTCTACTTAATTGTGAATAACTGAACACACAACGCCAAGCAAAACGTATAAATCGCACGACGTGTGAAATATCACAAGATTTTCAAGAAATATACAGGCGAACTCAAACAAGATATACTCCACGTTCCATGAGTATATGCTGCAAGGCAAGGTATGTATTTATGTATGTATTTCAGTATACCTAACATCTTTAAACCCAACCATATGCAAAATGTGACAGCGATCCTTCAGCCCATTCAAAATATCAGGGCAATCCGCTCACTCCTCAACGTGACTGGTTACAAGTTGGGACAGAGGACTTTTATTTCCGGCAGAAGCATCATCAGCACCCCCTGACAGGCTTCGGAGCTCACCCCATCTCCTCCTCAAGGGGTAACGGAAAATTTCCGCCACCGGAGAGCGACACAAACATAAAACTGATTACTCGCCTCCATCCAGCGCCTAATTTAAGGGTGCGCGAGACCTCCCCCCCCCCCTCCCACGCGTCTGTACGTCTTCATGGAACGGTGGTTGGGAGCAGAGACAGCTCTCAGTTTGAGAATGTTAAACATAACGAACTAACTCCATGGAGCAGAGTGCTGCCAAGAATCTAACAGGGCCTCAGCTAGTCAAGAAATTGCCCGCATGTTATGGAACCCAAATGTTCATTACCGCATTCACAAGCTCCCGTCACCTCTCCCTAATACCCTCCGAGAATCTCCATCCCATTTACTGAAGATCTACTTTAATATTATGCTCCCATCTACGCCTCGGCATTCCAAGTAGTCTCTTTCCGTCAGTCTCCCCAACAAAACCCTGTACGCTCGCCTCCTGCCCCCACACGTGCTACATGCCACGACCATCTCTAGAAGGTTAATATGTAACTTAAACAAATCAGGCGCTAGATGCACTCCTCGGTACACGGGTTGTAAATTAGTGGATTTAACCTGTTTGAAACTCTAGCTGGAATATTTACCTTACATTTAAAGGTACTTCTTAGAAAGCCATGATGGATCTGTAATTGCAGTCGATTAAAGTGAATTATGCAAAACCATTTTGAGATCGACATTTAGAACATACGCACAACTTCTCGCTGGCGAAGTGGAAGAGATGTTTATTCTAGGAACTAAATGGGATTATTACTTAGAGAATGTTAATTAAGGGTTTCTTTGAGCAAACTGCGGCATTTTGCTTGTATCCAGTCAAACCTCTGAAACAGCCTGTCGGTCGGTTCAGCTCCAGCTATCAATAAGTCCTCGAGCTACCGTACATTAACTGTACATAACTTTCCCAGCGTCACAAACATTTATACGAGGATCACTCCATTGAGTACGGACCTCTCTGAGAAGCTAACTGTGTGTCACTTTGTCAAGAAATTCCCAAACTTTGACGAACCCGAAGGTTCAATACCCTTGTCATTCGCCATATGAAACCAGTACGCATTCTCATATTCTAACACCTGTAAGATCAACTTTAATATTATCCTCCCACGTAAGTCCAGCTCTCCCACATTGTTATGTCCCTTCAGGATTTTACACTAATATTCTGTATTGAATTCTTAAGTATTCTGTGATTTTTGTCAGCAAATTCGAAAGATTGGCCCGCTGTGTTCAATATTTAAAATTCGTATTTCACTGTCATATTTAGCACTGAGCGTATACAGGGTTTTGGTGGGGAAACTTGACGGAAAGAGACCACTTGAGAGAACCAGGCGTAGCTGGGAGGATAATATTAAGATGGATCTTCAGAAAGTGGCATGTGGAAGTTAGGACTGGATCGAGCTGGCTGAGGATAGGGACAGGAGATGGGCACTTGTGAATACGGTAATGAACCTTCGGGTTTCATAAAATGCGGGGAATTTCTTGACTAGCTGAAAACCGGTTAGCTTCTCAAGTAGGACTGTGCTTCATGGAGTGAGTAAGTAAGTAAGCAAGAAAGTAAGTATTTAGTACTGATGTTCGGATAAAAACTGACAGCCTGTTTACTAACGATGCCGTTCCAAGTGACGAGTCCAAAAACCGTATCCGAACGCTTATCAGCCCTGATTCGTGATCCGGTGATCCCGGATTCAAATGTCGCCTGGAGACAGGCAGGCTCTTACGACTGCAGTTCTTCGTCGCTTCCTCGCCTGCCCACGCACGTGACGACGTACCACTACAACTTAGGTCACGGTCGCTTTCCAAACCATTAACCATCCTTCCAGCTAGCGCTACAGGACCATAAATCAGTCTCCCAAACTCATATGACCCCTGAAATCGTTGGGACTTCAAACACACACACACACAGGCAGAATTCCAGCAGGGTCAGCAACGTGACGTAGAGAAACGAAGGAAAGTAAACTAATTTAGATATTAAAAATTATCCGCACGTATGATGTTCAAGCATCTGTATTTCGAAGTACAGTAGAACTCTACTTATCCAGAAGCTAGTTATCCGGATCAGCTTGACTCTTCCGGTAAAGATTTTCGTACTGTAATTGTTCGACATCTATACATGGCTTAAACTTTCCCCCCATTTGACAAATACATACAAGGAATTGTGTATTAATATTTTATTTGCACTTAAATAAATATGTCGCCCAAAACAGCCGTTTGTAGACATTTTTTCCCACTTCAGGCTCTCCATGCAGCATATTTTCAAAGAAAAGTCCAATTATCCGGAATTTCTGCATAACCGGATGGCTCGCCGTCCCAATTAATCCGGATAAATGGAATTCTACTGCACATAACTGATCTTCACGCGGTCTACTTTAATATTACTGGACTGGTGACAATAATAATTTACAGCCGAAGTTTGTGTAATGTCAATTGCCAAAAGCGTTATTGCCCGACGACAGACCACAGTGACGCGCAGTGTGGGGCGGTCGCGATAATTACTGGCCGGCCACCGTGTTCGCGGGTTAGAATTCCGTTATACATCTATGTTTGTGCATTCAGCTCCTTGTGTTGACCCGGCAGAGGGTAATATCGATGAACCAATGGTCCATGCAATGAATACTGTACAATATTTACGAAATTACATCAAGGCCTAAGCGCCGTAAATTAACGAAGTGCAAATGTGCGAAATGCTAAATAATTGTGGCGCATTGGCATCCTTTGTTTATTTGTGTGTATCTTGCACAAATTACATCCCCCATTCGAAATAATTGTTGCGCCGAGAGATATTTAGTCAGTAGCACACGAATTAAGCTCCGGAATGCGCTCAGATGTTCATAAGTGGTCACTGAGGTCTATGTAAGGTGGCCAAAAGTCTGACATCAACTGCGAGCGGAATGGGTCTACACATTTCACTTGAAATCCTCAATATCGAATTAAATTTCAATTTAAATCCTTTCATCAGTTCTCAGATTATGAAACGAAATTATCGCCGTAAGTACAGTTTAATTATAATATTAATTTACCACATTATTACGGCAACGTGTTTCGACTAAATATGGTCATCTTCAGGCCAACTAAGACATAAAAATAAACTTATTATAAATATATAAATTTTTATATTTTTATAACTTCGTTTGCCTGAATATTACATTATATTTTTATGTTTTGTTGACCGTGCATCCTTGTATAATCTTGTAAATACAGCGAACTTGGTGCACAATTTTCTTTCGTATGTTTATTTATTTTCTCTACATGTTTCGGGCGACTATGTGCCCATCATCAGGAGAAATAACTGTGTCTATGCGACACTGGTATTTGTCACTCTGTGTGGATGACAGTCTGGTATGCAGGGTGGAATGAAACCTCCCTGCATACCAGACAGTCATCCACACAGAGTGATAAATACCAAGTGTCGCATAGACACTGTTATTTCTCCTGATGATGGGAACATAGTCGCCCGAAACATGTAGAGAAAAGAAATAAACGTACTAAGAAAAATTGTGCGCCAAGTTGGCTTTATTTACAAGATTACAATAATATATTTTGCTATAATAACATTACAAATCAATATCAATAATAAATTGTGTTGAAGGTTAAAAATGACATTCATTGTTATAACACAGTGGAACGTCTAGAAATTAAAAACTTTTCTGTGTTTGCTTCATGCATGCTGAAGGGTAGACAGACGGGCAGACAAAATAGTTTAAATATCCGTTCGAAAGAGAAGCGATGAGGCCTAAAAACGAATTAAAAAAAAAGAAGAAAGGATATTATAGTAATTAGAAGATAAAAGTCGTAAGTCTTTAAGAAATGAGGGAAAATGTCAAACAAATTAGCCGCAATCAGCTTGTTACTCCGTTTCCTTAGGTTTCTGAGTCTCCCTTTGATGCGTAAAGTCGGCAAGACAATGGGACTGACTCGGACTGAAGTGTCAAAGGAAACAGCGAATAAAATGAAACCTTCTTAGTGTTTCATTTGTTTCCAACCTGAATTTGTGAGCACCATTTCCCAAAGCAGGAAAAGCAAACTAGACAGAGATGTCGCGCAAGACGTTCGTACCATTACCGCCCCAAGCTTGTGGTTCTGAGGATGTTTAGAAATAGATTTCACCAGTACATCACGTTGCCATAATTACCGTTAAGTCCGGCAGCAAACTTATAAGACATCAGTGTGATTTCAGGCTTCCGCCGCGAAGTGGCTGAGAACAGCGCTCTTCTGGATTATTACGCAGCGAGTAGTGGTAATTGTAATTTCTTACCGATATTTCGGGATAACCTATCCGTCACATCAAAAGGACCGACAAGTTGTCCCGAAACGTCGGTAAGAAATTCGGGATAACCTATTGGTCCCATGAAAAGGACCGACAGGTTTTATATTTGTAGTTCCGTGCATCGTAATTCTAAGTTGAAGAAATCCAACAAGATGCAACAGTATGCAGATATTTATTTACTGCTAAATTATTCTACATGTTTCGGGCGTCTGTCGCGCCCATCATCAGGGGTACATAAAACTGTAGTTGCAGCCTCTGGTACAGATCATAATATCTGGGGAGCAGGCTTCCTCCAACGTGACCAACTGGTCACGTTGGAGGAAGTTTTATGTACCCCTGATGATGGGCGCGACAGACGCCCGAAACATGTAGAATAATTTAGCAGTAAATAAATATCTGCATACTGTTGCACCTTGTTGGATTTCTTCAACCTAGACCGATAGGTTGTCCCGGAAGTCGGTAAGAAATTACCACTGATCCCTGCGTAATAACCCAGAAGAACAGACAAACGGTAATCGCGAACGCTCACAGCACAGCTTCGTAGTTTGCCGTAACCAGCAACGATTGGCATTACAAACTCGTACTTCACTTTCCAGGATTGTTCTTAGAACCCACCAAACATAATGTTCCTCTGCTGCCCATAGAGCTAAATATTGGTTAAAGCACTGTGCTACACGCCGGAATGTCGCCAATGTAACTAATACATTACATTTTCCACGCAAATATATTGCATACACCCAACCTGCTGCACAATTAATTATTGGTCCGACTTGCTTTCCACTCAATGTACCCCAATGTGAAAACCCTCAAAAACAAAGGGAAAAGTTCTACAGCCATATAACTTACACTTTACACTTATGACAGTCCAGACTGAACTTACCAGTTACATGCGAAATGCACACAAACTGACAGCTTCCGTCTGCCAGCGTCTCCGAAAATTACTAATGGAGTTTCGACTGAATACGATTATCCTGTACTATCTCTCTCTTGATTGCAGTTCCGCCTTGACTATCATGCGGTAAAATAAGTGGTACTAATATATATAGTGTATTAATAATTCTTTGAAGTCCATAGCGTGCATATTGAGTGAATTCGTGATTCGATGTACAATAATGGATCAATGAGTAGGCATTCTGTTTAAGCACACTTAAGTAGATTAAATGGCATGCACTCAGCGAAATGGTGATTTGATGCAGAACAGTGGACCAGTGGAGGGGTATTACGTTTAAACCACAGCAAGTCTTGGGGAATCGCTCATTTCCAAGGTCCGCTATTCTGGCAGAGGGGTGAATCTAAGTACATTGTATTAAGATACGAAACCGTACAGTTCGGTTCTGCCCCTTTGTCGCCCCCTGCATGCTATAAACCACACAAATATACAAGTTCATTAATAATGTATATAGAAATTATTTAAATATTTTGGATCAAATTTAACAAATCAAACTTCTATTTCGGAAGAAATTAAGAGCAGATTGAGGTCAGGAAATGCTTGCTGTCATTCGGCACAGAAACTTTTGTCTTCCAGGTTGCTATCCAAAAATTTAAAGATCAAAATATATAGAACTCTAATTTTGCCTGTTGTTTTGTATAGGTGAGAAACTTGGTCGCTGACATTGCGGGAGGAAAGGAAGCTGAGGGTGTTTGAGAACATGGTGTTGAGGAGAATATTTGGACCTAGGAGGGATGAGGTAACTGGGGAATGGAGGAGACTGCATAACGAGGAACTAAATGATTTGTACTTCTCACCCAATATTGTGCGGGTGATAAAATCGAGAAGAATGAGATGGGCTGGGCATGTGGCGCGTATGGGTGAGGAGAGGGGGTGTATAGGGTCTTGCTGGGGAATCCGGAGGGAAAGAGACCACTGAGGAGACCTAGGCGTAGATGGGTTAATAATATTAGGATGGATCTTCAGGAGAGGGGATGTGGGTATATGGACTGGATTGGGCTGGCCCAGGATAGGGACAGTTGACGGACGCTTGTGAGTGCGGTAATGAACCTTTGGGTTTCGTGAAATGTGGGGAATTTCTTGACTAGCTGCAAACCGGTTAGCTTCTCAAGAAGGACTCTGCACCATGGAGTAAGTAAGTAAGTAAGTATAGAAATTATACATGGGGAAAAACTGAGTGTATGGTTATCTCAGTAATTTGTAAATACATCTGTAAAAGGGTTTTTCTTCTACATTTACACCCAGCACTTCAAGAAATAAAAGGGCAACGTTTAATGTGTGCAGTGCACAAGCAACGTAAACCGTTTAGTAACAATACATTGCTACTAAAATATATGAAGTTCAGAAAGTTATGGACAGAAGGGTTTCGGACAGCACTTGTGCCCTGTTCGACTACACCGAGTACATATACTGGGTTATTATTTTATCTGACAATCTACATCCCTCAGACCGTTTGGAGTGACGGCAAGCAAAACAGCGTTTGCCGAAATTCAAGTTTGCCGTGAAGTCGGGGTCGTCGAGTTTCAGTTCAATTTGCTGCAGTTAACGCCAGGTGTAACTCACTATATTTAAATAGAAGGATGAAAATATTTAGTTTCGGGTCGCAGACACGCGTCATTTCTAATTAGCGCCTTATTCTTTGCACCTGGAAGTTGTGTAAGTTAAGGGAGGCGACGGGAAATAACAAGCCACACTTAACATAAAAACATGATCCTGTATATTCTTGGTAAAATTTGGTTTGCACGTGTGTCAATATCGTACAGATTCGTTTCGCGAAGTTTAAAAACGTAATGTTAAAGTAAAGGTAAAGTTCACCCTAGAAGAGGCCACGGAAGCCCAGAGGGGGAATAGAGGTTTAGCTCTACTCTTTCTTTAACTTCGGCGCTAGATAGGGTGGGTGGTCATCGCAACGCCCCGGCTGTTTTACCCCCGGGAAAGAGACCCGGTGCCCATCGTATGGGAGGCTGAGTGGGCCACAGGGACGGTCTGGACGGTTTCGGAAAATTTCGCCCCCACCGCGCTTCGATCCCCGGAGCGCCCAGCCCGTAGCGAGTCGCTATACCGACTACGATATCCCGTCCCCAGTTTAAAAAGTATATATTTTAAAATTCCACAAGCAGGTAAATGGCACTAAGAGCTGCAGCCTAAAAAGTGCAGGAGAAGTTGCTACTTCCAGGCATGATGCGCCTGGAGAACTTGCTGCGAAATGCAGGACTTCCCTTGGTTGTATGGCTCGCAGTATTGTCTTATTAAGAGTACGGCATTAATAGACAATCTGCGCATTGTGCTGCCTCAGACACAAGTGTCAGGTACGGAAAAGTCGCCTGATATTACACACATACTTCATTTTCAATCCTAATCTTCGGGACACACATTTGTCGCTGTTACTTCCTCAAAAGTTGTAACATTTTGAAGACTGCATGTACCATGGAAGCAATGAGGGTAGTTTAACCGTGCATCTTCCTCGTGAAATAATGTGAAATGCCAGCTTGATGCAACAAGGTAATTTTATTGACGTATTCTTAGCTCGACATGTTTCGGGCGCATACGCCCATCATCAGGAGCATTAGACGTTCCGTTGCAAGATATG
>Ga0131853_10021980_pt1 | contig 11558 bp, 6 predicted proteins | sample TergutLab28metaG_FD_92764 | JGI IMG/M metagenome (GOLD analysis project Ga0131853, IMG submission 92764) | Labiotermes labralis P1 segment gut microbial communities from Petit-Saut dam, French Guiana - Lab288 P1 (version 2) (version 2) | ecosystem: Host-associated > Arthropoda: Insects >...
AAAAAGTAGCGGCTCCAGGTCTAGGAAACAGAGATTAACGGCTGTGGGGACCCGTTGCGCTGACCACGTGACATCCCTCTATCCGCAAAAGTTGGCACTAACTTCGCCGACCGGCGGCGGCCGCTCTGTCGTTATATTTCGCGTGCGGACTAAAGCCACGGAGTTTAGTTTAGTTTAGACTGCATTTGAAATGTGATGGCACACGCGCAGAAACCAGATTTCGTCTTTCAGCCAAACGGACGAGTCCATTTAAATCGGCAGGGGCGTCAGTTCAGTCGACTACTGGCAGTCGAGGTGTGCGCATCAGCTGTAGTAATGCTGGATACACCATGTTCCGAGGTAGTGTGAATGGTACTGGTTACCCACTGCATTCGCCAGTTTCTCCTGCACTTCCCCTCCCGTGCGTCACCGTGTGTCATCACGTTTCAACTGGAGTCTGCTACCACCAAAGAAGGATGCACTAGACTCTATTGTGATTGTTCTTCACGACCATGTCAGTAAGCATAGCGCGTCAGGTGATATTATCACAGTGGACTGTGATCGGGAATAATGTGCTGCGGAAGCGAACATGAAATATCCAGTCATTGGGTCACAGAATCTGAGGAAAACCACAAAACACTTAAGCCATGATAGTCGGTATTCCAGCATTTACTGGTATCAGGTACTCTCCGGACACGCGTGCGAAGATTTACAGCTTAACCAACGTGTTCTGTGTCCAGAATCGAATCTGATCTTCACTTACCTACCCAACTACCATCTAATGAAGTAACTAATCAACAATTTTCCTAAATAAAAGCCTCACTGGCAAACGAAATATAAAATAATGTAAGTAGTTATCCGCAAAAGTTGGCACTAACTTCGCCGACAGGCGGCGGCCGCTCTGTCGGTCTAGTTCGCGTGCGGACTAAGGCCACGGAGTTTTAGTTTTTAGTTATATAGCAACGCATAATTAAAGAACTAATTGAAGAGTGTAATAGACACACATAGCATTCGGCAATAGTCATGGAAGGCCGACCCATTTTTAACAGTTCAACTTATTTGACACTCAGAGGACCGTGCATCGTGATATATTCTTATAATGAAAGCCAACGATTTTCACTATTTCTCAGATTTAGATAAAGTAAAAGATAAAGCTAAATCAGTCCCGTTACTGGCCCGGAGGTTTCCAAGAAGTTAAGGTTCCCAAATTTCGTGACAACGGCACAGGATGGTGGTAAGGTTGTCAACCTTACGCACCAGCCGCCTTTACCCCCAGGAAATACTCCTGGTACTCATTTCTGTTAGAGGCTGAGTCGACCCCAGGGCCATAGTGCGATCGGAGGAATTTTATGTCAATGAAAAATCCACTGACACTAGCTGGGATCGAACCAGCGACCTTCCGATTTGTAGCACAGCACCTTAACCACTGTGCTATCGCGGTCCCCTTTAGATAGAGTACTCTACATGTTTCGGACAGGTCCGCTGTCCATCATCAGGAGTATCTCAACAGTGTATACACGCAATAGGTATTTGTCATTCTAGTTCTGTTGGCTCCGGCTAGCGTGGTCCAGGACTACGCTAGCAGACGCCAACAGAAGTAGAATGACAAATGCTTATTGGTAGGTTGGTTGGTTAGTTAGTTGGGTGAGTGTGTAGGTATTCTATTTGTTTTTGTTTGTTTGTTTGGTTTGTTACTTCGTAATTGTATTGCGAGTCCTCAGGTATCATCCGTCAGTATCTCGTCGCCAGTGATCCACTGATCTGTCACTGATGCTGTGTAATCTTAACAACCGTCAGCGTCTCTAAATAACCCACTAAGGGACTACGACTTAGTCATCCAGCCTATGGTGTAGGCACTGTACTGACTGCGCTATACAACTTCCAGTGTTAACATTTAGCAGCAATGTGCACCCTGTGTTTAGGGATCTTGTCGTCCGAGAAAGAAAAGATGGCTTAACCTGTTGCAAGGAACTGGCAACTCCATGGAGCAGAGTTCTCCATGAGAAGAGAACGGGTCCGCAACTAGGCAAGAAATTCCTCGCATTTTATGGAACCCGAAGGTTCATTGCCGCATTCAAAAGTGCCCACCACCTGATATTATGAGCCAGATCAATCCAGTCCATGCCCTATCGCAGTTCTTAACGTTCTGTTTTAAATATTACCTTTCCGTCCAGCGTTCTGGTCATACTTCCGTGTTGAAAAGAAAAAAAAACGAGAGGATCGGAGGTATGAATAAGGAATGAATGAGAAGAATACAGCAACACAAGAGAAAGGAAAGACTGAAAGAGAGACATAAGGGAAAGAAAACACGTGTGTCAGTATGCGGTAATCAAGCACCGGAATTAACTTAGTCCGTATTATACGTTTCGGTGAAGACCTGTGCAGAGCGGAACTGAATACAATGCGCCACATTATGTGAAGGGACTATAACCTCTTTCATATGACAGGCTTTGTGCCTGTTGTCGTCATGTACAACATGCTTCCAGCTTCCACTGCCTCTTGTTCGTACGTGCTGAATGCGTTGTCCCTCTATCGCCACACAGCCAAGATTTTATCTCGTCAGAACAAGTGGCTCCTAAGATGCGGGCAGTCGTGCCCGTCACATTGTATCCATCAAGCTTTCTACTCAACCAGCCCACTCAAGGGTCTCTTCTTGATGGCCACATTTAGACGTGTGAATTGAAGAAGCAGGAAAGCCCAAAGTTGTGATGCATGGATACAAGTGAAAATTTAAATGTACTGGTCTTCAGTTTTATTGTGAAGATTTAAAAGATGGTGTTATTATTATATGTATTAAATTGGACTGTACTACTACTGCTGCTGCTACTACTAGTACTACTACTACTATTGCTACTAATACTAGTAATACTACTAGTACTACTAATGCTGCTACTGCTGCTGCTGCTACTACTACTGCTGCTACTGCTACTACTAGTACTGCTACTACTAGTACTATTACTAATATTGCTACTACTACTAGTAATACTACTAGTACTACTACTGCTACTAATGCTGCTGCTACTACTACTGCCAATGTTGGTACTGCTGCTGCTGCTGCTAATATTACTACTGCCGCTGTTACTGCTACTGCTACTGCTACTACTAGTACTACTACAACTATTGCTAGTACTATTAGTAAAACTACTAGTACTACTACTGCTACTGCTACTGCTACTGCTACTGCTACTACTAGTACTACTACAACTATTGCTAGTACTATTAGTAAAACTACTAGTACTACTACTGCTACTGCTACTGCTACTACTAGTACTATTACTACTATTGCTACTACTACTAGTAATATTACTGGTACTACTACTGCTGCTGCTACTACTAGTACTACTACTACTGCCGATGCTGCTACTGCTGCTGCTGCTACTATTACTACTGCTACTGCTACTACTAGTACTACTACTATTGCTACTACTACTAGTAATACTACTGCTGCTGCTGCTGCTACTGCTACTGCTACTACTGCTACTACTACTACTACTAGTAATACTACTAGTACTACTACTACTACTACCGCTGCTGCTACTACTAGTACTACTATTATTACTACTGCCGATGCTGGTATTGCTGCTGCTACTATTACTACTGCTGCTGCTACTGCTACTGCTGCGGTAGCACAGTGGTTAAGGTGCTGTGCTACAAATCGGAAGGTCGCTGGTTCGATCCCAGTTGGTGTCAGTGGAATTTTTCATTGACATAAAATCCTTCCGATTCTTCCTGGGGTCGACTCAGCCTCTAACAGAAATGAGTAACAGGAGAATTTTCTGGAGGTAAAGGCGGCCGGTGCCTAAGGCTGACAACTTTATCCCAATCCTGTGCCGTTGTGATGAAATCTTGGAACCTTAACTTCTTGGAACCCTCTGGGCGCCTCGGGCCTGTACTGGGACTGATTAACCGTTACCTTTTTACATTGATAAACTCGGAGCTGTCCGGAACACATGGGATGTTAAGAGGGCCTGTATTGTGCACGTAACTGATTCAACCACTGTGGTGACTGGCTGCAGGCTCTGGTTTAGCCAGTAATAATGACTAAGCCACGGGCTTGACGACCAAGGTATCGTTGTTCGAATCCCGGGAGGAGGAGGAGGAGGAGGAGAAATTTCTTATCTCCAGAATATCGAGACCGACTATGGATCCCATCCAGCTTCGTATTCAGTGGTTACCGGCGGTTGTTGGGGGGGGGGGATCTTATCCGCGGGATTAAATTGTCCGGAGCGTTAGGCTGCCCACTGCCGACTTCAAGAATGCTTGTTGCACTTTCCCGCGTTCTCTTTTTTTAGCTTTTCAACAAGGGGTTCTAAAAAGTTTTGTTAACAGGTTTTTCCCAGATATACTGAAAGAAAATATATTTTTATTTAAACTTCATAGCCGTTATTCGAATGACGTGATGGCCAAGTGTGACTTTTTTTGTCTTGTACATCTCTGATCACGTGACGAACTTGCAACTGGCTTGCTCAGAACTCTGCCTTACTCTGTCGCCATTCTTTGAACGGAGAGAAGCAAATAATTCTCTTTCAGTTTATAAAGAGTAGCGGGTCCCTGCCCATCTTCGTAGCGGAAACGACCATCATTTCCTGTCAAAAATACTGCAGCAGTCCTTTTCATATATATATATATATATATATGGATTGCCGTTCGGCAAAGCACACGATACTTCGTTAAGCGACGAAAAGATTAAAGCTGAAGTGGAAGTGGGACGAAGTTGTCGTGGCCTATTTGTGGTACTATCCCAGAATTTGCCTGTTGGAACCTATGAAAACCAGAGAAATCCGATTTCAGCCGAGATATAAACTTGGATCTCCCAGAGAGGAAACAGAAGTGCCAATCATTCGACCGTGAATTGATAAACTTTCCTGCCCTGAAGAGGGAGGCAATATGTTCGTCTGAAATGTTAGTAACCGACTGCCGGAACATATGGCTTAATATCCCAGGGACATCGCGAACCTAACCATCAATGTAAGAACTGTTTCTCTCATTTGTTTGTATGTTACACTTAATGGCGGATATGCATGTAAATCTTCCAATTTATTTTTATGTTTTGTTGACCGTGCACCTCAGTATAATCTTAGTAATTAACCAAATTAATGTACAAATTCTTGTTTTGTAATGAGTTTATTATATGCCTCTACATGTTTCTAGCACTGTGTGCTCATCATCAGGAGGTTGAAATTGTATTATACAGCATCTGGTATCATCACACCTGTAGGTGGTCGTCCGGTGCACAGGTTGAGAGAGGACCAGATGCTGTATAACACAATTTTGACCTCCTGATGATAAGCACAATAGTGCTCGAAACATGTAGAGGTGTATAATAAACTTATTATAAAACAAGAAATTGTGCATTAAGTTGGTTAATTACTAAGACTTCCAATTGATGTTCGACATTCAGAGGATATATTCTTATAGTAAAAGCCAACAAACTGCACTATTTCTCAACTTAATTTTGGTAAAGAACTCTACGTGTTTCGGACAGACTTAGTTGTCTGCTAGCGAGGCCAGGGCGTCGTTAGCAGACAGTCAACATAACCAGTATCACAATCACCAGTTGCTGTGAATACAATATTAAGACTCCTGATGACGGACAGTAAGGCTGTCCGAAACATGTAGAGTTCTTTACCAAAATAAAGTTGAGATATAGTGCATCTGGTTGGTTTTTATTATAAGAACTTCCAATTGATGTTTGTTATCAAATTCTCCCAAACGAAAAATTTTATACACATTTCTTTTTTCACCCATGATTAGACACACAACCTAACCCCGTCACACCATCACACATGGTAGACGAACACTGACCTTGAAATTGTTTTTAAAAATTTGTTTTCGTATTAACTCCTTTGCATGTTTTTCTGCTGATTTGTACAAGTGTAGTCCCAACTTTTTTAAACTTCCTATGTTTCAATTACGATACAAAATGGGAGTTTCAACTTAATCGACATCAGGGACATTTATTCTCCATTCTGCGTTAGTTAACACCCTCTGGTCAGCGTACTGAGGTTTGTGCTCGTTATAGTTGTGCCAATGGCTCTCTGCCAACCACAAAACACCATGGGCACAGGTCTATCAATATTACAACTGATACCATCACGAAAATGTATTGCGTTTGATCGGCTAATATAAAAAAAGTTAGAATTTCCTGTGTATAATGGGAAGCTAATGAACGAAAAAAAAGTAATATTTGAATTTAGCAACATAAAAGTCAGTCCCTCTCAAGCTGTGTTCGGAATTGGTAACGGTATTAAACGGAAATTAATTGGTGAATTTAAGTGGCAGCGTGAGACGAAAATTAGTTTCGTTTTTCCGCAGGCCGTATTGCAGGATGAACTGTAAGTTATTTTATCATCACTGTAATTATTTAGTTATTAACGTCATTTTTTTATTAATATCCGTGACCCTCTATTCATCTTTTTCTCCTTGTCTTTCACTTTACCCATTTATTCTTACCGTCGTCTTGTCCGTCCGTCCGTCCGCCCACCGTCCGTTGTCGGCGTACATTATATCAGCTCGCCTCCAACGGGACGGATTCTCGTGAAATTTAATATTGAACACATCCATTAAAATCTGCCCAGAAACTCAAAATGTTGTTATAATCGTATAAAATCTGTCTGGCAGTCTAAGTGGAAACTCTTGAGTACGGTGTACTGTTGTCGGCGACGTTAAAAATCGCTATGAAGGCCGATTCACACATAGCATGCCGTGCCCATGCCGTGCCCATGCCGTTCCACGGCCATGTAGAACCGCTAAGGATTTAGAATGTGTCTTTCCCATCTGATTGACACAGTGCGGCTCTGTCTGATTCACACTTGCCATGCCAAGCCCATGCCATGCTCCGACCATGCCTTTCTTCTCAAGGCCACGGCACAGCAAGTCCGTCGAGAGGCGCCCTATGGGCTACCTGCCCGCGTTCGGCTTCTTCCGGCTACCACACGGAGTTCCACGAAGGCTGTTATCAGAAGCATACCAATCTCAGGTGGTGGTCAGTGTGAAACCAAACAACATTTGTCATGGGCGAGGAAAAGAGTGGTAGCAACACACTACAAAAAGACGATCTGTTAAACTGTTGGACTAGCAGTTCGGATATTTCCGGCTACCACGCGGACTTTCACGAAGGCTGTTATCAGAAGCATACCAATCTCAGTTGGTGGTCAGTGTGAAACCAAACAACATTTGTCACGGACAAGGAAGAGAGTGGTAGCAACACACTACAAAAAGACGATCTGTTAAACTGTTGGACTAGCAGTTCGGATATTTCCGGCTACCACGCGGACTTTCACGAAAGACACGGCACTGTCAGAGCATGGGAGGGGCGCGGCATGGGCACGGCATGCTATGTGTGAATCGGCCTTAAAATTCCTGTCTTCGAATGAAATGGTTATCGGGTATGAAGTACTGTAGTTTGGTAGTAGTCTGCCGAAGTTTCGGATAGGCCCATAGTACACGCTTCTTCTTCAGATCGTAAGGAGGATAATAAGCTTCCTCTAAACGTCACCGAGTTTCTTCCTGACAGTGAGGAGTCACATCACGATGGATGACTGTCTTCACGTTTGTCTCTTGTCTATATGACATTATAACGAGCAACAGTCAAACTGTGGTGTAAAACATGGCAGCCGATTGACAGGTAGCGATGAATCCACGATCATAAAGATTTAAACTCTCTATGAAGTCCTAAGGTAAAAGGTAGAGCAATCCCATTACAGGCCTGGACAGGCCCTGAGGGTTCCAGGAGGTTCAGGCTCCAAGATTTCAATACACTCGGCACATGAAGGTGGTAAGGTTGTCTGCCCTACGCCACGGCCGCCTTTACCGTCATGAAATATTCCTGGTACTCATTTCTGTTAGAGGCTGAGTCAACCACAGAGCCAAAATGCGGCCGGAAGGATTATGTCGATGAAACATTTCATTGACAACATCGGGAATCGAAACCGCGGCCTTCCGGCTTGTAGCGCAGTGCCTCAGCCAACTGCGCCACCTCGTGGTCCCAAAGACAAATTTCACCCCATAACGGACCAAGAATGTCCAGAAGGGGGAGTATAGGCGTAATTCTTCTTCTTTGACCTTGGTGCGAGATGGGGGTGAGCGGTCAACGTCACGCCCCGGCCGCTTTACCCCCGGGAAATACCCGGTACCCACTGTATAGTAGGCTGTCTCTTGAAGCCCTAAGTTACCCTATGTTCATCAGGCGACGGAAACCGACGTACGTGACGTACTGGTGGTATACGTCGTCAGTTGATCTTTACAGTACGCATACATATATATATATATATATATATTTACATAAAAAAATAAAGTGATTCCGATACAGACCCGGTGTGGCCCAGAGGGTGGGTAGAGGTATAGCACTACTCTTCCATGACCGCAGCACTAGAAGGCGGTGAGTGGTCAGCAGCACGCCCCGGCCGTACTTTACCATCGGGAAAGACACGGTACCCATTGCACAGGAGACTGAGTGGGCCCCAGGGCCGGTCTGGACGGGAGGAAAATCTCGTCCCCACCGAGATTCGATCCCAGACCGTCCAGCCCGTAGTCAGTCGCTGTACCGACTGAGCTACCCGGCCCACCATACATATATATATATATATATATATATATATACATAAAAAAATAAAGTGCTCCCGTTACAGGCCCGGTGTGGCCCAGAGGGTGGGTAGAGGTATAGCTCTACTCTTCCATGACCGCGGCACTATAAGGGGATGAGTGGTCAGCAATAAGCCCCGGCCGCACTTTACCCCCAGGAAAGGAAAGGCCCTATAATAATTGTACAGGAGGCTGGGTGGGCCCCAGGGCCGGTCTGGACGGGCAGAAAATCTCGCCCCCACCGGGATTCGATCCCGGACCGTCCAGCCCGTAGTCAGTCTCTATACCGACTGAGCTACCCGGCCCACCATATATATATAATGATGTATCAGTCAAACACAACAAAACTTTACTATGTTTATTATTGTATTAGGGCAACATGTTTCGATTCTTATAGAATCATCTTCAGGCACTTCTAAGATACAGATCCTTACTAGCAATGTTTAAAATGCGCTGTGGGATCCCAGACGCTTACATTGCTAAGTAAGGGTCTGTATTCTTAGAAGTGCCTGAAGATGATTCTATAAGAATCGAAACATGTTGCCCTAATACAATAATAAACATAGTAAAGTTTTGTTGTGTTTGACTGATACATCATTGTATATTTATATATATGTGTGTGTGTGTGTGTGGTGTGTGCGTGCGTGTTCGTGCGCGTGTGTGTGGTGTGTGTGTGTTCATGTGTGTGGTGTGTGTGTGTGTGTGTGGTGTGTGTGTGTGTGTGGTGTGTGTGTGTGTTAAACACTTCGGGATGACAAACATTAAAACAAACAGTACGCGCGTGCTACGTGCTGCAGTTGGTGCGCACGTAGGGAAACGCCCATAGGAACTCTTTTACGTACTCAGACAACAAGCAGTTTACTGCATTTCTAAGACGTGCTGCCTAACCTGTGTTTTATTTTCCACAAAATGCCGTTTGTTTCACAATTTCATCTTTCTTTATTTTCAAACAATATTCACGGTTTTCCTAAAGCATGCGGTAAGATTTCAACACACACCCGGTTGACAGAATGTCGTGCAGGTACTTCGCTGCCCCCGTTTCTGTACATGTACATAGTCCTAACCTATTCTTAGGAGGTATCACGCGTTATTTAAATCACGAATTCCGTAATATTATCTTAAATTTGTGTTTACCAATTTTATAGGGCATTTGCAAATATATCTTTTTTTCTTTGTGTTTGTGCCGCGCATCAGTGACGATTAAAACACTTTATTATCCAACAGTTGCACAAATATATAATTCATAGATACAATTATAATTATTATAAAATATTTAAAACATTTAAAATTGTTCCAACATGTTTCGGATCGCAAGGTTCCATCATCAGGGAGCTCTGTACACTGTACAGTGCTTGGCTAAAATTACAGTAATGGTTCTATCTAGTCCGTTGATATGGACGTAGTCGGTGTTATGGCAGCATAGTTGCCGTGGTGCGTGTGTGTGCGTGTGTGTACTGCACAGAACACGCACGCACGACGGGAAAATATGCTGCCATAACACGGAACTTGTCCATGTCAACGGACACGATAGAACCATTACTGTAATTTTAGCCAAGCACTGTATAGAGCTCACTAATGATGGATCCCTTGTGATCCGAAACATGTTGGAGCACTTTTAAATATTTTATAATATTTTGTAATAATTCTAATTGTATCTACGAATTATATATTTGTGCATCTGTTGGATAATAAAGTGTTTTAATTTCTTTGTTTCCATTTGTTGCATATTGAATTTCTAGATAGTGGTACATCTGGGTCGAATGATCTAGTTAATATGACAGTTTTGCCTGGATATCCCAACATCCGTTTACGGGATTCATTAATGAAGAAAATGTCATAGAGTTTGTTCATATTCTCGTACCTTAGCACAAAACGACCGTAACTGGTACAGAAACGCAAAGTTCGCCGTCAACTTTGCCCGGATGTTAACTTGTGCCGTCGGATGCCGTCCCTGTTATTGACAGTTTTCCATCTACGTTATCAAAATATAGTCCTGTATGCCACAAAGTACAGTCCCTGTCGTGGCCAGTTCTCCATTTTCCTGCTGTATTCCTGTGCGCTGCAAAATGTTCGGTAGCAAATAGGATCGATGGGAGAGCTCCAAAAAGCGTGCAGGGATCTGATGGGTGTCGCAGTCCGTGCAATTGCTGACTTACTGAAACCTTCTGTGCCAACAGAGACGGCGAAGCAAGCTATGTAACTGTTTGCTGTACTCGAATGTCTCTGCCCTACAAATGAAAGCAGCAAACACTTAGCATTTTTAAGTTGAAGATAAAGGAAGAATGAGAAATGACGGGAGAGACGTGAGAAAGGAAATCAGAAATATAATTTTGGTTGCAGGACCGCAAGAGAAGAAGCCAAATAGAATATTCAGAACGTGGATATGTTGATAATATTAATATGAATATTAAAAAGATAGGATGTGGAATTTGAGACTGGTTGACTGTTTGTGGAAACATGGGCATTTCGGGTAAATTTTTTGAATATGTTAATGAATATGGAAGGCGTTTTTGAAGTTGAAGATGTTCAGTCAATGAGTAGTAAGACGCAGTAATCTGGAATATGACTCCGTGTGGTTTGGTACATACTTTCTTAAATTTTACTACAATTCAGTTTTGGGACGGTAATTTCAAACATGCTTCGTCACAACGAATGTAATGTAGGAAATATATATATATATGTGTGTGTGTGTGTGTGTGTGTGTGCGTGCGTGCGTGTGCGTGCGTGTGCGCTGTTTCCTGGTCATTCGTCGGTCTGTCGCCATTGAGCCATTCATTCATCCATCACCGACGCTGTATAGGCCTGATCTTAGCAGTTGACACGTCATCCAATAACAAACACCCTAGCATAACGTACGAAGCTCAACTCACACGGTAAGGTATTTTTATTGTTTTGCCTTGCATTCTGTAGATTATTTAATTACACACACCAACACCAACACATACACACACATATATATATATATATATATATATATATATATATATATATATATA
>Ga0131853_10021985_pt1 | contig 11556 bp, 11 predicted proteins | sample TergutLab28metaG_FD_92764 | JGI IMG/M metagenome (GOLD analysis project Ga0131853, IMG submission 92764) | Labiotermes labralis P1 segment gut microbial communities from Petit-Saut dam, French Guiana - Lab288 P1 (version 2) (version 2) | ecosystem: Host-associated > Arthropoda: Insects >...
AGATAGTCTTTATTTTGTTTAATAAATTTTTTTACTTTTGGATGAAATACTCCCATTCTTATATTGGAACCAACAATAATTAGCTCGTACTTAGATACATCAGTATTTTCTTGATTTAAATTAATAGTTGTTACATCCCCTAATTGTTTGCCTAAAATTCTAGCACATTTTTCAGTAATACCGTTATTTCCTGCATAGACGATTAATATTTTCATATTTATTCTCCTTCTTACTTAATTTTATTATAAATTATATTTCAAAAAATATAAAGGGCTTATAAAATTATGATTTAATTCATAGTATTTATAAGGTGGTTTTATGTTATTTAGTTTATTAAATTTAATTAAAGATATGCTTTTTTTTACAGGAAGTTATTCTAATAATGTTTTTCCGGATCCTTTAGATAAGGAAGAGGAAGCAAGATGTCTTAAATTGATGGCCAAAGGAGATATAGAATCTAGGAATAAACTTATTGAACATAATTTAAGGTTAGTTGCGCACATTGTTAAAAAATTTGAAAATAGAAATAATGATACTGATGATTTAATTAGTATTGGAACGATTGGTTTAATAAAAGGGGTAGATTCTTATAAAAATAACTTGAAAACAAAAATAACTACGTATGCTGCTCGTTGTATTGAAAACGAAATTTTAATGTTTTATCGTTCAAACAAACGCAATATAAAGAATGTTTCGCTATCTGATTCGATTGGATTTGATAAAGATGGTAACGAAATAAATTTAATTGATATTATTAAAGATAATACAACAGATATGGCAGATGACCTACATATAAAGAATAATATTGAACTATTAAGGAAGTATTTAAATACTCTAAATGATAGAGAAAAAGAAATCGTTGTTATGAGGTATGGTCTTAATAATAAAGCAGAAAAAACGCAGAAAGATATTGCTAAGGAAATGGGTATATCAAGAAGTTATGTTTCGAGAATTGAAAAAAGAGCTATAACTAAAATATTAAGAGAATTTATTAAAAATAAAGATAATTTGTATTGATTTTATTGGACTCTATATGGGTTTGTAGCTGAGCCGTTTCCGCCGTTTGCACCAGGGATTAAAGCGTTAGGATTCAGGCTAATTACTGGACGTACCAAAAATTGGACATTGGTATCACTAGCACTAAGGGCACCATTACCCACAACACGAAACAAAGAAGCAGACCCAGATCCGAAAGTATTCGGCGACATTGACCAATATGGTTGATTATTTCTTAAGAAAGAATTAGTATTCTCAGTAACTAATCTTTTGCCAGCAAAAACAAATTCATCTGCTGTTATTAAAGCTGCTCCTAAGCTTATTCTAAATGCTACTGGACAAGCTAAGGTTGGATTTTTATTTACTTGAGCTAATCTTAAATTCGATGCATACCATGTGGGTAGCGTTCCTGTTCCACATCCAGTAGTATTTCCAAAGGCGTCACAGAAGCTTGTTCTATCATTACAATAAGCTGTCGTTACTATTTTACCTCTATCTGTTGCACTTAAACTGTTAAAGAATGCATTTACATGTCCTCTTACTCCTGTTGTATCATTAGGGGAATTATTATAATTTACAAATGAATTATTATTCGTCTGAGGATTAAAAGCTACCGTTCCTGTTGCTAAAGTGGCATTTGTACCTGCTGTAGCTCCATTTGTTGCTCCTGATGAGTTAAACTGAGCTTCGGTTCCATTATATATCATTCTTATGTTACCTGCTCCATCTATTCTGATTACTTTCCATTGGAATCCTGCAAACAATACATTATTGTTTAAATCATGGGTACCTCTAAAATAATATGATGTTCCACCCATCATGCCATCTGGTTCAGCAAACATTCCACCGTTAGCACCTCCAGTTGTTGTTGAAATTGTATCAAAGTTAGGTCTAGCTTTTGCTGTTATTGCAGTTATTCCGCCATGAGCACTAAGAATTGCATCTCTTAATAATATTGGTGTACTTATAAAATAAACATTACAATCTGTTTTATGAGTAAATCCAGTAATTTTAAGACCGTCACTTTCCCATGTTCCTATTATATCTTCTCTATATTCGCCATCAACATAACATCTTACATGAGAGAAATCTTTATCTGTTGGGAAATCAGTCATTCCTGGTTGAGGTTCTCCATCAATAAAAATAGCTAAAATTCTAATATCGTACATAGAACCTACTTTAGCATCTACTATTGTTTCAGAATGTTTAATGTTATATGCTGCAAATGATTGATATATAGCAATAAATAAAAATATAAAAGCTAGGCTACTTAATATAATCATTGTTAGTTTATATTTATTACTTCTTTTTTCTTTTTTAAATGGTTTTAATTTCATAGAAATACTCTTTTCTATGAAAATATTAACATAGAAATCCCCCCCCCGCAAGAGGGAACTTTCGTTCGCGTCGCCATTGGAAGTAAAAGAAGTTTCTAAGAAACCTCTTTTTTAATTATACTTCGTTTTTTTTAACAAGAAATTACCTAAATGAGGATGATTGAAACAATAACTATTAATCTCTTTTAATGTAGTCTTAAGCTGAAGATAGGATTTCTTTCCATATTAATGAAACCTAACTTTTCTGCTTCTTCAAGTGATATTAAAGCAAATCCTTGACTTAGTAATGTATCAACTGCTCTTATGACACCATCAACTGAGGTATTATATAAGTCATGGCTTAGAGATAAAGTCCCTTTTGCTGCTCCCTCTGTAATACGTTGATAAACTAAGTCAGCATTTCTATCTTTCCAATCTTCTGGATCAATATCCCAATTGATAAATATAGTTTCAGGTACTGCAGCTCTAACGGCGGCATTAGCATTTCCATATGGTGGTCTAACAAAACGATTATGAATACCTAAAGTATTAAATAAGGCTTGGTTAGTTTGATTGACTTCGTTTTGTACTTCCGTGGCACTCATATTATTTAAATTACGATGTGACCAAGTATGAGATGCAACTGTATGTCCCTCTGCAAAGGCTCTTTTAACTATATTTGGAAAACTTTGAATTCTAGTACCTAGAGCAAAAAATGTTACTTTAACATCACGCTTTGAGAGTTCATCTAATAATCTTGTAGTAATAGCTCCTGCAGGACCATCATCAAAGGTAATCATTAAAAAGTTACTATGAGCTCTTAGTTTTTCAATATCTCTAACTACTCTGCCTTCCTCAGTTGTACTTGGAGTTTGGGTTTGATTAGGATGACTTGGGGTAGTAGGTGTAGGTTTTGGGTCTCTAATATGTCCTTTATAAACTAAATATTTATCCATATCATCATATTTTAGGTTTACTTGAATTAATTCCGTGCTATCTTCACCTAATCTATGGGCAGGTATTCCTAAAATTATTTTTTCATTAGTAAATATTAATGTTCTAAAATTATCTTTTTTAACTTCTAAGGCTTTCTTCAAGTCTTCTTCATCATAATTTGGGTTATCTTTTAACTCGGCATGAGCAAGTTCTGATAAGGCACTTAAAGCTCTACTTGGATTGGTAAATAAATCATCAAAGAGAATTTCTTTATTTAGTTTATTATCAAAGTAATAAACTGGATTCTTATTCGTTGCTTCTCCTCCCAAGTTTTTATAGATAATAAATTCAATTGAGTAAAGATGACCCAAGTTATAGGTTTTATAATGAATGTTTAACTCATGATGAAAATCTTTAATGTGTCCATGTTTATCAACACTTTCTTTAAAATGATCAATTTCACTATTAACCATTGCAAGTATTTTATTATCAAATTCTTCATGGTCTAGCTTGGGATGCATGGCATGAATATGGTAATATTCGGTTTCGTCTTTAATTGTATGGGTAGAATATCTGTCAATAAAGCTAACAACTTGGTCTGGTTGTAACCAAAGATAAACTACTCCTCCTACTAGTGCTAAAAACACAATGACTAATGTTATTATTAGTCCCTTTCTTTGTTTCAAAAAAAATCACTTCCATTCTTATTTAAGTATACAATAATTTAATAACTTTTGAAAGTGGGTAATAAGTGGTAAAATGTTTTAAGAGAAGGATGGTTTTATGTTAGTAAGTTTATTAATTTGTTACTTAATATTTTTAGGAATTTATTGTTATTTGGAAAAACAAGATAATTTTAGATATGCGACGATTTTTAAGGTTTTATTGTCTTTGTTTGTGGCAATAGTTTCTTGGTATGGTTATTTTAATATTGAAGGAGTAAGTAGTTTATATATCTTAATTCCAATTGGACTTAGTTTTGCAGTTCCTGCGGATTATTTTTTACAATATATTAAGAAAAGTGAAAATTTATATCGTGCAGGAATTATATCCTTTGGTTTAATGCATATTAGTTTGTTAACAGCTTTCTTTTTATTATTTGGTTTTCATATTTTAGAAGTAATAATCTGTGCTGGATTTTTAATTTATTTAGCATTAATCCAAAAGTTTCAACATTGGAATGATTTAGGCGGCGTTAAGTTAGAGTTATCTATTTATACTGTGTTAGTTACCTTAATGGGAGCAAAAGCAATATCTATTTTCATTCTTAATCCAACTAATGCAACATTCTTTCTTGCTCTTGGTGGTTTCTTCTTCTTTGTATCTGATTTTTTCTTAGGAGAATGGGGATATAGGAAAGAAAAATACCTCTATTTATTTTTAAACAGAAGTATTTATTTTATTGGCCAGTTAGCATTAGCTTTTTATATATTATTTATCTAATAAGAATAACACTGATTATTATTAAAACCGCAGCAATTAGTTTTTTTAAGAGCGAGTTTCTTTCCTTTAGGAAGATATAACCAATAATAACGTTACTTATAACTGCTAGGGCAAGGAGTGGAGCAATAGTCGAAACATTCCCTGATTGATATGCTCGTAATTGAGTAAAAATCATAGCACTCCAAGATAATCCAGTTATAATGATTGCTGCTTTATTTCCGTTTTGAAATTCAGCTCTGATTTTATCTAAACCAATATTTTCAAACAGGATAATAATTAGAGCTGAAAATAATAGTGTCATAGCAACATAAGATGGTAAATTAAAATGAAGTGAATTATTAACATCTAAAATTATGGCAATAGAGTATGAAAGGCTTGCTAAAATCCCAAGGAGAACATATTTATTGATTTTACCCTCACCTTTTTTATAAAATAACATGATATTACTAAATATAATTAAGATGATGCCGATTATTTTTGAGATGCTAAAAGGATCTTTAAAAATAAGGAATCCAGCGAGAATAATAAAAACAGTAGATAATTGATTGATAATACCAAAGCTTGAAGCTTCTAGACCACTTCTAACTGTAGTGTTTACTCGGTCTGAGATGGCATAAAAAAATACTGCAACAGCTAAAAATAAATAGCCAGTTAAATTAGTTGGTAAATCCATATTGAACCATGGATATATAATCATAATACTACTTCCAGCTATTAACTGAATTAAAACTGTTAAAGCACCGTGATGTTGAGATTTTTTTGTAGCAATTTTGTAAAATTGAGTAAACATAACGGCGAGGACAATAAATGAACAAACCCAAATAACCCACATATTAATACAACTCCTTACTTAAGTTTACAATATTTAATTATCACGCGTCCAATTAGTAAAATATTTAGCTAAGAATTCATCTGTATAATGACGATCTAAGAATCTACTAAAAGCATTTGCTGGTGGAAGGTCATTAAGGCGATTCGCCTGGCGAATTAGGGCTGAATAGGAAATAAGCATATTAAGAGCCATGAAAGTAACTAATATTGGTAATAAAATTCTACCAAACTTATAAGGTATTTTTGTAAGTAATTTAACTATGAACGGATAAACCCACAACATAAATATTAGTCCACCTAACCCCCAAAAGAGCATAAAAGGGATTGTTGTTCTACCTTGAATGTTTAAAAACAGATGACTATAATCCCAAGACCTAGCATCAAAGAATACTTCACTAATCCAACAGGTAATATATTCTGCAGCACCGCCGAGTAAACAAGCATATATATAGGTTAAATACCATTTTCTTTTTTTAATGTTTTTACCTAGAAATAAGACAAATAAAGCAAAACCAGCACCATATACAGGATTAAACGGTCCATAAATAAGGCCTTGTCTTGATTCCCATACGCCATTTGCAATCAAGTTTAATATCTGTTCATAATATACCCCTATTATACAACCGATTAAAAAAAACATGAATATTTGAGTAAAACCCCAATTTGCTGCAAATAGTTTTTTTTCTTGATTATTTTTTTGTTTCTTTTTCATAATACTCCTTTTATTTAATTAAAATCCCCTTAATAACCATAATAATACCAAATAATAGAAACTAGGTAAAGTGAAAATGGCGAAAATTGTTGCTATTTAGGGTAAATAATGCTATTATAGTTTTTCAAAAAAGGAGGGGAATTATATGGCAACTAATGAAGAAAAATATTTAGCTTTTAAAACAAGTGGTTATATAAATCATATGTTATATTTATTGGATAGAAAAAACAAAACTTTAGAGGCAGTTTTATCGATTCATGATTACAGAGAAGAATTTTTGAAACAAAACAAAAAGAACCTATTTTATAAAGCTTGTTATTTAAGTAATGAAGAACTTAAAAAGTATGCTAATGATTTTATTACTGAAAGTGAACTTTTAGCATTAGAAGAATTGTATAATCCTATGCTGGTTAGATGTAGTGAAGGGGTAAATGTATTAGTTACAAATGAAACAAGAATAGTTCCTTGTCATGAATTACCAAAATTAAATAAATCAAAGTTTCAAATTAAAGAAGTTGATGGGAATTATACCCTTGAAGAAATACATAGTTATCTTGATTATTCAGATGATTTAGTAAATGGAAATAGCTCTTATGGTACAAATGTATATTATTTAGAGAGTTGCTTAGATTTAGTAGACCAAATTGTTTTTAGAGAATCGGTTATATCTTTAGGAGATGCTATAGCATTAAGAACTATAGAAGAATCATTCAGTAAAAAAATAACATTATAAAACACCTTTTATTTAATAAGTAAGGTGTTTTTACATGTCTATGTCATCTATTTCTTCTATAAGACTTATTTGTTCTTCTAATATTTGTTTAATGCGACGTTTGTAAATATTTATTTTTCTTTGTAAGTTTTCTGAATCGCTTTCTGTTTTTTCAGCTTTTATGAGAGCGTTATTGATAATTCTTGAGGCATTCTTTTTTGCTTCTTCCACAATAGCTACAGATTCATCTCTAGCGATTCTTTTTATTTGGGTAGAGGCATCTTCAGCGACAAAGATGGCTTTATTAAGGGTAGATTCTAAATTAGCATAATAACTTAACTTTTCGGTTAAGTCACTTATTTTCTTATCTCTTTCTTTTAAAGAATTAAGTATCTCTTCGTAATTTTTAGCCACTTCATTAACAAAGCTATTTACTTCTGTTTTATCATAGCCATTTAATTTTGTACTAAATTTTTTCAATGTCTCACCTCGATACAAAAAACTAAGAATGGCTTACCATTCGATTGCTTCGTCAATCTCGTTTTTATCTTTACTATTATCTTCTGTTATTTTTCCCTGAACATTAACATTTTTTGGAGCACATAGATAAATACCAATGCCAATTTTTTGCATTGAGCCTCCAATGGAATATATACAACCACTTAAAAAGTCAATAATTCTTTTTGCTTGGTCTGAGGTAACTCTTTTTAAGTTTACAACAACACTATTACGAGATTTTAGATGGTCTGCAATTTGTTGGGATTCAGAAAAAGCACGTGGTTCTAATAAAATCATTTTACTACCACTTTTTTCTGCTTCTTTTATTGCTTCGTCTTCTTCAATCGTATAATAATCATCTTCTGAACCAATTAATTTGTCATCATCATCGTCAGCAAATATTTTTTTCAATTTCTGGAATGCCATATTTTTCCTCCATTTTATATACTCTCTATTACTTACTTATTATATCCGAAAATATTTAAATCTGCAAATAAATTCGTGCTAAAAATGCATTTTAGGTGTGAATTTATTATTTTTCGACTTTTAAAACTGCTAGAAAGGCTTCACTAGGTATTTCAACGCTACCAAAAGTCTTCATTCTTTTTTTACCTTCTTTTTGCTTTTCTAAAAGTTTTCTTTTCCGAGAAACATCGCCGCCATAACATTTAGCTAAGACATTTTTACGAAGAGCTGAGATTGTTTCTCTAGCAATAATTTTACTACCAACAGCCGCCTGGATAGGAACTTGAAACTGTTGTCTAGGAATAAGTTCTTTTAAGTTTTCAACTACTCTCTTACCTCTTTCGTAAGCAAAGTCTTTATGAACTATGAGAGCAAGAGCATCAACGATTTCTGAATTAAGGAGAATATCCATTTTAACTAAGTCACTTGATTTTAAACCTGATAATTCATAATCAAAGGAAGCATAGCCATTAGTCATACTTTTTAATTTATCAAAAAAGTCATAAACAATTTCGGATAAAGGAAGTTCATAGTGAATATTTACTCTAGTTGAGTCGATATAGTCAGTATTTTCATATTTACCTCTTTTTGCTTGGCAAAGTTCCATAATAGGGCCGATATATTCAGTTGGGACATAAATATTTGCTTTAATATAAGGTTCTTTAATATCAATAATGTTAGTTCTCTCAGGAAGTTTATTTGGACTATCAATTTGAATCACTTCACCATCTGTTTGGATAACTTCATAAATAACGCTGGGACTTGTAGCAATAATATCGATGCCAAATTCTCTTTCAATACGAGAGGAGATAATTTCCATATGAAGAACTCCTAAAAAACCACAGCGAAAACCAAAACCTAAGGCACTTGATGTCTCTGGTTCATATTGCAATGCAGCATCATTTAGTTTTAATTTTTCTAGGGCTTCTTTTAATGATGTAAATTTAGCAGAATCAACAGGGAATAGTCCTGAATATACCATTGGTTTCATTGGTTGATAGCCTGGAAGAGCTTCGGTAGCAGGATTGTTTTTTAGAGTTATAGTATCCCCTACTCTAACTCCAGAGATATCTTTGATAGCAGCAGTTAGAAAGCCTACTTCACCACTGATGAGTTTGTTTTTCTTTTTTTCTTTTGGAGTCATTACTCCAATTTCCACCACTTCAAAAGTTTGGGTTGTGGCCATCATTTTAATTTCATCATTAATTTTTATTTCGCCATCAACAACTCTTATTTGAGCAATTACACCACGATAAGCATCATATTTTGAATCAAAAATCAAAGCTCTAGTTTGTTTATTCTTTTCAATAGTTGGAGCAGGTATTCTTTTGATAATCTGTTTGATTAAATCTTCTACTCCTTCTCCTGTTTTACCGCTACAAAGAACTACTTCTTCTTCATTAAAGCCTAGAACTTCTTTTAATTCTTTTAAAACTTTAGTTGTATCAGCATTAGGTAAATCAATCTTGTTGATAACAGGAATTATTGCTAAATCGTTATTCATGGCAAGAAAAAGATTAGCAAGAGTTTGAGCTTGAATGCCTTGAGCAGCATCAACAACTAAAATAGCTCCTTCACAAGCAGCAAGACTTCTACTTACTTCATAAGAAAAATCAACATGTCCTGGAGTATCTATAAGATGGAGTTTATAATCTTCCCCATCAAAATTATAATTTAATTGAACGGCATTGAGTTTGATAGTAATACCTCTTTCACGTTCTAAATCTAGAGAATCTAGAAGTTGCTCTTTCATTTCTCTTTGCGAGATTGCACCGGTGATTTCTAAAATTCTATCAGCAAGAGTACTTTTACCATGATCTATATGAGCAATAATGGAAAAGTTACGAATATTTTCTTGTTTCATAATGTCCAACTCTTTCGTTTTTATATTATAGCAAAAATTGATTGTAAAATCATAATAAATTGATTATAATAGTAAAATATTTTAGGTGATTGAAATGGAAAGAGAACAAGCAGAAAAGAAATATGTTATTAATAAATTTATCGATAATAGACCACCAGCGAGAGCTTGTTTCGCTTATGGTTCTGGGGTATTTTACCAAGGTAAAAGTAGCTATGGGAGAACTTTAATCGACCTAATTTTTGTTGTTGATAATATTGAATCATTCTTAATAGAAAATATAAAAGAGAATCCAAAAGATTTTGCCAAATTAGGTTTTTTGCCACCAAATAACACTAATATAGTTATTCCATCAAGTAAAACTATATATTTAATTAATATAAAGGAAAATAACAGATATTTTAAATATGGTTTAATTGAATATAATAATTTCCTAGAAGCGTTTGAATCTCTCAATTCAATGTTTCTTCCTGGAAGATTTAGCAAACCAGTAATGAAGATTAAAAGTGATGTTGATATTGACAAAGCAATAGATAATAACTTGTTTAATTATTTTCTTTTAGGTCTTTTAACGCTGCCAAATAAATATAGATATTATAATAATTTATGTGAACATATTACTACTCTTTCATATTTGAATGACCCAAGAAACGGTATTGTTGAAAATTTCAACAAATCAGCGGTTTTATTTTACAGTAATCACGATGCAATTCTTGAGATGTATAAATCATACACTAGTGATTTTCTAACTATAAACCAGGATAATATTATGAATATAGATTTTAACAAATTAACTAGTTCTGTTAATTTACTACCCTCTACTATACTTGATTTACTTGATAAAAAAGGTATTGATAAAGAAGATTTATATTTGCTTAGAAAGGAATTATTAAAATTTCATAAGGCAATGAATCGAAGGGATTCGTACGAACAAATTTTAAGTACTTTTATTATAAATGGACCAGTTAGAAGTTCTGCCTATATTGGTAATAAATTACTTAAACGTATTTATTAGTGGTAACTATTTATTTAAAAATTTGTTGATAAGAAACTCCGCCTCTTCTAGGTAATTATTATTCACATCTAACCAAATAACATTTTTATCTTTTTTAAACCATGTCATTTGTCTTTTGCCATATTTTCGGTCTGCTCTTTTTAATTCTTCGATATATTCTTCTTTAGTTTTAAATTTATTAGTTAAATAACATAAAGTATAACGATAATCCAAGCCGATTTTATCTAAGAATTCATCAGTTACTCCACTGTTTCTTAGGGCTTCTACTTCTTCAATCATGCCTTTTTTAACTCGCTCTTCTGCTCTATCATTGATACGTTGGTTTTGGATTTCTTTGGGCCATGACATACCTAATTCTAAACAATCATATTTTGGTTGATATTTTTTTTGTTTTAAGTTATCACCTATTTTTATTTTTTCTAAAGCTCTGATAACACGTCTTTTATTTTGTTTATCGATATTAACATCAATATTATGTTTATTTAATTCCCCTACCAAATCTGTTAGAGATTTTTCTTCTAAATATTTTCGATATTCCATGTCAATAGAATTTTCTTCTAAGTTATATCCCTCAGTTATGCTTCTAATATAAAGACCTGTTCCACCAACAATAAAAGGAGTTTTATTTCGAGAAATTATATCATCTATTGCTACATATGCTTTTTTTTGAAAATCGAAAGCAGAGAAGGTTTCTCCAGGATTTAAAATATCAAGGAGATGATGTTTAATTCCATTCATTTCCTCTTTTGTTACTTTACCTGTTCCTAAATC
>Ga0131853_10021987_pt1 | contig 11555 bp, 9 predicted proteins | sample TergutLab28metaG_FD_92764 | JGI IMG/M metagenome (GOLD analysis project Ga0131853, IMG submission 92764) | Labiotermes labralis P1 segment gut microbial communities from Petit-Saut dam, French Guiana - Lab288 P1 (version 2) (version 2) | ecosystem: Host-associated > Arthropoda: Insects >...
AGTAGAATCATGTCAAACACTGGTAACAACCTACCAGACTACATGTCGTCACAACCTAAAATACAAGGATAATAACATCTGCTACTGTGAAAGACACAGATCACCAATGTCACATAATCTCATGACTAAATAATTCTTTAATACCTGTAACTAACACAACATCAAGAGTTTCAAGAATATTACATAACCCCAAAACAAGCACGTTGCTTCAAGTAACACTCCTGGCTGATACTTAAGTTACACAGACCATCCAACTAAACATTTCTCTAAGCATAAAGAAATACGAGCCCACTTTGGCAAGGTAAGTCTGTGGAGAGTTGCACTATCTTATCAGTGCTCAAATGTGACATCGTCACCTAGTCAAGTGCTGTGCATCTGCAGTATAGGTTGTCAAATGTATGTAAGACGTATTTTCTGTTGAACAAAGTGTTCGTTTGGAAGTTTTGTAAAAAGTAACCCACATTAACAGTGTTGTATATGGAACACTGGAAAAATTTTCAATGAAGGACAGGTACAGTAGACATATTTTCTCAATATTGGTCATACACAACATACATGACAGGATAACCAGACATGTTTTGGCTTATTAAGCCATCATCAGGCTCTTATTACATGATATATGATATGATATATTTGTTAACTGCAATAGGGTTGACACCTGGTGGCAGTAGTACAGTACACATTTACACACAAACAATACACAGAACAACACAATTAACTAACTGGGAAGAGTGCGGGCCATGCCCCATCTCTGCGAGTTATACCCTAGCATTTGCCTTACATCTGAGGAAAAAGCACAGAAAAACCTCAGTCACGGTAGCCGAAGAAATAAAAACATTAAAAGTCACACCACTACAACAGGTGTGAGATCTCTACCTTTACAATATAGATAGATTTGCATTGGGTTGGAGTCCTTATGTTCCTGATGCACTTAGGCCTTATGGCCCTTTTTGCCCCATAATCTGATACCAGCCCAGGAGACCCATGTTCCTTTACCAACGTTCCAGATGGCCTCTAGATTTAAAATCTTAATGTCCTCTGGGTCCAAGAAAAGAACCCAGATACTCTATCCTTTTCACTCAAAAAGTGCCGGCAGGCAAAACCCTCCAGGTTCCCCAATGGGGCCCCTATGGAGAGAGACCTTTTTACAGGGCATTTTTACATCTCTCTAGATATATCTCTTTTTATCTTTCCCTCAGAGTCCCCGGTAAGGGAGCCCTCCATATTCCCTAACAGGGTCCCCATTGACAGGGATACTGTCACCAGAGCCACTGGTCTATTCATTCATTTATTCATGTACGTCTGCTGGAGTCCCCAAAATGGAGCCTTCCTACACAGGGGGGAAAACGTAAGGTCACCGTCCACGGAGCCCCACGCAGACGGAAAGCCTACATACAATGCGGTGCATCCTGGTTCCCCAAGGGGATCGTTAATGACACTGCTATCTCTACCCCATTGCCACGCAGCCCTCAGCACGATACCTTCCACCTTGGCTTGGGTAGACCAGAGCCCTGTTAGCCAGCTTGTGTCGTAGCAACCCCTATCAGGGTATACTCTCCACAACTGTTACCGCCTCCCATGTGACCCAGGGCACAGCACAGTACAAATCTACGATACCCCGAGGAATGGACGAGGTGTTGGATTTATGAGAGGCACCTTTTCTATATAATAATACACTGTAAATTTATCACAATATTCTAAAAAAATTTTTACATAAGAAACCTTGATCATAAAAGGTGTGAATATATAAACTGAAAGTAAATAAGGTTACTTGATTTTGTGCTTGAAGGCAGAAACATTTTCGTATGATAAGCACATTACTGGATCATGAGACAGTCACATGGGAATTTGTATATAAGCAACAATGAACTCAGTCATACTAAAATGTTTCTGCTTTTAGGTACAAAATCAAATAACCTTTTTACTTTCAATTTATATATTCACTCATTTTATTATCAAGGCATCCTGTGTGCAATGTATTATTATATTGTTAGGGTGGAGATCTCACACATATTGCAGCATTGTGTATCTTTTTAATGTTCTCAAAAAAGAAGGCCTGATGATGCCTTAATCAGCCAAAACATGTTGTCTTTTCTACCATGTCTTATATGTTGTGTATGACCTGAGAAAATATATGTGAACTGAAAACAAAACAGGAATGTGTCACCTTGAAAAAGAAAAAGACACGCATAATACTGCACAGAAATAAATATTAAAAAAACCTTCTGCTCAAAGGGCAACAAAGTTATAAAAATTACATATTATAAATATATAATAAAAAATTACAAACGAACAACATCTGTTTCTCCCAAGACTGGGAAGGTGGTTTAAGAATTGGTGGCCAATGGATTTCTCGATCCACAACTCATGCTGTCACAGATGAGACACATTTTACATTAAATAGGAATGTAAACAGCCAGAATAACAGATATTGTGATCTGCACATCTCCATGCATTTCATGAAGTTCCTTTTCATGACCTTAAAGCTGAAGTCCTGTGTGCAGTGAGTGTGTGAAAAATCATAGCGTCATGTTTTTGGAAGAAACAGGAATTGAGATCTGCGCTCTTTTGGGGTACTACACAGTGTAAGGTATAGGTAAAGCAATCCCTGTACAGGCCCTAAGGTTCCTGGAGGTCGAGGCTTCCAGAATTCTAGACAATCAGCCCACAAAGGTGTAAGGTTGTCAGCCCTAAGCACCAGTCACCTTTACCCACCAGGACATAGTCCTGGTAAACAATGAAAAATTCCAATGACTTCATTGGTAATCGAACCAGCGACATTCTGGCTTGCAGCACAATACCTCAACCAACTGTGCCACCACGTGCCCCATTATGCACTGTAGGGTAGTTAATACCTTACAGACATTTCAGACAACTTATTGGTCCTATCTGCAAGGGTCAAGAATCCAAGACCCTTGCAGATGGGGCCAATAAGTTATACCGAAACGTTGGTAAGGTATTACCACTATACTCTAATATCCCTGAAGAGCACAGATCTTGTCTACTTTGTGGCAGAAGCCTGAAATAATGCATGTAACTAACTGAACGACTGTGATCTCACCGATCTCCAGACTTGAATTTGTTATATTATTTATTGGGGATGCTGCAAAACAGTTTTGGGTGAAAAATCTACATTCTTTGCACAAACTGAAAGAAAGCATTCAAAGACACACTGCCAATATTTTAACAGAAACGTTTATGACCAGAAACACTTCCAGGATGTGCAGGGCCTGCTTGAAAGCTGGAGGTTGGCATTTGAAGACTACTCCATTAAATATGGTAAGCTGCACTGCAGGGAAAAGCAGATTCTGAATTCTCTGTAGATGCAGGCTGCGTATGTGACAAAGCTGCCATGTTCATAGTAAAAGACTAGTGGAATGCTGTCCTTATGAGAATCATAAATTATTATACAAAGGACTGTAAAAGCTCTTGTTATAAATGTGCTCATTTCATGCAAAAATTTATTGGTTCTTCAGGCATGTCCAGTACAGATGCAATGGCATCAGTGGATTGTACTTTAAAGAAGCCTAAGCTAAGAAGAAATGTAAGTATAAATGGACAAAGCCCTTACAATTAAGAACACTAGTGCAAGTAATGGAAAGGGTATGAATTTTTGCCTGGATTCTGTAGACTTCAAAAAAACTGTACATTATTGTGCTAATGAGATAATTTTGAACTGTCTCTATCATGGCAGTTCTGGACTGGGGGCACTGGGAGATATATTCCATACACTGACAAACATGGGACAAATGGGCATGTAAGATCACCTTCACAGCGTTCTTCTGTACAATATAAACTGTGGGTGGCATATATAAAGTCTGTTCACAATGAAAATGTCTTTGTATTTTGCCATGTTTAAAATTCATCTATCCATGACATAAATTACATGCAATTAAATGAAACTGTAAAGAGTCATACAAAGCAAACTATCTGAGAATAAGGCGGCTACTTCTACTGAAAAATGTTCATAAACACTGCCTAACAATTTTCCATCTCATTTTGCAATTGAAGTGTGCAGAAAAGTGTAACAGAGGATCTTCCTAGCATGATACATATTCCATTCTAATGGTTCAGCAACATTCAAAACATGCTGTACACATGACACGTACTTGTGGTCTTGTTCAGAGCCACTTATGTCAGTAATGAAAAATGAAACACTGAATGACACACAGAGGAACAGAACCCAGTTAACATACACGGTGTTATGTACCCAAAACAATCAATTATACCTGACAAAAGACAGTAGATATTCCATCAGAAATTTCAAGTACATCAGATTCGGCAACTGCATAGATAACATCAGCATAAACATTATGTCGCAGATACAAAGGAATGACTAGCAGCACAGTGGGAAGAACAGCTGTCAGTAAACAGAAGGTTATAACACGGCGGGGTCCACGCATCTTTCCACGCCCTGCAAGAAACAAGGACAAAATAGGTACGGGGTACTAGAACAGTACACTATACTGACAAATATGTTATACACTGAACACCTTAGTAATCTTGTACAATATCAATCACTAAACATTGGGCTGTAACATGAACACATATTAAAGCGAAACTACTTTTTCTAGCTTAACGACATATTTGTGTCAGTAGCTGGTGAAACTTACTGCATTACGGAAAATTTCAGGTAAGGATATCACATCTATCATTCGCTATGTGACGTATCAATTTTGGGTTATGATGCACTCATACATTTACGTAAACATGAACCAACATTCACAATTGCTGCCTTACTCAGTATAGTGATACCCAACAACTCAATGCAAACTAGCTACTGCACTCTGAAACTCAACAATTTCTTGCAATTATGAGAACATGGGTACGTGCATTACGCAAGTTTTCACTTTTCAAATAGGATACGTACGGACACTATAATGGTAACTTACATCAGAACAGTAACGATGTCTTGTACCAATATTACGTAAATGAATGCAAATGCGTAATACAGCTCCGCTCATAAAATGGCTGTCATCGAAAAAGAAATTCTTTCCCTTTTCTCCCGCACTTATGTCCCTAATTTATTAACAATACTGCTCCCACTACTTCTTCGGACACCTAATGCAAACACAGGCTGACACCAGCACATATCGCTATCTGTGTCTAAGACTGTAAACTCGGCGGAACCATGTATCACGAATACTCTGTGATCAACAGTAACCTGTGAATGTCGGTGTAGCAGCTGTGGTAATCGTTGATGGATTTAGTCTATTAGGTCGAAGTGCGGGTATGCTTTGTGAACATTCAAGCCAACCGCAATTAAATCTGAAAGCACCCCTCCCCGACATTATTTGCTTCAGTTCTACGATTCGCATTCGCATAGATCGTGTTCTTCCAATCCGAAAAGAAATTAATAATCATACTTCATTCATTCAGTATTCCAGAGATCCAACAAAGTGGATGTAGGACATGTCATTAAAATAACAATAGGCACAGTAAAAACGAGTCATGACAATAACATACAGATAATTTTATAAATACAATATCAATGAACACATACAATGTACCATTAGACACAACCTCAATACTAATGCCAATATAATACAATACATAATTCATGGTTGATTGAAATATTTCCAAATGTATACAATGAATAAGTGTACAAAAATTCTGTTAGAGAAATTTTAAACTCTTTTAGGTTATCAGCGACATTATGATTCTTCATGGGTCAATTACTCGTATTAAAGATTTTTATCCCCGAGTAACAAACTCCCTTTTGACATATAGTTAAGTTTGGTTGGGGTTGGTATAAATTATTTCTTTGTCTAGTGTCTATATTGTGATTCTCAGTTTTGGTCGAGAAAAGGTTTTTGTTTTGAACTACGAACATTAGTAAAGATAATAGACATTTGATGTCAAAGGCAACATTTTTAATTTATTCAATAAGTTTCTACATGAAACTCTATTCTCACATCCTTCAATTATTCTAATTGCTTTTTTTTTGTATGCTAACAATTGTGGAATTATGCGACGAGTTTTTTCAGAATATAATTCCGTAAATCACAGCCTAGTGAAGAAAGTATGATAGATTATTTTTAATGCCGACATTGGCACAAGGAAGACGCCATCACCATCCTCCGAAAACCTGGTACAGGTATAAATATGTGGTAACAAAAGTGAAAGGCAAAGTTGTCATGGCACGAAGACACAGGGGAATGGACGTACAGCCCACCTCATTCTTAACTTTTGCAGTAGAAGAGTTAATTTGACGCTCCGGCCGCTTCACTCCGGGAAAGGAACGCGCTGTTCATCGAATAGCAGGCTGTGAGGAACCCATAACCGCCATTTGTTTCATAATACTCGTATTTTGTCTTCCCGCTTGCCTGGGTCTATCAGAATGTAAAAATTAAAATGCATATATATATATATATATATATTTTAAATATAGTAAAGTTTACTAATAGTTAATGGGCATTAAATAAACCTTCAGTACAACACTGCATAAGCATAAACTTCGAATAAATACCACTTAATCAAAATAAATAGATAAACAGAGCATTCAAGGAAGTCTTAAAAACAGAATTAACCAAATCTAGAGGCCCTAATATCTACTCATTAATGCTGTTATTATAATATTCGTATAATAAATAATGAATTAGATTAGATAGCTTTGCATTGGATTCGAGCCCTTATGGTCCCGATGCACCTAGACCTTATGACCCTTTGTGCCTCATAATCTAATATCAGCTCAGGAGAGCCCTGTCCCTTTACCAAAGATCCAGATGGTTCCCAGACTTAAAATCTTAATATCCTCTGGGTACAAGAAACGAGGCGGATATATTATCCTTCTTTTCTCAAAAAGTCACGACAGGCGAATCCCCTCCAGGTTCCCCAATGGGGCCCCTAAGAGGATAGATACCCGCTTCCAGGGCATTTTTACGTCTCTCTTAATATATCTCTCATTGTTTTTCTCTCTGAGTCCCCGGTAAGGGAGCCTCCTCAATGTCCCCTAACAGCGTCCCCACGGACAGGGATACTCCGTCATCAGAGGCACTGGCCAAGAGAGGGGATTCTATTCATTCATTCATTCATTCATGTATGTCTGCTGGGGTCCCCAAAAAGGAGCCCTCCTACGTACATACAGGAAAAACATAAGGTCACCGTCCACAGAGCACCACGCAGACGAAGACCTACATACAATGGGGTGTGGCCTGGTTCCCCAAAGGGATCCTTGGGGATCGTTAATGACACTGCTATCTCTACCCCAGTGCCATGCAGCCTTCGGCACGATACCTTCCACCTTGGCTTGGGTAGACCAGAGCCCCGTTAGCCAGCTTGTGTCGTAGCAACCCCCATCAGGGTATACCCTTCACAACTGTTACCGCCTCCCATGTGACCCGGGGTAGAGTACAGTAGGAATCTACGATACTCCGAGGTACGGACGAAGAGTTGGATTTATGGGAGGCTGAATAATGAATTAGTTATTTCTTCAATCTGAATTGAGAAGACTGACTCTAATTACAGTCTGCTCGTACACTGGAGTGCAGAGGCCTGTATTTCATTCCTGCAGCAGCTGCTCGACCTGCCTTCAGTTTCATGTAGTTGGCTTTCCTCCTTCTGATCCCCGCGTCGTGGATTGTATGTTACGACAGTCTCACTTGTCATACCGCAAATAACGATTAGTTCAGATCTCCTGTCCGAAACAAAACCTCTTCTCTTTTAGAGAGTAGTCTCTGTATCTAGGTTGAGGACTGAGGAAGTGGGGTCGATTCCAGCAAGGGGTGTGAGATTTTTTTTCTGTATTTCAAGGGGCTGTCACTGGCTTTAGGTTCTAGCCAGGATCCCATTCAAAGTATAATACCTTTATCTTCTTCAGAGGTTAAGCGGTCGGGGCATGAAACTGACAAATCACAGTGGTTTAGAACGCGTGAACATGTAGGCCTACCTCAAAACCCCCGATACGTCTTTAAGGCAACGTACTTGAGGAAGTTAAAAGCCAAACTGTTACTGACTGTTAGCAGTAACCCCCTTCTGGGCGTCAATATGAGTGACACTATTCTAGCTTAGTCTGGTGGATAGTTTTCGCTTAGATTTGCAAATTTTTAATACCACAACTCTCGTTTATAAAGTCACAAAATATTCAGTCCATTTCGTGACGTCATAACTGAGTGTGACTGGATTTTTCAGTCGCATAAGTCCAGTAATAAAAATAATAATAATTTAATATCAGCATGGGATTTAGGGGGATTAAAATATTTTTTATTCATTATGCAACGGGATTTTTTTTCTTGTGGCACTGTAGCCCAACGCGGGGCCATGGCCTTCTCATTCTTGAGGTTTCTAGACCACGCATAACGACGCACCACAGTCGGTAGGGCCCTTCTGGACGAGTCATCAGCCCGTCGCACAGACCTCTACCTGACAACACACAGCACTCACAATAGACAAACATCCATGCTCCGGTGGGAGTGCAACGGGAATAATATAGTAAAAATTTTCTACCCCCGGCTGAAGAAAATAAAAACTGGTAATGCATTTTGATGATTCAGGTATTGTGGAATTTGTGGGATGTTAGGTCGCAGACAGGTAAATATTTACCAACGTTTCGGAGTGTCCCCTTTCGAAACGACGGCAACCACTTAAAAGTCCACGCAGGGTACACATCGCAGAATATTTCAATATTCATTAAACCCGTCGTGAGCACCTCAGATCTCACAAATGTTGCTTCGTACCTACTGATTTGTATCACACAGGTGAAAAGAAATTCGCGCACGCGCTCTTCGGAGTGCGATTGCTTATCGAATGAATGTGAAAAACGTTGTGCAACAAATCCCGGGACATTTAATTGTGGAGACGCATGCCGCCTTCGAAAGGAGTAACATCAGTGCCGGTTCGTGTAATTTTCTAGGCTGCAAACACACACTCAGAATACATTTTACAATAAGACCGATGTACACCTATGATAATATCTCGCTGGATTCTCCTCAGAATGAGAAATATTTCGGACAGAAGTTGTAGATAAAATCAAAACACATCACATTTTGTGTTCAGTAACTTTTTTTTCGAAAATCGTTCCGTTAATGAGATAATGTGGGAAAATGCGGTACTGTGACAATATGGCTCATGGCGCATTGCATGCTGGATAACAAAGGCTACAGACAAAAACTCAGAATATGTAATACTTACTGCTTTTCCAGAGCAGCAATGGCTATACGGACGCCCCTAAATGTTACGTTATATGTACATTGCCTGTCTTGTTTAACATAGATGAAAAGTGTTTATTGCGGCACGAACTGGCTCTTTAACTGAAACAGTCAAAGCTTCGTCGTTAGAGGATTTATTAAGCTCAGACAGATCTTTACTTTTACAAATTTAAATCTTATCTTTATCAGTGATATCCTGGTGAGATATATGAACAGTGGAAAGGGAGCATACACCTTCAGTGACAGCTTCTTAATGAGTTTTGTATTGCTTGCTACGTGTTTCGCCTTTTGGAAGAGCTATAATCAGGCAATTAAAAGTACATGAAGAGAGGTCAGTGACATACAACAGTGTTACAAATTTATTTAGTATAGGCTTTTACAACTCCATTTCTTGTTCAGTTGAGATCTCAGGTATCTGAAACAGTACCATTTTAATGGGTTGTATTTACATTATGTCTCATAATGTACCTTAACTGCCTAATGACGACTTTCCCAAAGCCAAAACATGTATCACGCAATAAAACTGTAGCGTCCGATGGTCTGTAATTCCTTTCTGCTCTCATCGGTCAAATTTGCTTCATCGACTGACACCCCTTAAAATTCCTATTCCTGTAACAAAATCCTCGATTTACAAGTTTCATTTAAATAGCTCGCAATTGTTAATAAATAAAGAATTGAAAGAATTGATTATGAAAATGACAATAATAATAATAACAATAATAAACTTGACGTTAATGATGTGCACGTCATGGAGGCACACTGGGGATGGAAGTACAGCTCCGCCCATTCTGTACCACGCTACTAGACGTAAATGAGTTGTGAGCTTCACGCTCCGGCCATTTTTTTGCCAGAAAAATTCCGCGGTGTCGTTTAGAAAGAGAATGCGTAACAGCAGCAGCAGCAGCAGCAGCAGCAGCAGCAGCAGCAGCAGCACAACAACAACAACGACAACGATACGGGGGTCCACAAACGTTCCAAAAATCTAGGAGCCACTTCAATATTCTAAGCGCCAGAAGCGTGACACTAAGCAAGTTCCATACTTAGGACCTACAGATATTTGGTGCCATAGTACAAATCTTAGTCGCCATGGCGACCTGGTCTTTGGAATTTGTGCATCCCTGGTGATGATGATAATGATGATGACAAAAGTACAAAACTTTTATGGTGGGAAACAGTAATCACACAACAGCTGCAACAATTTGTCCTGGGGGCACTCATTGTTCTACGTATATATTTTTATATATCGGGTAGATACAGGACAGGCACTGTACGTATAACATAACATCGAGGCGAGTTAGCTTAACCATTGCTGCGTGGACAAGCAATAAGTATTACATATTCTCAGTGCGTGTTAGTAGCCTTAGGTATCAAGCATGCAATGCGCATGCGCCGTATTATATTGTCACAAGTGATCTGTCTGGCTGTACCACATTCTTCCACATTATCTCACAAACGACACGATTTTCGGAAAAATGTCATCGAACACAAAAAGTGTGTTTTGATTTTCTCTACAACTTTTATCTGTAACATTTCTAATTCTAAGAAGAACTGAGCGAGATGTTACCATAAATGTACATTGGTCTCCATGGAAATTTCATGAATATCCGTCCAATGGGAGCCGAGTTCCATGCGGACGGGCAGACAAACATTACGAATCTACTAGCCGCTTCTAACAGCTTTGCGAACGCGCCCTACAATAATAATAGCGTCGAATGAAAGCACAGTATGATTTTTGTATGTACAGAAGCAGCAAGAACTCATGTGGTGGCCTGACGAAAACCGCGATGGAACTTCAAGTCATGAGAAAACCGTATCGGGGCTGAGATCTGGTGTGGACACTGACGACAGTTGATACACGAGACGTTACTGCTGCGTGGCCATCTTCTGCGTCGGTTTGTCCTTTACATTTTTGAGTTACTGGGCCCCTTTTGATGAAGTTGGCAGATAAAAGAGAAACTGAAACTTCGAGACTTCTGGAATACGATATTCTGAACAACGGTACATGATTACCAGCGTTTTGTAGGAGCTCTCACCCTTCATCTTCGGCGTAATCCACGAATATTTACACGATCCTTCGAATCGCCGATAAAAACATGTCAGTCTGCACGGCGTCACATTGTAGAAGACTTGATTCATTAGCACTGCCGTGAGAACATCAGTTGTGGCAGGGAAGGTAAAGGTAAAGGTAAAAAGGTGAAGGTAAAGCAGTCCCGTTACAGGCCTGGAGTGGCCCAGAGGGTTCCAGGAAGTTAAGGTTCCCAGATTTCATGACAACGACACAGGAGAGTGGTAAGGTTGTCAGCCTTACGCACCGGCCGCCTTTACCCCCAGGAAATACTCCTGGTACTCATTTCTGTTAGAGGCTGAGTCGACTCCAGGGCCATAGTGCGATCGGAAGGATTATGTCAA
>Ga0131853_10021989_pt1 | contig 11555 bp, 6 predicted proteins | sample TergutLab28metaG_FD_92764 | JGI IMG/M metagenome (GOLD analysis project Ga0131853, IMG submission 92764) | Labiotermes labralis P1 segment gut microbial communities from Petit-Saut dam, French Guiana - Lab288 P1 (version 2) (version 2) | ecosystem: Host-associated > Arthropoda: Insects >...
CAGAGTTTCTGGCTACAGATACAGAGGTTCCGGGTTCGATCCCCGGCGCTACCAGATTTTCTGAGTAGTAGTGGGTCTGGAACGGGGTCCACTCAGCCTCGTGAGGTCAATTGAGGAGCTACTCGATTGAAAAAAGTAGCGGCTCCAGGTCTAGAAAACAGAGATTAACGGCTGTGGGGAACCGTTGCGCTGACCACGTGACACCCCTCTATCCGCAAAAGTTGGCACTAACTGTCGGTATAGTTCGCGTGCGGACTAAGGCCACGGAGTTTAGTTTAGTAGTAGTAGTACCACTGTGTTACAGTTGTCTACAGTATTCAGTACAGTAACATGGAACAATAGGCTATACCATATAGCGTGAGTGTGTAGTAGGCTATACTATACTGTCTAGGTTTGTGTAAGTACACGTTCGCACAACGACGAAATCGCCTAACGACGCATTTCTCAGAACGTATCCCCGTCGTTAAGCGACTCGTATCTGTATAGGGTTCACGGTTTGTAACCCGTGTGGACGATTCGCCCCACAGCTACTTAGTTTTGTGACCCTCGGAGTGGATCGGACGTAGAATAGAAGAAAACAGAATAGGACTAGATAACAGGTGAAGTCCCGATTGCCAAGCAGCGAGACGTGAATATCTACTCTGGAGTGAAGGACAGATAAGAATCATAATTCAATAAATCTTCTAGTGTTTCGACATGTTTTAAGACTCGTTCAGTTGGACAGGCTGGACTGGAATTATGACCCGTAGACTAACCAGTTGGTTTCATGGCTGGGAATGTAACTAGTTGGAAATATCGCCTATGTAACCGGAGAGAATAAACTGTGTTGTAAGGAATTAAAGTTCCCAGTGCGCGCCCTGAAGTTATGTATGGGGTGTACGTATAGACCCGCGATTTCTTCACTTCTTGGTACTAGACAGGGGGTGAATGGTCAGCTTCACGCTCCGGCCGCTTTTCCCCAACGAAGGAGCTGCCGCTGCCCATCGTATAGGAGGCTTGGTGGGCATCAAAACGGTCTGGGAGTTTTGGAAAGAGGGAACTCATGCCCCGGCCGTGAATCGAACCGCGTTCCTCGATCGTTCGGCTCGTAGCCGAGTGATGATTGGGACTGAATAGTAGAACAGTAGTGTTCCTGTAGCTGACTTTGTACGTCTGTATCTTTATCAACTGCTTAAATTAATTGCGGCCTCCTGACAGACGTCCAGTCTCGTGCGCTATGCTGCAAAACACACTGCACTAAGATCCGTCTTCGCAGTCCAAGAACTTGACATTCTTGCACCTTGAAGACGGAATCAGCAAGCTCATTTTCGAAATTTCTAAAACTGTGCACCGGGCCACCTGGCCTCACGCCTCAGCGGACTCAATCTGCATCGGCGCCACAGCAGCGTCAAACCCGCACAGTACATATACGCGTCGCTTAACGACGAGAATACGTTCTCAGAAATGCGTCGTTAGGCGATTTCGTCGTTGTGCGAACGTCATAGAGTATACTTACACAAACCTAGATAGTACAGTATAGCCTACTACACACCTAGGCTCTATGGTATAGCCTATTTCTACTGGGTTACAAAACTGTACAGCATGTTACTGTACTGAATACTGTAGGCAACTGTAACACATTGGTATTATAATATTATATAATATAATCTTATGGGACCACCGTCGTATATGCGGTTCTTCGTTGACCGAATCGTCGTTATGAGGCGCACACCTGTAGTAACGCTGTTTCTTTCCTAGTGTTAGCGCCCGACATTAGGAAACTCGTCTGTTTTCGGAGACGAATTTGTTAAAAGTACTCGCATCACTCGGTTACGCTTCTAACTGCATGGTCACTCCCTTCTACTCCCAGTCGGTACATTATTAGCATATCTATATATGTCATGGCCTTCGGAACATTTGTTTGCATCCAGTGAACAGCAGCGTATGACGTCCGCACACAGTTTTGCGTGCGGTCAGGTTCGTGTAGACGCCACCACAGTTTGTTACCCAGAAGGCATACGACTTTCAGTGTTTGTATTTATCCTGGCTGGTATATCCTGTTATTTGGTCGTCTTAAGGCTATCCATAGACTTACGTGGATTTTGTATAAACGTCGATTACTACGACGTCTATATTTTCACATTTTATGAAAATTGAAACGCTTTGTAAAGATATTATTTGTATATAAGTGGAGTTCCAGAACTGTATTAAGTGGAACTACTGGGGCGTTTTCTAATGACTTAAATTACTACAGAATTTTTGAATAACTAATACGCCCTTTTGAGCTCTGGGAAGTTCGTTTCACCGAGTTACCCGTTTATTTGGTGCTGGAGAACATGGTGTTGAGGAGAATATTTGGCCCTAGGAGGGACGAGGTAACGGGGGAATGGAGGAAACTGCATAACGAGGAGCTAAATGATCTGTACTCCGCACCCAATATTGTGCGGGTGATAAAATCGAGAATCAGATGGACTGGGCATGTGCCGCGTATGGGTGAGGAGAGCGGGGTGTATAGGGTCTTGATGGGGAAACCGGAGGGAAAGGGACCACTGGGGAGACCTAGGCGTAGATGGGTGGATAATATTAGGACGGATCTCCAGGAGGTGGGATGTGGGTATATGGTCTGTATTGGGCTGGCCCAGTGATAGAGACAGGTGGCGGACGCTTGTGAGTGCGGTAATGAACCTTCGGGTTCCGTGAAATGCTGGGAATTTCTTGACTAGCTGCAAACCAGTTAGCTTCTCAAGGAGGACTCTGCACCATGGAGTAAGGAAGTAAGGTGGCAGTAAACTGTGTTCACGGGAGGTGTAAAGTTTAGTGGTTCAGAGAATAGAACCATGATAAGTTAAATGGATTGTAATGCACAAACAGAACAAGTCGCAGTAAACCTCGCTTTGAAACCGTGAATTAATTTTGAATGTGTGTCGGATTAAATTTGGTTTTTGTTACCAAGAACGTGTACCACCACGTGTAATTTTTATATATGCCAGTACTGGTGTGCAGGTGTCCGTGCTTTTGTTGGTACCAAAACTGACCCCTGCCGACTTCTTTGCCCACAACCAAGGGGATGCCAACAGTTTGGGAATGAGGCACTCCATTAGTCCCTTCCTTGACAAATTTATCAACTTCATTTCCCGGTATTTCGTGATAGCCGGGTATCCATACTAAAGTGCCTTAATTAGAACCACGTAGTTTTTCTAGCGCTTCCAAACTCTCACATACCAAAGCTACTTCGGTGGTGGTGTTTGAAAGCGCTCGTCTTCCCCAGGGGTGCACTAAGTTTTGTACGGTAGTGCCTAATATGCGATGTCCCTGAGTACAGGACTTGCTGTGTGACGCCTAGAGCTTTTAAGTGGCTCCTATGTTTCTGGAAAACTTCTGCACCCCTGGTGTAGACATTCGCTCCACACGAATGTTGTTAGCGATATCCGCATGATAAGATTGATTAGAGACAGACGCTCTGAGCCGTTTGCTGTAAACAAGAGGGGACTGGAGGGCAATACAGTTGGCTCAATGAGGGGCGCCCAGTATGCAGTCGTCCCTGCCATTTTTGTGACGTGTTTCCATGACCTCGGGGTAGTATCTTGGCGTTGTGGAAGGCCGACGCGCCACTAGCCGCCATCAGATTCTGTGAAGGCCGTGCGGAGTGTTACTGTCGGCTTGGTGATACGCCCATCATAGCGCACGTCGCGGAGGTCGTGTGTCTGGAAAGGCAGGCGACAAATTGTATAATGACTAGAAGCGGTATCCGTTCGTCGTCCGGGATGTGGTCGCTTCCCTCGTCAGTAGGCTTTCTCAGTATATGCTAGCTAAACCCTTTTTAAGGAAACTCAAAACAAATTTCTTTTGGATTCTTGAACACTGAAGGTGGGACCGATAGGTTGTCCGAAAACGTCGGTGAGAAATTCTCGCTGCCTATAACGCAGAAGAGCGTTGTTCTCAACAAGATATTTGTTGGCGGGTGTAATGGAAAACTTAGACTGGGAATGAGGACTTGGATATATAAAAGTTACATGTCTTTAACAATCATGGTTTCCGTACGTTTTGGTCACAGTACGGAGAATATTTCGTAATATCTTGCGTCTGTTCTGTGGCAGGTACGCGGTAGGAAGTTACTACATTTATGTGCTGTGTGTTAGTGTGCGTATGTGGTGTGCTGTGTGTATGTGGTGTGCGTCCTTATCGTGGAGGCAGTAGAACTTCCCGAAACGTAGTGCGTTCCATGAACCTGCATGACGTCAGGCTCAAGAAGACAACATCGTCATACGCGAGCAATTTTTTTCTCGAGACATTCCACAAGATGTGAACGCCAAAATTTGAACTGAACACCTGCGGGACTTGGAAGTGCTAATGCTGACATTGACACCACGACATTGGGTTTATTTAGGAAACGCAACACCGAGCGTGTTTGCTGTGTGTTAAGAGGCATGTGGCTCGAATCCTGGCCTAAGGCCCATAATCCTGATTGGATTTTGAGAACGTGTAACCTGATTGACTTCATGGCCCCTTTCGTACGAAAGTGGTCGAGTTGCTGGTACTTCCAATTCTGAAGTTTTCTTTCGAGTGTTTTTTTTTACTACTGCTTCGTATTATGAATTCGCAGATTCCTGGTGGCTACCTCGATATAATCAGTGACACATGGCCAGTTTTCTACTCGGATCAGCCCAAACAAAATGCCGGAACAGTGATCACTTGCTTCAAGATCCTTTACAGTTCAGCATTCCTACGTCATCGCGTTTGGTCTAATCCAGGAGGTGTACACATTTTTCAGATATTTAGGAGCAACCTCAAAATTCTAGGCCTCGGAAGGGTGACACGAGGCAAGTTCGATATTAGTCGCCACGGCGACCCGGTGCTCGGACTAGTGTACCCGTTGTCTGTTCGAGCGACGCCAATAATGTTCCAGCATGGGGAATCCTCTTGTGAGGCGCCAGGGGGCACAGTCGGACCGTGCGTGACCATTAATTCCATTTTCAACCACACATGTCCCTACGTAAATTAGAGTCGTTACGGTATTGCAGTCACTGTTGTTATTAAGATGCGTGTCTGAAAAAAAAATGCATTCCCTGCTTCTCCGTCGTACAACCTGTGGCCTGTGTGCCAGAGTTCACGTCGTCGTTGGCAGAGAAAGTTGGAAAAGTTAAGTGTGGTTAAATAAACTAGGCTTTCTTTCTTCCTTCCTAGCGTCCCTGCCTCATGATATGTAGCATGTTTAGGCGCGGTCTGATACATTAACTCCAAATGTATTCGGTTTGACACACGGGACAAACAAAAACTATTTGAAATGTCGGTGTGTGGTTTTGTCACGTCTGTTGCAAGGCATGCAGCGTCGTATTTAGGCTGCGGTTCATTACAACTGCTCCGAGTCTGAAACCCATTTCCACATGTTCAATCTGACATGGGTCATAATTTACACGGACTGGTCAACAGGTTTATAGCATTGCGTTTAGTTACCCTTCCCTTCAAACCGCCCTTCCAGGTGTCTTTTGTAGTTGCAGAATATGTTGCGAACGAATGCAAATTAACTTCGTCCTTTTTATTGTCTCGTTTCGTTTCGTAGTCATTACAGGTCTAAATTACCACGTTTTATGCGTTTGAGATGTAGATCTTAAAATTGAATCTTCGACACAGTAAATTATACAGTCGTTTCGTCAGTATAATAGTGCCACTGCGTGTTGGTTGTTTGTATCTGTTCCGAACTCACAGGGCAATTTATAATACGTCGTCAGCATTATCAGATTTGAGAGACTAATGGACAGGCATCTTCTCATTATGCCTTCATTATGTTCAGTTTATGGTCAGAAGAAGGTCAGGCGTTTAAGTTATCAATTAAGAGAACTCGTCAGGTGACATTTGAAGGATGAATTTTCATCAGAACAAAAAATTGAGGGCAGAAACACGGACTTACTTATTAATACGTGGAGTGTGCGAACTTTGTGTTCGAAAATTGATATTCGGATTGGTTTTGTAAAGAAATACAGTCTCGACGAGACCGGGAGGGGGGGGGGGGGCAAAATACCGGGGCCCGATTATGTTGCATCTATTTTTGTCTTTCTCGGTATCATTTGTCGACTATTAAGCCTAGGGCCGGGTAGCTCAGTCGGTGTAGCGACTGACTACAGACTGGACGGTCGGGGATCGAATCCCGGTGGGGACGAGATTTTCCGCCCGTCCAGACCGGCCCTGGGGCCCACCTAGCCTCCTGTACAATGGGTACCGGGTCTTTCCCGGGGGTAGAGGTGGCCGGGGTGTGGGGCTGACCCCCCACCCCCATCTAGTGCCGAGGTCCTAGAAAGAGTAGAGCTATACCTCTGTTCACCGTAAGGGCCTTCGAGGCCTATAAGAAGGATAAAAACCTACCTACATATTAATCCTTTCAGACCAAACTCAAGTCACTCTGCAACCGAGGGCCAGTCTTCCTGGTTTAGTGTAATCATTTTTAGGCGGTCCTCCCTCGCTGGGGAGCCCGAAAATTTTTCACCCAGACCCGATCCCGTTTTCGGTGGCACTGAAGAAGACGTCGCATTTTCTCACATTACACGTAGCCTATACCCTCCATTTCTGGTAACATTAACTAAGATATGCCAATTTTTTTATGTGTGTATGAACATTGTTACTGTAGTTTTCTTTAAAAGCGTGGGCCGGTCTGTCCAGAATCCAAATAATGGCGATAACGCAGACGCTGTGCACGGCGATGCAGAGGTCACCTGGCCCTCGCACAACCTGTAGGTCAGTATTCCAGAAGACTGTAACTGTCTGTCTGTTGTTTCAGAGTAACAAACCGATTATGGAAAAGCGTCGTCGCGCGCGTATCAACAACTGCCTCAACGAACTGAAGACGCTGATCTTGGATGCCATGAAGAAAGATGTAAGTATGAATGAATGCAAGCACTTAATGAACCGTGTCTTCACACTATTGGGCGTTCTTTATACAAAGTAGAAATGGTGCATTGTGTGGAGGTTATGCCTTTGAGCTAGGAACATAATCCAAACTTTTAAGCTAATGGATAGATTATACTAAAATTTCATCAGGAAGACAGTGGACAATTTTAATGGATACCTCTACATTTAGGTCTTTATGCCGCCATATTGTAACACTCATCTCTGTGAAGGGGGACCGCGGTAGCACAGTGGTTAAAGCTTTGTGCTACAAATCAGAAGGTCGCTGGTTCGATTCCAGATGGTGTCATTAGAATTTTTCATTGACACAATCCTTCCGATCGCACTATGGCCCTGGGGTCGACTCAGCCTCTAACGGAAATGAGTATCAGAATATTTGCTGGGGGTAAAGGCGGCCGGTGCGTAAGGCTGACAACCTTACCACCATCCTGGGTCATTGTCACTTAATCTGGAAACCTTAACTTCCTGGAACCCTCTGGGCACCTCGGGCCTGTAATGGGACTGATTAACCTTTTTTTACCTTTTTCATCTCTGTGATATTTACTTGACTGCTACAGATACTCAGAATTGCCACAAGATATTTTGTATAGCATCACCATATCCAGTGGCGTAGCTAGGCCTTTTTTTTTTGCGCCGTGTGCGAATACTCAGTGGTCCCCCAAACGGAACAAAAAAAAATTGCGATAATTTATTGAATTTCCTTTTATTTGGCTCAGTAATCCTTCAACATTTCTTGAGCACAGAAAACAAAATTTCTTTTAAAATACTCATTTTTGTTGTCTCTTTGACTGCCATGCAGCACAGCCCCACACTGACTGTGTCGGTAGTCTGGTACTAACTAGTTTAAAATCAGATGATGTCACAGAGTTGAAGAACCTCAAGTTGCATAGTCATTTGGTATTGTCCTCAACCTTATCACTATTGTAATACCAAGGAATCAGTTTATAGATTAGTGTGATTGACGTGTGGCATTACATGTTAAAAAGGCAGAAGCCGTGGGAGTTTATACAATGCACACCGCTTTCAGGTGTTGGATTTTGTCATTTATTATTATGACGTTCTGTTTCCCCTAGCCGGCAAGGCACTCCAAGCTGGAGAAGGCAGATATCTTAGAGATGACGGTGAAGCATCTCGAGAATCTGCAGCGCCAGCAGGTAGCGATGTCGGCAGCTACAGACCCAAATGTGCTCAACAAGTTCCGGGCAGGATTCAGTGAGTGCGCTGGCGAGGTTGGCCGTTTCCCTGGACTTGAGTCTCCTGTCCGAAGGCGCCTTCTTCAGCACCTAGCTAACTGCCTCAATGGCACTGCCACCTCCACAACCACCACCACCAGCAACACCTCTGGCACAACAACTCCACAGCCCACTTCTCAGGATCCAGCCCCAATGCCAACACATCAGACTGCTGTCCAAGTCCACATCCTCCCCTCATCGACTGGCAACCTGACAGTTGACAGTCACCAGGCACCGACAGCTGTTTCATCTTCTTCAAATGGAATTTTCTTTACAACTGGTGCAAATGGTGCTGGACTCCAGCTGGTCCCAACACGTCTCCCCAATGGTGATATCGCTCTTGTGTTACCTTCCTCTGGTTCGAGTACAGCACAGATCTTCCGGCAAGCAGCCGCAATCACCACTGCTTCACCAGCTTCATCACCAGCGCCGTCATCAGCATCATCATCCTCTTCTCCGCTCCCTATGCTTATTCCAATTCCTACACGCACATCTTCAACTGCTTCTGCGTCTTCTTCCACATCTTCGTCTTGTGCATCAACCTCTCCAATAGCATTCGACAGGCTGACTGTAAGCAGTCCTCCACAGGCGAGTACCGTTGTGAACCCTCCAGTGTGTAGAGACATGGCGACGTCGCCCACGGCATATCACTTGCCAGTCAGTCCCCGAAGTGGTCATAGTAATGGTAGTTACGATGTGGTGGACCAGCATCCGCCCCTCAGGCCATTCAGTCCACCACTGCAGAAACCATTAGCATTGGTTGTGAAGAAGGAAGCTGTTCCAGAAGTTCCCAGTGTGGAGGAGAAACCTTGGCGGCCTTGGTGATAGGAATCCAGTGATGAACTGTGCAGGTATCCCGTAGCGTACACGGTTTTGATGTATGCAGATTTTTACGTTAACACGTTTTTGTGTTTTTTTAAGGACCTGAAAATTAATGGAACTGTTTGCCTTTTGCAAACATAATTGTCGTGTTTGGGGTGTACATGTATGCAAATACACTATAAAATGAAGTTCCATGCCTGCATCCCAGTGCCTTGTGCTGTATGCAGGAAGTAACATCTAAAAGCAGTACTAGTGAGACAGTAGGTAGATTCTTGTTCCTAGAAATCTGATGAATTGATCAGAAATTATCCAGAATTCTGAGAATTACCTTACATATGCGATATTTTTGCTTCACCAAATTTTGTCTGTCTCTATTCTGGCATTAAAATAGGTCCTTTAATTCAGTGTAAATTTGAAATTCAGTTGGAATTGTAATTTATATTGACAAATGTGAAGAATGTTCAAGTACCGCTACTGCTGGATGTTGTCCAGTTTTGAAGCCTATGTTTTGTAATTTTCTTTTGTATGTTAAACATGTGAACTGGTCGTGTGTTATGCATTGTAGAGAATTATTAATTGGCAACAGTCTCTCCATGGCTGTAACGCACATTATACATATAATTTGGAAGGTTCAATTGCTGAAAAAGATATCTTACACCTAAGATGTACAAAATGTATAATAAATAAGTTCTCATCTCTTTAAGCATTTGTGGAGACGGTTTCTTTTTTCTGGTTGTGTTCGCAGTCTGGTAATTAAGGCCCCCAATACCATCAGTCACAGGATTATGGAATGAATTTCCATTATTGGCAATTGTCCAAGCACTGGAAATTTATTGCATACAAATATGGCTGTCCACCCAAGAATATTTATGGTTTTATCATGCCAGCTTCATATTTTGTCTTTGTTCATTTTATAAATCTTAGTTATGTTGTAATGTGCAAGAAAACAAATTTAAGTCATCTGTGGTAAAATGTCAGCAGATTTGAAAGTACCTGAATATGATATACAGTTCTCCAGAAAGTTAAAATTTAGAGCAATATTTTGCAGAGCTTTGTTATTGCTGGCTGCTTGTTAATGAATTGACTGTGACTGTCACAAACATAGCACATGTTAATACAAGATGGTGATATTTCAGTTTCTTATGTAACATCTGTTCACTTTTCATGGAGATTACTGTCATGTGGTATGAAAAGAATGTTCCATTTTTTGTAATACTTCAGGAACAGTAAGATGCCCTTTGCAGACTGGTGTTGATTTTTGGCACTCATTTTGAAAAAAAAACAGTGTTTAGATGCAAATGTTGAATTACATTTAGGGAAATGAGGTGAAATTTAGCCAGCGCCGGTTTTTCGTTCGCACCTGCCACTGAAGTTCTGTGAGTGTCGAACCTCTTGGCATGATCTGGTGTTGTGAAAAATTCCAGTTGTTTCATTATTTCCTTACAGCCAGGCTTATGGCTACTTGATCCTGCAAATTTCTAAATTGGACAGTGCTTCACTGCAGGGTCTGTCTTTCCTTCACTCGACGGGTTCTTTTACAAGCGTTTGTGAATTTCACTATCTGATGTCTTGAATATATCCTGCTTTTGAATTCATGAATATATTTTTGTATTAAAGTTAAATAATGTTCTAAATCGGTAATGTTGCTCATATTTCTTTAAAAATAAGTTATATATTCTTGTTTATTTACACACTGGTGTCAAAACAGTGGATTTGTACATATTTATTCTGTTAGAAGTCAGCACTGTTTTTCCTTACCAAAATACAGATTCTCAGTAAACTAGATTACCTATAGCCAGTCTTTGTTTAATATTTGTTCTAAATATTTAGACATGAAAAATGTGAAATGACAAGATACGGTCTTTTGTTTCATGTGTCGTAACTTACACTTTAATGTGACTGAAGAGAATGAAATGTGAAACTATTTGACCTTGTTAAATTATTACAGGGAAAAAAAATTTTTTTGGGCACTGAATTGCATAAATTGCAGGAATGGTCTGCATGTCCTCAGACTGAAGAACTCTACAAGAAACGCAGTCCCCCCCCCCCCCGACCTCCGTCATGTAAATGTGCCTGCATTGTTATTGTTGCCGAGTCACTACAGGCAATTACCCTCGGCATTCCATCCTCTGAACCTTCAAAGCCCTGATGGAGTCCTTTGTTACCATGGTAACATCGTCATTATTGTAGTCATTAAGCACTGATTCGCCCTCAGGTACGTCTGTGGCCTCCCAATTGAGCGTTGGTCCCATTGTAACTTGTTTCACTTCATGTTTTTGTTGTACCTGCAAGAAATTGTGTACAGAGATTCAACGAACCTTTTCATTTGATGCGGAGATCTCTCATAATACATTCCTGCTAGAGGGAGAAAGGAAAATATACAATTTTATTTTTCAGGAATTATTTCATTTCATGTAAGAAATGGATTTCCCCCAATATTTGAAGGATTTTCAAAAGAAAGGCAGGTCCTGGAAAAATGTTTAGATTTTTATTGCTCCAGCAGAGGGCCCCCCCCCCCCCCCCCCCCCCTCTCTTTGATGTTGAACACCCCCAAAACCCCACCCCCACTTTTTTGTTTGTTTTGATATAAATAAGAGCACATATATTTTATACTGGAAAAAA
>Ga0131853_10021992_pt1 | contig 11554 bp, 11 predicted proteins | sample TergutLab28metaG_FD_92764 | JGI IMG/M metagenome (GOLD analysis project Ga0131853, IMG submission 92764) | Labiotermes labralis P1 segment gut microbial communities from Petit-Saut dam, French Guiana - Lab288 P1 (version 2) (version 2) | ecosystem: Host-associated > Arthropoda: Insects >...
CACGGGCAAGGGTGAAGCGACATGTTGAAGCGATGGCAGCCTTTGGTTGAAAGCTCGTAGGGACGACCTATGGTCGTCCGTTAAGCCTAGATAAATGCCAACCCATCTCTCTCTCTACTCGCCGGTAATAGCACGTGCGTCTGGCTTGGCCCTGAAGGATTTGGGTGCGGGAGAATTGATTGAGCATGGGGTTACCTTTCATCGCTTTTTAGCTCATTTCCAATTTTGGCTATCTGCTTTTCAAAATCAGAGTTGATTTTTTGCGTTTTGTTGAAAGCTTTATATTCTGTATTGGCTTTGGCTTTTGCGTCTTTCATCGAGATTCTGCCTTTGTGGTCTAAAATTTTATAGCGCCGAAAGGCCAAAAATGCGTCAATGCTTTTTGCGAAGTCCTCCATGTTCAGCAAGGCTTCATCTTCAATCAAATCCTCAACATAGTCGAAAAAGCCGGAAACGCTTCGCTCCAAACGTCTGATTTCGCGTTCTTCTAAAAAGTTTTTGGCGGTGGATACATCACTCTTGAGTACTCTGCCATCAGGTGAATTTTTATATGATTGCAATCCCAGATTTGGTTTGTTTCTGTCCACGCGTTCGTGAATGATTTCCGCTGCTGTTTGCCCTGTGATTGCATAATGAAATTTGTTCTGTACGGTTGCGTAAAATTCTTGTGTGATGGGGCTGTCTTTATCGTAATCTGTGCTAATTTCAGCAAAAACATCGGTGATTTGTAGCCAAATGCGGCGCTCGCTTGCACGGATGGAACGGACGCGCTCGAGCAGTTCTTTGAAGTAATCTTTGCCAAAGACAGTTTCGCCTTGCTTTAAGCGGTTATCATCCAAGATAAAGCCTTTGGTCATAAATTCTCGCAAGACTTTTGTTGCCCATTGCCGAAAGCGTGTGGCTTTGAGCGAGTTTACACGATAGCCGACAGAGATGATGGTATCGAGGCTGTAAAATAACAATTCTCTTGAAACGCTCCTATTACCCTCTTTTTGAACTGCCGAGATTTTCTCGATAGTTCCTTTTGCTTTTAATTCGCCCGATTCGTAAATGTTTTTCAAATGGAGCGATATATTGTCTGTAGAGCAATCAAAAAGTTCGCTCATTGATTTTTGGGTGAGCCAAATTGTTTCGTCTTTCACGAGAGCGTTGACTTCATTGTCGTCGTCTAGCTTGTAAATTTGATATTGCAAATTATGTTTGTCCATGTGTTTCTCCTTCGATAAATTCTAAGGAAGCGCCATCAACCCGCCGGTAATAGCACGTGCGTCTGTACTCGCCCGCAGAGTCCTTCGTGTGGCACATGCCGCCTTTTTGGGGCGTGACGAGATAAACCAGCGAGTTTTGCTCGCAGTTGACGCGGATTTCCTCAACGGTGAAGGTGTTGCCGGATTCGTCGCTGCCTTTGTGCCAAAGCTTGTTGCGGCTGGTGCTCCACAGCACAAGCTGGCCGGTGCGCTGGGTCTCACGCAAAGCCTGTTCGTTGGTGTAGGCGATGAGCAGGACTTCAAGCGAGCGGGCGTGCTGCACCGCGACAGGGATGACGCCACTTGTGTTGTTGAGCTTTGTGAAGTTGAGCTGCAGGGTTGTGGTTTGTTCGATGTTCATATTAGTTCCTTTCTCATCACAAGCCCTTTTTCCGTTTCTGCATAGACAGTGAAGCCAGCTTTGCGATACATCTGCACATGGCCGCCAAAGGCCGAAGATTGCCAGTCCGCATGCGGGTAAGTTTCCGCGTATTCGAAGCCATTGGCGAGTGCATCTTGGCAAACGCGTTCAAGCAGCATGGTGGCGATGCCTTTGCGTTGCATGTGCGGGGCGATGGTAAAACAAAAGATGGATTTCACTTTTGCTTGCTCCACTGGCACATAGTCCATAAACAATTGCCAGCTTGCGCACTTCAGGCAATCTAATTTTGTGTTGGCGTTGCACCAGCCAACCACCTCATCGCCACAATAGGCGAGATAACCTTGAAGGTTGTCATCCTTCACATATTGCAGGGCACATTGCCGACGCTTTTCGGCGGTTGAAAAATCTTTGCCTGCGTAGTCATCGTTGCACCAACACACGCAATAACATTTATGCTCGTCCACAAAATTATCGTGGGGCGTAACATCGAAAAAACGAACATAATCTTGCGCAAGGTCGGACGTTAGTTTGCGAATGGTGATTGTTGGGGCAGTGGTTTCTTCGATGTTCATGTTAGCTCCTCACTTTATCGCTAATCTTAGACGATACGAAAAGATGATGTCAAAGTTCGCGGGGCAGTGTGTGTGCACCACGTCACAAAAGGCGTCAATGGCGGATTGCAGCGCCGCGTCTTCTTTGCGTGCATCTTGTATGGCGCCTTGGCTTAGCGCCAGATCAATCATGCGCTGCGGCGTGCAGGGTTCGGCGCTGTGGCAGACGATTTCGCGCAAAAAGCTGAACTTGCCGAACGCACGAAAACGCCGGATATAGCTGCTTTTGTCGTGTTGCACCACGCCGCGCGGTTTGTCCAGTTGCAGGCACTGATGATGCAGCGCGGCAAAGGCTTGCTCCACCTGCCAATGCACCGCAGGCGGCCAGTCGCAATCGTACACCGCGAGGACACCGCCGGGCTTGAGAACGCGATGGACTTCTTCGAGGGTGCTGTCGATGTCCATCCAGTGCAAGGCCTGCGAGATGGTAATGATGTCGGCGAAATCGTTGGGTAAACCGGTTTCGTTTGAGTAGCCGGGGCGGTATTCGATGTTCTCGCCGGGCAGTGCGGCGTTGCGCATGTCGTCGTTCGGCTCGATGCCGATGATTTGCGGGGCAGTACCCTGCCAAATTTGTGTGCTTAGCCCGGTGCCACAGCCGATGTCCACGACAACTTGTGGCGCAGGTGCGTAGAGCATGATGCTTTGCTTGAGGATGGCAGGCGGCACGGGTCGGCTTGCGTTATATACGTCGGTGTAGCCGCTCCAACGGTCGATGTTTGCTTGATTGATGGGTTTGTTCATGTGAGTGCCTCCTTTGTTGTGGGGTGTGGCTTATAAGTTAAAAGCATCATGCTATGTTGTTAAGCGCGGGCGGCTTGCTAGCCGCCCCTACAGGTTGTGTTTGGCTGGCTATGCCGTAAATAGTGAAGATCATTGTTGCGTGTTTTGCCTGCTTGCTAGTTCGTCCAACGAGCACTCTAAAAAATCTGCAATTTTTATCATAGTGATGAAAGAAGGCGCAACGTTCCTCTTTTCAATGTCAAATAAAAAAGTTTGACTTACCCCAATATGCTCATATAAAACTCTAAGAGCAATTCCTTTTTGCCTACAAAGTTGCTTTATATTGTTTGAAATTTGTGCATAGATCATGTGATGGAGCCTCTCTTTTTGTGCAATGTGATGAAACTTGGATATTTCCAGCAAACCATTGACAATTGGAAATATCCAGTGCATAATGATAACATAATAAAATCAATGCATAGGAGAACATCATGTTAAACACAACCCCGAAAGAATTGACTGCGTTTGTAGATGTTTGCGTGACGGAAGCGCTCAATGAATGGTTAGAGGCGTGCAGCACCGAAGACATTGCGGTGATGATTTGTGTGGCAAGGGCGCGCAGCAAATGTGCCGAAACAGGAGTGCCGCTTGGTAAATCAAGTTTGCCCGCTGTGCAGACTTAGGCGGTGTGGACACGAGAACATTTGCGATGTTTTTGTTTGATTTTGCACCTTTTTCGTTTGTTGTCTTTGCCGGGCGCCAGCCCGCCTGCATCCTCCGCACAAAAAATGCGCGAAAATCATCTCAAAAAAATCAACAAACAACCTCATATCCAAACTGCCTAGGATCTATTATAATGGAAAATGGGGGAAAGGTCAAGCAGCAGAGCTGATGAAGCTCTGCTGCTTTGTGGTTTTTTATGTAACTATGTTAGGACCAGCGAAGCGACTTGCTTGCCGCAGGCGCTACATCCAGAGCCAGCCAAACAGAACCCAGCGCAAGACAAATTGCACGGCGCTTGGCAGGCTGGACCACCAGGCGTTGCAGGTGCAGTCGGCTCCGCCGCCGCAACAGTCGGTGACTGCGTTGCCGCAGCAGTCGACCACGGGGGCGCAGCAGCTGCTGGCCATGGCCGTTGTGCCAAACGCAAATGCGAACATCACTGCCATGAGAATTGCCAAAGCTTTTTTTAAGTTCATTCTTCAAAACCTCTTTTCAAAAATTTTCTAAATTTGTCGACAATAGTTGACCGATTGAGTGTACGCTATTTCCAGCGAATTGTCAAGTGTTTCAAGCAAAAAAGCCATAAAATTCTTTACTTACGCATACGTATAATGGGAACTGGTATTTAAAGGCTTGAACTGCTTGGATATTTCCCTGTGAATACCGGTTATATCGTTAACAAACTTGAAAAGGCAGGGCGTTTTATGTTGATTTACACGGTGCGGGCGGGGGATTCGGTTTATGGGATTGCGCGGGCGCACGGCGTGACGCCGGAAGCAATTGTGCAGGCAAACGGCTTGCGCGAGCCCTATGTAGACCAGCTTGTGATTGGCCAGGCGCTGATTGTTCCCACAAAAGCCACGAGTTATAGTGTGCAGGCGGGCGACACATTGGCCGGCATTGCCGAACGCTTTGGGCTGACGCTGGAGGCATTGCGGCGCGCCAACCCGCAAATTCGTGACCCGAACCGCATTCATACGGGCCAGACGATTCGCCTGCCGCGGCTTGACTTTGGCAGCATTGTGGTAAACGGCTATGCCCGGCCGAGCGCCCGCGAAAACGCACTGGACGAAGCGTTGCCGCGGCTGAGTATGATCAGCGTGTTTTCGTGTTACGTGACGGCGCAGGGGGGATTGATTCCCATGCAGGGCGACCAGCCTGTGATTGACCGCGCAAAGACGGCTGGGGTGCGGCCGATTATGGTCATCACGAACCTGGACCCCGGCGGCGGCTTTAACACACAGGTGGCGCGCGAGTTCCTGAACAACCCGGCCGCGCACACAAGGCTGTTGGAGAGCTGCGTGGCGCTGATGAAGGAAAAGGGCTACACGGGGCTGGACATTGACTTTGAGATGGTTCCGCGTGATGCCCGCGAGGGCCTGCACAGCTTTTTGGCACAGGCGCGCGCGTTCATGCACGCCGAGGGATTTTTGCTCACCAGCGCAATTGAGTCCATGGTGCGCGATGACCAGCCGGGGTTGATTTTTGAGGGATTTGACTATGCGGTGCAGGGCAAGTACAACGACTATGTGACGATTATGACCTATGACTGGGGGCACCTGACCGGGCCGCCGATGGCAGTTTCGCCCATCAACGAGGTGCGCCGCGTGATTGAGTTTGCGGTGACGAGAATCCCACGGGAAAAGATTCTGATGGGCATTCCGGCCTATGGCTATGCCTGGAAGATTCCGTGGGAAGCGGGCACGCGCGCAACGGTGATCCAGGCGCAGGGCGGGCCAATCATCGCAGCGCGCAACGGAGCGAACATTGAGTATAACAACCTGTGGCAGACGCCGTGGTTTCGCTACACCGAGCCCAACGGGCAGCAGCGCGAAGCATGGTTTGAAGATGCGCGCAGCCTGTTGGCGAAGTTTGAGCTGGTGCACGAGTTTGGCCTGGGCGGCGTGAGCTATTGGACGGTGAACAACCCGTTTATGCAGAATTGGACGCTGATTGATGAGCTGTGGAAGGTGAAGAAGGTTTAGGGCGAACAAAGGCGGCTACGTTGTTGTAGCCGCCTGTTTTTTAAACAATTCCAGTGCCCGTCACAGTAATTCTAAGGCGTGGCATTTGAGAAAAACCTGTGGTTGGGAACAAAAGGGCTCCGTTTGAGATATTGTGTGTCGCTCCCGTGTACACAACAAATTGCCCGCTTCTATTAATTGCACGAATGCCTACTCTCACCTGCGAAGAATTCCTAGCAGCAGGCCTATTTCTGGTAAATCTCACTACCCAATCACATCTGCCATTGAGGGCAGAAAATGTTGTAATGTATTCCATATCTTGTGTTGTAATTCCAAACGTTCTGCCTACTGTGCTACCAACTGAAACCGCACCGTCACTCCCCACATTAAAACCACCACCAAGCGTAAAAGAGGTTTGTGTGCTACCTGACGTTGTGAAAGGCCCCGCATCAATCAACTCTTGGTTATTGTTGCGCGTCATATCTAAAAAAGTGTTTACAACAGTTGTTTGCCAGCCACCTCTCGGTGTTACTGCGATCATATTATCTACATCCCATATTGTTGGGCCATTTCGTGCAACAGCCCTTCGGTTAAGGGTAGTTGTTATTCGCATTTCACTGTTCGTGCCTTTGTGGACAAACACTGGGTGAACGCGCACAATACTAGTCGTCGTACTGGCTGCACTCATCCACGAAAGAGGCGCAATTGCACTTACACCTAAACTTGCGTATGCATAATCCGTTACGTTTGTGTCCAGCATGGTTGCAATGCTTTGTGCTTCTGATTGCTCTTCATCTGAGAAATACAGCGCAAACGCAATGTCTCCGTTTGACATTGGTTCTGCTGAAGCACCCAAAAAATATGAGTCATTTAAGTCAACGACTTCCACAGTAAACTCCGCGTCTGTTATTTCAGCAAGAAGCTCCTGGCTTTCTTCAAACGAACCTGTTACATAAATTGCGCGGTCGTTCATCAGCGCATCTGCAAGCGCTTGCACCAAACCAGCCTGGTCAGCTTCAACCAGCAAATCAAAATCACTGCTGTCCACAATAATATTTTCGCTGTTATCCAACGCAAAATCGTCAATCGCCAAAAGGTTGTCTGCTATAATCGATGTGTCTAGGATATTTCGCATCAGCATTGTGTCTTCCGGTTCTTGCGCAACGCTTTGTGGGAACAATGTCACCACAAGCAAAACAGTAGCCAACATAGCAGTTAAAAGAATTCGAGCTTTTTTCTTGGTTTTCATTAAAGCGACTTCCTCTTTCTCAAAAATAATTATTCATCCTATTCTCCTGTGCGTGCACTCACAAAAAGCCAAGGAATATATTGCCAATTATAACACAAAACAGCCGGATTCGTCAATTGATTAATCGTCAGAAATTGCGGGGGGGGTAGACATTTTTGTGCAATTTGCCAGAAAGTAATTTACACCCGCGCAGGCGAAAAAATAGCCCCCTGTGTTATGTGGTCTGTCATAAAACAGTATGAAAACAAAACATACTAATAAGGGCAGTCGCCATAGGGACAAACAAACACCGCAGTATCGAATCGCCGATACTGCGGTGTTTGTTTTGTTGTTGCCGTTAAAATTAGAAGTTTTGCATATTAAGGACTTGTACTGCTGGCGATTGCAACAGGTATTTTGCTCGCGATTTTCGTCGTAATTGGCGTATATAAATCAACGGTTTCTTCGGGAGTTTCAATACTAACCACAAGCGAATATCTAATTTTTGAGTTTCCTTTTTTGAGCGTTGTTCGCTCTTTCCACCAACCGCCAACTGGATATACAGCAATGTTATCACATTGAGCCAAATTGATTGCGGTATCTTTCCAAACATCTGAGTGAATTGAACCGCTATTTCTATTATTTTCACCTAAATACCAATGGTTCTCAGTTGTGGAAGCGTTTTCGTAATCCTCATCACGCATTGCTCTATTGATGCGTTGTTGAAATTGCTCCGCCGTTTCGTTTGGTCGTTTGAGGTCAAATCGCAATCCACAGGAAGCATACCGATATTTATTCTTCCACCCTTTTTGTCCGGGTCCGGGTTCAATAAAATACGACAGCGTTAATCGCACATCTACATCTGCGTTTTCCAAACTGCGCAAAACATCCTCAGGCCAAGGGAGTTCGTGCAAGTGCATTTCATTCATTTTCGTAGAAGATTTTATTTGCTCGTATGGTTGCAATTCGCCTTCGATAATCATATTTACACGGTTGTTAAGTGTATCCGTCGCTCTGTTCAAGTCAGGCACACCGTAACCGCAGGTGCGAAGGAGTTTCTTGCGACCTTTGGTTTTTGTATCAGCATCTGTTAAGCCGACTTGTGATTTCATTGCTTCTGTCCAGCGCGCCGAATGAACAAGTAAGGCGCGAACAGTTTCTGGTCGCAAATCGGGATAAGAAGCCATCAATTCAGCGGCTATGTAAGAACATTGCGCTGATGCCGCGCTCGTTGCATTGGTAAGCCAAAACAATCTATTGCTTATATCGTGAGAAAGTGTCAGCTTTGACAAATCATCGTGTTCAGAATAATTTGTACCGTCTGTTATCATATTACCGCCATCACAGACAAGTTCGGGCTTTATTGGCCATTTTTTCCACGAGTCTGATGTTGAGCTGTATGGCGACAATTGCTCTGTTTGCGCAACAGCAGAATATCCTTTTGTTACATCAGCAGGCGGAACAGCTGTGTCAAGTGCGTAAGCACCTACTGTTAAGGCGTTCCATGCTTGCGCAGGGTCTTCAACCGATTTCTTATGACACGCTTTGGGATAGCCATGTGTTTGCAATTCTGTTTGCTCTACATTTCCTGCTGAAATGAGAAATAAGCGCTTTTGTCCATCAAACGAGATTTTATCAACTGCGCCTGACCAAGATGACGGTTGTCCATCATTTGAGCTGCTTTCTGCATCAGTTACCGCCATACAATATATTCGTTTTGTTGTTGGTGCGGATATTTCCGGCAACAACACAGCAGTTTCGGTTACAGCACCATATAATTCAGTCGGCGTTGCGTTGCTGCCTAATATTTTAACCGATTCGATAGTGTGATTAAGCGGAATAGAGGTGCTTGAAATTAAATATCGCCTTAGGTCGTTGTAAAGAACAACGCCCGCCATATTAGTTCCGTGTCCATCGTCATCATTTATACCCCAAGACATTTCAGCGGTCATTCCTGTTGACGGCATATATGGCTCAATTAAGCGGTGATTGCGATTTACTCCTGTATCTAAAATGCAAACAGCAACCCCGGTATCATTAAAATGCGTTCGTCGCAATAAATCATCAGCCCATTCAGTTTGTTCGGCTAATGATGAATCTAAGAAATATGCGTTTGGCTCTGCCGGCTTCCGTATCTCAGCCAATCTTTTTCCTTGTTTAATAATGTCAAGTAGATTTGTACGATTCACACGCGCAGAAATAACCAATCTCTCTGGAAATTTAATAAACTTGTCTTCATTGCAATGAGAAATGTTCAAAGAATCTAACAATGCAAATGTTTCAGATTTAGCGGCATCAAAATCCTCGTTGCTCGTATCAATCCATAATTCATACCATCGTTGTGTATCATCAGGAGCATCCGCAGGACGACCTATCCAAAAGGCACTAATCGTGAGAGCAGCAGATATAGATTCAATGCTACTCACCAAATCGTTATTCTTTGGTTTTCCGTCCGGGTTATTCTTTGATGGCTTAGTGTTTTCTGTTGCGTAAGCTGTAATCTTCTTAATGAATACTTGCTCTTTGCCAGCCGGAATAAAAACGGTAGCTTTTGTTGTAATGATTTCAGAACCATCATCCGCTTGTGTAACAACATCGCGAACATTGAGGAGCTTGATTTTATGAGTATTATTTTCTAAACTTTTTATAGCCAAATCGCATTGTTCGGCACCAGAAAATTCAACATAAACGCCTGTGTTATAGGTAATAGCGGCTACTTGTTCAGGTGTGTATTTTTGAAATTCTGCTTGTGCTGCGTTAAATTGCGCGAGTAAGTTATCACTATGGGCTTTTCTGTTTGAGCGTTGAGGAAAATTCATCGCCCCTCCCCCAGAAGATGGAGGAGTAAAATTATAAGCTGTTTCCGTATCAGTTAAGAAAATATTATCATAACGCGGCATTATTTATCCCCCTTGAATTGATATACAGCTTTGCGTTCTTCAAGCATCGCAATCAATACATCAGCCGAAACTTGCTTTTCGTCTGCCAATATCGTTTGCTTGATTGCATTTTCGCAAGCCTTAGTAATATCAGCGTGGCACAATCCGTGAGCCAACTTTACGATTTCGGGAGTGATAAGATTCTTTGGTGCGAACTTTGTTAGCTTTAAGGCAAAGAGTTTTTTGATTTCATCCTCTGTCGGCAAGTTGAAACGAAGCACATCATCAAATCGTCTGAATAGCGCTTGGTCTAACAAATTTCCGCTATTTGTAGCGGCAATAATTATGCTGTCGGACTTGTCTTGTTCTATAAACTGCAAGAACAAATTTAATACTCTGTGCATTTCTTTTACATCGTTATCGGATGCGCGTTCAGAGCCGATAGAATCGAACTCATCGAAGAAGTAAATGCCGATTTCGTTGGAAATCGAATCAAAAATTTGCCGGAGCTTTGCGCCTGTTTCGCCCATATACTTGCTGATTAGTTTGTCTGTCTGAACCAAATACAAGGGCAATTTTAATTCATTGGCAAATATTGTGGCTGTGAGTGTTTTTCCTGTCCCCGGCAGTCCTTCCAACAATATTTTGCGGCGATTAAAATATCCGCTTTTATTGAGTTTCGAGCGTTGGGCGAACTCTAAAATAATATTTTCGATTTGCTTATTCAGCTTTTCTGACACAATAAGGTCGCTCTTGCGGTTCGTTGTAGTGCTTCTAATCATTAAGCTGTTTTCGATAGGCACGATTCGATTAACAGCGCTTTTGGAACTTTGCTTCATTACTATATCTTTTATGGATTGAGCCAAAACAGGGTGACCTATCTTAGCTTCATGGGCAGCAATTTGTAAGGCGACCGTTTTCATTCGTTCGCCGTCACCCTCATAATGAGCCCTTAGTAATGCTAATAATTGTTCTGATGTAGCCATATACGACACGGCACCTCCTTACTTGAAATAAATCGACTTTCTATCTATTACCTTTGGCTCTATTGTGTGGCTTGCAAAGCATTTCGCAGTTCTTTATGTCGGTTGCTCCGCCTTTGCTCCAAGCGGTTACATGGTCGGCATCCATGTCTTTTATATCCCATATTTTTTCTTTGTTAGAGTCATGCCCAATAGCGCAATAAGAACAGTTTGATTTGCCTTCGGCCTTCGCTTTATCTGTCTGTTGTTTATAGGAACTTTTCTTTGTCGGCTCATCGAAAACACGCACATCTAACAGCTTACTATCTTCTTCGCCGCCTAAAACATATTCAAAAATTCCTTTGCGGTTTTTGACATAACTGTCGCCATATAGTCGTTGCACCGTAGCCGAAACTTTTGCGGGGGCGTAGGCTTGACCTTTATATGTTTCGTAAAGCCGTCCCCATTCCAACCCTTTCATTTCGCTTTCTACATCACGAAAAACGCCCGACACCCAATCAATCACGGAATTGAAATATGTTTTCAACTCGTTGATGTTATCGTTTGAACGGTTTGACGACATATATGTATCTATATCTTGCCCCTTTGATGCTGCCACCCAAGACAATGCAACCGCTAAATACTCTTGCCGTAGAACAGACCCTTTAATATATGCACTCCATTTTTGGATGTTTGCGTTATTAGAGTTGCTAAACTCCGCTTTTGACAACGTTACAAAAGGACCGGAATATATCGCGTTAAGAAGTTCTTGGTTGTTAAGCGGTATGCCCGCAATGTTGATTGTTCTGAACCACTCTTTTATTTCGCTTTCCTC
>Ga0131853_10021993_pt1 | contig 11554 bp, 8 predicted proteins | sample TergutLab28metaG_FD_92764 | JGI IMG/M metagenome (GOLD analysis project Ga0131853, IMG submission 92764) | Labiotermes labralis P1 segment gut microbial communities from Petit-Saut dam, French Guiana - Lab288 P1 (version 2) (version 2) | ecosystem: Host-associated > Arthropoda: Insects >...
GCACACAAACACACCCACACACACACAAACACACACACACACAAACACACGAATACACACACAAACACACCCACGAACACACACACACAAACACACCCACACAAACATACACACTCACACCCACACACACACAAACACACCCACCACACACCCACCACACATCCACACACACACCACACACCCACCACACCCACACACGCACACACACACACAAACACACACACACCACACACCCCACACACACACACACACACACACACACACACACATATCACATCTAGACCCGCACGAAGATCATTCTACATTAAAAAATCCAGATTATGACTGACGTAGAAAGGGATAAATTTGATATATTAATATATAAATATAGTAAAAGAACATCACGTAATACATATGAATAACACAACATTAAACACCTTAGTTAGTGGAATTATTTAAGCTAATTTTACGTAGAAAGGGATAAATTTGATATATTAATATATAAATATAGTAAAAGAACATCACGTAATACATATGAATAACACAACATTAAACACCTTAGTTAGTGGAATTATTTAAGCTAATTTTAGTATCTAACTGTACTTAAAATTCAGCTGTATTTTTAAAACACACAGAACTTAATATTAATTTGTAACTTCATGAAATAATTTACTACAATCTCTTACAAAAAGCAAATCGCAAAATATGGCGGTATGTGATTTCTGAAACATCGTAAATGTTAATGCTCTTGGCTCTGACGTTTCCAAGTACATTAACGGTCGTATTATAACGCGTCAAGCAGAAACTGTCCGACCGCCACACGTACAAAACAGTTATGTGTTAATCACACATTTACAGACCGACCCGTGTCTTTCAATTCCAGAGAACGCAACATCCGCAATCATCTTCCAACCGGCATTAGTGTACTGCTCGATCGCACCTCGCAGTAAATCTTGTAGCATTACTTCAAAACTGAAGCCCATTACATGTAATTGTTGCGTAATGGATACCACGTGAATTCCCTGAGCACTCAGCTTGCACAATTCCTGCCTCTGACGGAGAGGCATGAGAGCGGCAAAGCAGATTACTGTGGATATGTTCTACTTCTTCATCGTCAACAATACGGCTATCTCGTCGCATTCCCCCTGTTTCGGCACGCGGAATGTAATACGTTTAGTCATACGTCAGGGATAACCAAAAGTACGCTTGCAGGGACCTTGGAATCCCAGAAGGTTTATGGGTGCCCAACAGAATGTAATATCACACACAATTACGTCTCACGTTTTCGTTGATAACTCCAAAGTACGTCGCGTTATTCGCATTTCAATCTGAAAACATGTTGAGTGCTAAAGAATTTGAAGCTTAAATATTGCGCTCAGCTGCCATCTTAAATGTGGGGTTCAGATGCAAATAATGGTAATATTTTCATACAGGAAACTTCATTGTTTTGGTATTTTTAGCCTACGCAAAAATGAAAATTCACGGGATCAACATACTCTCAGTGTCTCTATTTATGTATGTGACTCTGTATACGTTTGTCAGATTTCACCTCGTTTAAATTACAAAGCCATTTGACACATTTTTTACGAAATTAGGTAAGGGCGAAATGTAAATCATGCTTATCCCAAAATCGTAAGTTCTTGATTCTTACAGAAGGTAATACACTAGTAACTGTGTGGTAGGATCTACGATAGCGACACTTAATCAATATTAGAAACATATGTAGCTTTGCTATTGTAATTACTCTGTACAAGGTAAAACAGAATATCTGCAGCTACATAAATTGTATGGACTATTAAATTTCAGTCTCATGACGACAAAGAATTAATTTATGAAAGTCGAGTGAAAAACTTGGAATGGAGAGAAATCAAAAGTATAAAGTGCCTGCAAAATTGGGATCAAATATTAGTACTGATTGTGAGTCACAATTGTAAACAACAATTTAAATTCATTTTTGCCACATTTAAGAACAAAAATCTGGAACTTAATATGTTCTTCCAAAAATGATAATGATAATAACTACATGGGTAAATGTATTAAGTTCCTTATTATTAATGTACTCTCGCAAGATCCATAATGTCAGCTGCAGCGACTGAACAATAAGCATGCGACAGTATATATACAACCGAAATCGCTTATGAAAGAGAAAGAACAAACCATATAAAGTTCAAATAGCTGCATATAATGATAATAATAATGTATAATTACTACAGTAAAATATTTAAAAATTGAAAAAATAAATCATTTTAATTCACATAAATTCGTATCGTAAGACCATCAGCCAAGGGTTCTGACAGTTTAGCACATAAGATAAAAATTTATTTTAATTTTAACAACAAAATTAAATTTTATAAACAATAAACTGAAAATTTGCGACAATTGTTTTGGGTGGAGCTTTAGGCTTTCGATTGCGTCTAACGGGGACTATCACGAAACGCGTGCTGCACATAGTTGCTCTTCACCCTGTGTAAATGCTGGCGATCCCTGTGCTGCACAGTACCCCAGCGGCGTCAACACTTCACTCTTCTCTCGAAGCCGGATCGGCGGTGGATTTAACATCACTGTCTCTTCTGAACTACTCTTAACTTTCGTGATGTAGCTAAAACAAGCAGCAACTATTGATGGCACTAGGTACGTCGCCTAAGGTGATGATGTGTGCATCAACTTTACCACGAATTTAAAATATATATTTATTCAAAAACAGTCACGAACAACACAATTTCGATTTCTAAGGATGCTAGTTTCGGACCAAGTACAGGCCATCATCAGACCTATACATTATTCTGAACAAATGATAAAAACCATACGCCGTTCAATGCATGTTTTTTTTTAATTTTCCAAATAATGCGTAGGTCTGATAACGGTCCTTTAGAAATCGAAGCTGTGTTCTTCGTGACCGTTTTTGAATAAATGTATCTATTGATCGGAGCACAACGGGAATATATCACTTAAAGAACTTCATGTAGAAAGCTGTTTAAAAATTAGAGATTGTAACAGTCCCAAGCCAATATATATGGTATATATATATATATATATATATATATATATATATATATATACATACATACATACATACATACATACACACACACACACATAAACTCACTGATGAGATTTTTTTTTAAATTAGAAATTAGGAAAAATTTCAGACTAACTCGTCAGTACATAGTATAAATACAAGAAATAAGCACCATCTACATAGACCTGTTGCTAAACTGTCCTGTTTTCAGAAAGGCGCAACCTACTCTGGTATCAGAATTTTTAACAACTTACCACGAAGTATTACAAGCCTTAAGAATGAAAATCCACAGTTTAAAGTAGACATAACAATTTTTTTATATGCACACTCTTTTTACTCTGTGAATGAATTTTTTACATGTACAGATGATATGTATTACTGACCTATATGATTGTGTAAAATCTTACACTGTAATAATTTTGTATGTTTGTATGCTTATGAAATGTTCCACATCCTATTGTCTTGTGACAGTCTCAGGGACCTATGGAAAGTATGTACGTATGTATGTATATATGTACGTATGTATGTAAAGTTTCACAGATTTAATATTAAAATTCAAGGCTACATCTCTCATCGTATACATTCACATACTGATTCGTGTAAGTGATCACTGTTGTCACTTAAAATGTAAAGTAAGAATCAGTAAGAAAATGAATTCAAACATAAAAATCATGTCTGTCATTAACTGATGTAGGCCCCACACATCAACACCTCTTCAATTTAGTCTACGGAATGCAGAAAAGTTTTGCCGACAGATAGTTCCAAATGTTTTATGGTGTTCAATAGGGTTTAAATACAAGGTTGAAGTTTCATGTATCTTGAATATTGAAGACGTACGTGTAAGACGATCAAAAGAAATTTTCTCTAATTTTTAGTCAAAAAATGGAATTTTTAGAAGTGCAAGAGTGACGATTCATCCTATAATTTATAGCATTTATTTTACATCCAAGAAAGGAAATGCAAACGAAGAGCGACGCCAGAAAAGAGAAAGGAGAATATCAGAAGCAGAAAAGAGCTATTCGGTATGGAACCTTCTTGAAAATTAAAAATATATTCCGCGTTAAGATGTTCAAACGGAGACGAATTTAGCAAGATAATCCTTTATATGTGGGGGAAAATTATTTATAAATCTGACCCACATCGAAAGCAGCCACACACGATTGCCTGTCTTTGTGATGTTTATGAAACTGTATAATCACAAAATTCTTCAACTATCCTCTGGTTTACTTTTGGGGTTTATTCAGCGGTAGGCCCACACTGGATGTGGGTAATGGCAGTGCGTTAGCTTGGCTTGACAAAGTGTGAGACAGAAGGTTGAAAGCAATTTTTCAAGAAAACCTAATAAATATATATGTTTAAGTATACGCGACTAAATCTACGCAATTCAAATTTCTTCTTTAGTCAGTTTATTGGCCGAAAAAGTCATTTAATAGAATACAATAAAATACAAACACAGTTCGTGATAAGTATCATACCAGCATATTTCGGGTATTTTGTGCATTTTATTGATTACATTTTTGGTCATATATTGAATACACGAAAATGCACGTTATGAGGAACTCAGAATTCTTGCTGGGTGTTGTCTTGGAATAATTAGAAAAAAGACTTTCAGCCAGACCAGACCAAATGCTCTACCTGCTCTTTTCTTCCAGCAGAGTTTGTAAAACCACTACTAATGGTCTTTTTTTGTAATTTTCAACTTATTAAATCATAACGTATTTTACAATATAAGGAAATAATTTTTCGCCCTTGTACCAGAATATGGATGTTTCTTCCTCAATAGTACAGCAATTTAAAAACAGTTAATATTTTACACACGAAACAACTCTCTAATTAGGAAACAACGTGTACTCGATTAATTACTAAGAATGTTCTTCAGTTAAGATCAGAATTTACTGCAATGCTTGCACCTTGTTTTAACACCTGTGGTTCCGATACATTTTGGCAAGGTACGACGTCACTTTAGGGCACGCGGTGGCGCAGTTGGTTGAGGCACTGCGCTACAAGCCGGAAGGTCGCGGGTTCGATTTCCGATGGTGTTAATGGAACTTTTCAGTGACATAATCCTTCCGGCCGCACTATGGCCCTGGAGTTGAGCAGCCTCTGACAGAACTGAGTAACAGGAATATTTTTTGGGAGGTAATGGCGGCCGATGCGTAAGGCTGACGACCTTACCACCTTCATGTGCCGATTGTCTTGAAAGCTGGGAGCCTCAAGCTCCTGGAATCCTCAGGGCCTGTCCAGTCCTGTAATGGGACTGCTTTACCTTTTACGACGTCACCCTCATATTTTTGGTCCGGTCCTAACAACCGAGTCCAAGTTTTCTCTGTGGCTAATGACTTTAATAATTAATTGAGAAATTGTAACTATTAATTTGACGAACATCGTAATAAATAAAAGTAATGAATGTTCAAAACAGACTGGATGTTCAGCAGGACACGAAATTAAAATCTCTGATTCCAGGAAAAACCTTTCTGCTTCATTTGACACAAAAGATTTCAGAATATCATCCGAGTCTCTGTATTGTTTCCAGACTCTTTGTAATTATGTACGTATGCAGCAACTCTGACAATTAAAAACGTACTGACCGATATATTTAATTTTTTTTAAATATGTCTGTTTTACCACTTCCGAGATTTTGAACGTATATATATGTATGGAACTAAGTAAAAAATATTGTTTGTTCGGATTGTGGTGTGTTACAGTAAAAAATCGTCCTTAAGATGAATAATTACAAGGGGCTGATGTAATTTATTACTATGAACCTTTGCCTTAATTCTTCAATTCGCGAATTCACTCTTTCACAATTCAGGCACGGACTTAAAGAACGTGTAGGTTTCATTCCTAGATACACCTAGAAATGAGTATATGTTGTTCTAAGGCACGAATAAAAAGAAGCGTGTAATTTTATTTTTCACAGATAAGATATTTACAGAAATGTTAATTTTTAATAGTGACTTCATTTTTTTGAACATTAAAGTGCAAAACGCGAAATTTGGGCACAACTTCACAAGAAAGTTGTATAATAGCAAAATGAACTTTTCAGACATCCAGTTTTAGACTTAACAGTCTCCATGCTAATTAAGACAAACAGCGGGTTCCTCATTGAGAACTGAATATACACTCAGCTATTCTATAAATTCCCCAAATTTGTGAAACACGAAATTTCATTACTGTAAGCATACCGGCCTGCTATTTATGCTTATAATTAGCCGAATTAGCCCTGTCCACAATTTTCAATCAATTTCCTTAAAATCCGTATTCATTTTATACCTCAGTCTAGGCTTAACTATTATCAAGTGATTCGCTTCTTCAGTTTCTTCTGTCAACATTCTGTACAACTCTGCCATGTGTGATATAAGACCTGTACTTCTCAATATTCAGCCAAATTAAACTGTAGCCTTGAGGTTATAAAGGCATCTTAAATGTAAACAATAAAACAGCCCCGAGAAATGGGTCATATATTGGAATAAATGAACCATAATAAATGTCTTAGTATTCATGGAAGGCCAGTATGTAAGTACAAGGCACACAGGTACATTCAGATCGTGGTAAATATGTCGGAACACGTAACGATATAGGGCATAATCATCAATTATCCTATACGCTGATTTTCTTTTTTTCCATGACGCAACAGCCTCTAGTGGGCCAGGGCCTCCTCATTATTGAGGCTTCACGATAACACTCAGACACACCACATTCTGTAGGGCTCCTCTAGACGAGTGATCAGCTCGAAGCAGATACCTCCACCTGACGACAGACGACATTCACAAGAGAGATATCCATGCCCCGGCGGGATTCGAACCCGCAATCCCAGCAAATGAGCGGCTGCAGATTCACGCCTTACTCGGCGCGACCACTGGGATAGCCAACATATGAGCATTAAAAAAAATTAAACCATTATGAACAACCGATTTCATCAAGTTCCGAGCTGTACAGCAATCGCTAGCTTTATCTTAACATCACAGTACACATTCTGTAACTTTCCGTAATAATTTATTTCAGAACTTCATTTACTGAATTTAAGAGCCTTTCCTTCCTCCTAGTTGTGACTTCTTTCTACCTACTTCCTCCAAGTGTAAGGGATTATTGTTACACCTGATCACACTCAATGACATACGCACATATTCGGGTAAGACTCCTCTGGACAACTGTTCACCCCGACGCAGCGACCTCTACCTGACAACACGCAACATTCAACACACAGACATTCATGTCCCCGGCGGGATTCGAACCCACATTCCAAGCTACCCAGAGACCGCAGACCCGCGCCTTAGATCACGTGGTTACCGGGATCGGCTTTTCAAAATTCTTCACCGCCATTAACATTAATTTGATTAGAATCGTGAGGGTGAACTAGGAGTTCTTATCATCTTTCGGAATCCAATTTGTTGCAGTTTTCCCCGGAAAGTCCAGCTTTTAAGGGTTGCTTAAGATCTGTCTTGGCGTCCCACAAAATTCGGTTTGGGACGCCAAATGTCTCGGTTTCTTGCAATTCATAAAAATATTGCATTTGTGACGAGTAAGAATATTTTGGCTCTCTCACAGTCAAATAAAACTTCTACAGAGTAGCACAGCTATTAACCAGACACTAAGAAGAAGGAGTAAGAGATAGTGAGGAACACATTAATTTTTACAGTACTAGTTACCTATTATTTTAAAATCATAACCAGTCGAATAAAAAAGTAAACTTTATATTGTCTAAATTTTCGAAAATGTATCTTGATTTGCGACATGATAATTTCCTGCAACGTAATTTAGCCATAGGTCTATAACCATGATACTATTCAGAGCTAGTATATAGCCTGATGTGTTACAGGCTTTGTCAAATAAACCGCAAATAAATGCAATAAGTAACAACCAAGTTACCTCATACAAATAACTATACTTTTCTCTTCATCACTCAAAATACACCAGACCTGTCTCTTACGTACTACAGGGTCATCGAAAAACATGGACGGAATTTGAAACCGCTATAACTTAAAAAGTACTAGACGGATTTACACGTTTGCGTCTTAAAATGTTCAGAAAGTTTAAAGGTTTAGACTTACCTTAGTACATTTCAATATGTGCACCGTTTGTAGATCTGGAGACTTCCAAACCAAATTCTATCTCCTGCCACGTTTTCTGAATCATGTCTCGTGTTACAGTTTCAATGGCCGATGTGATCGTGTCTTGCAGGTGCTGGATATTCCTTATCTTCTCAGCATACACAATGTTCTTAATGTAACCCCACAGTAAAAAATCAAGTGGAGAGATATCTGGGCTTCGAGGTGGTCAGGGTATTGGTTCACCCCTTCCAATCCAGCCATCAGGGAATCTCTCATTTAAAACGTCAGTCACAAAGCAACTGAAATGGGGAGGAGCTCCGTCTTGCATAAAAATAACCCTACTTACAATTTCTTGTTCGAAGGTGTCAATCTGTGGAAACGTGTAAATCCGTCTAGTACTTTTTAAGTTATAGCGGTTTCAAATCCCGTCCATCTTTTTCGATGACCCTGTATTACGTGTGACTTACCTGAGGCCAGTCCATGCACTGTATGTGATTTGACGTTACAACAGCAAGGAGCCGCCAGCCCAACCATTACCGTGTCTGGATAAATTGTATATCTCACTGCATTTGATATATATTTCACTGCTTAATAAATAAAACTGTTGTAACACATTCCAAATGACATTACTTCAAACGCTATATATTAAAATCACCAAACCTTCACCAGTACGCTTAGCGATCACAGTCAACACGAAACAAACATGTCGGCTATCACTGTTCTACGCACTCGGCGGAACTTGGCCCAGTAGTCATAATTCAGTGGAACGTTCTAGAACATTCCTGATCACAAGAAATTATGCTTACTGCAGGGCGCCCTTAAACTCCTATGCAGTGACCACACTAGCGTGTTCACTCTACCTTCCCCCCTGAAAGGAGGTAAACTAAGATACTTGCCCACTGCGAAACAGTTGTGACGAAATCGCTGTCTGATGAGTCAACTACTACAACGATCAGCCCAGTCCCTGACAGTAAACATTCAGTTCACACGCGGTTTACACCGTTATTCGATGTTTATTCAAATGGGCAAGAAGTCGAAACTAACCCCTAAAAATAACGAATATATACTGACATAAAACTTCATTCTACATTCTTACCACACAATTAAAAAAAATTAAGTAGCCTATGTATCTGTGGACAGTAGGAATGTCATTTAACAAGCTCCAAAGCCTTGTTGAAAAAGAGTAAGACATTATGTGTATTGTTGTCATCTTATGTGTTATTGTTGTACTATTTATGTATTGCTGTTTTTACTTTAGATGCCTGGCTGCTAGCTAGAAGTCAGTATTCGGAAGGTTCTGCGACCGGCCACCTCGACACAGATTTTTTTTGGTTTCCCTGCGTCCATAAGCAAATGCTGAAAGGGTTCCCAAGATTCCAAGTTGCCACTACACGCTTCTCATATAGCCCTCCCGACTTAAATTTATTAGTAACCGATTTCATACTTTGTGTACATGTAAAATAACCACTGCCACCGGGTGACAACCCAATTGCAGTTAATAATAATAATAATAATATTATTATTATTATTATTATTATTATTATTAAAATAGACTCTTTTCAGCGCACTCCAAACCAAATGAAGAATGTCTTCTGTTACTCAATTTGAATGATGGGTAGAGGAAAGTTCGAAATCATTTTAGGTTCATTCGCAAAATTGCGAAATGCTACTATTAGCTCCGTCATGTCTATTCTTGTCTGCCTGCATATAAATCGGTTCCCACTGGTCGCATTTCCATAAAATTTTATGTCTGAGTATTTTTTGAAAATATGTCGAAAAAAATAAAGTTTCATTAAAATCTGACAAGAATAACGTGTACTTTACTTGAAGACCTGTGCGCATTTATGATAATAACTCGCTGGACTTCTCTTAGAACGAGAAATATTTTAGACAAACGTTGTAGAGAAAAACAAAACACACATTTTATATTCAACTTTTTTCCGAAAATCTTAACACTTATGAGATAATGTGGATGCCACAGATGTCAATATTATACGCCACATGGGCATTGCATGTTGGATAACTAATGTTTTAGACACTCTCAAAATATGTAAATTTACTGCTTTTCCTCGGAAAGAATTGTTTCGCGAACGCACTGCATTGTTACTTTTATACCTCTTGTTAATTAACCCACGAGCTATTTCGGAAAAGTACACAAGTCACTTGTCTAGAAATATCTCTAAATCTTAAACATAAGGGAACATGCAGCTGAACTGAAAGGTGTGTTTCATTCTAATCTATGCCTCTTGTTCGCTTCGTTTTGGGCGCCAGGAATTTTTTATTTTACACCGCAGACGCGTTCATAAATTCATATCGGTTTTCAAAAATATGTCCTTTATTATCGTCTGCTTTTAAGCAAAGTTGAAATAAATTAGAGAGTTTTTCGAAACATTCTGCAATACTGAAACCTACGAAAATCATTTCAGCTCTTATCCTGCTGTCACACCGGCACACGGACACATCAAATTATTTTATTGTGCATTGTCATCCATGCGAATGCGCAATGAAAATTAGACGATTTAAGAGACTGCAATTCTGTGTGTGTTTGAGTTTCTCTGTGCCCTTCGACTTTAAAAAATTATTAGAATTATATGCCAATGAAGTCTGTACCAATTCCATACTCAAGTCACCCGTTCAGTAACAAAAACTTGGCCCAAGTGCGCATTTCTAGATCGGAAGTGACTCTTACTTTTGGGTTCCACAATGGTGCATGATGAAAGACGTTATAAAACTGTAAATGTAGTTAAGCTAATAATGTTTTGCGGTGTAAAACAGCACGGCAGCCACACGAAAATTTTTCATTTGCCATCACTTTTGGAAAAATGCGGCACGGTGGCAAGTCAGGAGCATGTCTACCAACTGTTTAGAACTTACTGTCTATAAGCCACAGCTACATACATGACGACGACGCTGAAATTTTGGGTTAAGTGCCAAATTTTGAAAAGTACAGAATCTATGCTGAAGTAATAATTCCCCCCTCCCTCCCGCCATGGCAAAAGAGCCCTAGTGAGCCAAGGACTCCACATTATCGAGGATTCATGATTCCACTCAGACACACCACAGTCGTTAGGACTCCTCTCGATGAGTGATCAGCCCGACGCAGAGACTTCTACTTGTTAACACACAACACTCACAAGAGACAAGCATCCATGCCCCTCGGCGAGATTCGAATCCACAATCCCAGCAAGAAAGCGACCGCAGACCAGCGCCTTACACAGCGCGGCTACTGGGATCGGATTTTTACGCCGATATTGAGCAATAATGACAGCGCCCCATAATCCTTCTCTCGTTTCCCTGTACAAATTATTAATACGGGCGTGTATTGGAATTGATATTTTTACTTACCTTCACATTGTGAAAAGTAGCCCCTCTTAAATGATATTTAAAACTGTTCACTGACTTATACTGGGGGGGGGGGGGGGTGGAAGGTTTTAGAAATTTTAAAATGATCTGCGAACGGAAGAAAAATCTAACCCAAAAATTTTTTTTAGGTTTTATATTTTTA
>Ga0131853_10021994_pt1 | contig 11554 bp, 6 predicted proteins | sample TergutLab28metaG_FD_92764 | JGI IMG/M metagenome (GOLD analysis project Ga0131853, IMG submission 92764) | Labiotermes labralis P1 segment gut microbial communities from Petit-Saut dam, French Guiana - Lab288 P1 (version 2) (version 2) | ecosystem: Host-associated > Arthropoda: Insects >...
CCGCCTACAAATACACCACCGCCGCTGTAGGCGCGGTTGCCTTGAGCACCGGCGGCGGCGGCATTGGTGGCGTTTGGATCGCCAATTATACCGCCATACATGTTGAAGATACTGTTTACTACGCTGTTAGTGGGGTTGTTAACATGTACACCGCCACCACGCAAGATTGGATTGTTAGCCATATTGCGATTACGGTTATTACTGATTATACCGGCGTACATATTAAAAACGGATGCATGTACAGCCTCTATACACACGCCACCGCCAACCGGTGCGCGGTTGCCTTGAATTAACCCATCGTGCATGTTTAACGTGGTTGGTTGCGTGGAAACCATAGCAGACCCGTGTGCCAAGCTTACACCGCCACCTCGATCTACAGCATTGTTGTCTAATATCCTACCTCCGTACATATGAAAGATACCACTGCTGCCCATTCCCACGCCACCGCCTAATCTCGCTCCAACGTTCACGGCACCTAAAGTGCCGGCACTATTGTTGCGGATGACGCCGCTGTATAAGGTAAATTCTCCGGCTCTGGTTCTGTTTACGCACAGTGGTACGTTCACGCCGCCACCGGCCCTTGCGGAGATATTATTGTGGATAGCAGGGTAATCATCATCTATGGATGCGCCGCTTGTACCCATTATAAACCGGCCCGAATAGCCAGAGACCCTTACACCGCCACCCCCGTTACCGGGGTTGTTGCCAGTGGTTCGATTATCAAACATTTCACCGCCGGTCATTGTAAAAATAACATATCCGCCCGAATCATCACCGTCACCGTCTATGGCAACCCCGCCGCCGCCGCTTAAAGATGTGTTATCTCTAATTTGCCCGCCAGACATGTCAAAGGTACTGTGTACGCCTGTAAGCCATACCCCGCCGCCACCACCTTGCGTTTCAAAAGTGGTGTGTCCGGCTGTGTTGTTTCTTATCTGTCCTGCGGCCATGTAAAAGTGCGAGGCCCCGCCTACATGAACCCCTCCGCCACGGGCGGTGGGGCTGTTATTGCCAACGGGTACAGCAATGTTGCCCCTAACAGTACCGTAAGGCGGTGTGCCGGTGCCGGGTAGCATATTAAAGGCTGCCCCATTGTCTACAAATACACCGCCGCCGCGTGTGGCGCGGTTGCCTAGGGCACCGGCGGCAGCGGCATTGGTGGCGTTGGCATCGCCGATTATACCGCCATGCATGTTAAAGGTGGCTCTTGGGCCGTATACACGCACGCCGCCGCCATTGTCGATGGGATTGTTAGCCGCATTGCTACGGTTATTGCGGATGGTACCCCCATACATGGTGAAATAAGCACGGCCAACATCTGCGGCCACATTCACACCGCCGCCATTGTTGGCGCGGTTATTCTCAATGGTACCGCCATACATAGTAAAGTAGGTGTTGTTGTCGATAGCTTGAATTACTCCGTGTCCCAGACCTACACCTCCGGCATTGCCTGTTGTAGATTGGTTATTGTGTATTCTGCCTCCATGCATGTAAAAGATAGCGGATGAGCCTAGTGCCACTCCACCAGTTCCCGTAGCGGCGGTATTGCTGTGAATGGTGCCGCTATGCATGATAAATGTTGAAGCCACCAGGCCTTCGGCCATGTGAATAGGTAAGGCTACACCGGCACCGGAATGAGCCACCACATTATTATGGATGGCAGGCGTTGTTGCCCCTGCGGGTGCGCCTGGGGTACCCATTGTAAACAATCCTCTAGTACCATGAATCCTTACGCCGCCGCCGCCCGAATTTGGAATAGTGCCGGTAGTTTCGTTGTTAAAAATTTCGCCACCGGTCATGATAAAATGAGTAAGTGCGCCTGTGGGTGCTCCTTGGATAGCAACCCCGCCGCCGCCGGTTAGATGCGCCAAGTTGTCTCTTATATGACCGGCTGACATGTTAAAGGTGCTACCTGTACCTGTGAGCCATACACCGCCACCGCCGGTGGTTGCTACGGAATCACTAGCAATCATGCCTGTATTACCACGGACTGTACCAAAGGCAGGTGTGCCGGTGCCGGGCAGCATATTAAATGTTGCGCCGTTACCCACAAATACACCGCCACCACGGATGGCTTGGTTGCCTTGAGCCTGGTTGGCATCGCCTATGGTACCCCCTGTCATAGTAAAAACAGAAGTCGCACCAGAGACCCATACCCCGCCACCATTGCTAATCGCTGTATTGCTTGGGGCAGCAGCGGCAAAACGATTATTGCGGATGGTGCCGCCTGACATGGTAAATGTGCTGGTATTGAGACCAGCCACAGCTACACCACCGCCATTTGGCGCCCGGTTGTTTTGAATCGTGCCACCACTCATTGTGAATACAGTGCCGGCGATCCCACCCTCAACAACGACCCCACCGCCGACAGTAGCTGCGACGTTGTTTTCGATAAGAGCGGTGGTGCCGGACATGGCAAATGCCCCGGTGCCGTTCGTGTTCACGCCTCCGCCAAAGCCAGAGGTTCTATTGCCTCTGATAGTGCCACCAGTCATGGTGAAGGTGCTTTGCGGGGAGATTTGGAAACCGCCACCCCAGTTGGTTGCATAATTGTTCTCAACAATGCCGCCGGACATGTTTATGGTAGCAGGCATATTATTGCTTGTATGCACACCGCCGCCGCCATCGGAGTTATTATTAATAATTGTTCCACCAATGATGTTTACAGTACCACCTGTTAATGCATTTATACCGCCGCCGATAAGGTAGCGATTATTTCTTATAACAGTACCCGCCCGTACATACAAACGGCTGTTTGCACCGGTCACGGTTATTCCGCCGCGACCTTGAGTTTGACCGGCAGTTCTATGCCCATCTAAGATAATATGAGCTAATTGCAAAGTAGCATTGGCGTGAACATGAAAATGCCGCCCGGGTCCAGCTAAACGGTTTAGAGTATGAATAGTCCCAGGGGCTGTCGGTGCCAAGTTCATATTATTTTGGAAATTAGTACCCTGGCTGGCAATAATAATATGGCGACCGGCAGGAACTACAATAAATGCAGTAATATTTATTGGTCCCGATATTGGAATAAGGCAATTACCAACGCCCTGGTTGTTAATGGCATTTATCAGCGCAGCTTGGGTATTAACAGCGGGCCGCGCTGTATGCCCCGGCGCATTTATCGCAAATGGCTGGAAGCCGATAAAACCGTCGGTGGGGTCGTTCCATGTATGTCTTATACGTACAAAGGTATATGACCCGGAAGATACCCTGCCATACTCAAAAACCTCAAAAATATAAGCGAAGCGTTCTTCTACGTTATGGGTGACGTCATGCGTCCAACCATAAGGCAATGTAAACCCTATGTTACCTGCATAAATATTCGTGTTGAACCTTATAAAGAGATAATCGTAGGCAAACATCGCAATGGACATCAAGCCGGGTGGATATATTTCAATTGCGCCGTCATCGTCCACCTCTATCGCAACGGTGCCATAAAAATAGGAGAGGGTTTCGTTTATATACTCCGGCGCAACGCCAATATAGCCGCTGCTTTCATAAAAGTCACCGGTTTCTTCATATGAATAATAATTGTCCCAATCGTATGATTCATACTGATAGGGAGGGGCATTGTTTTGTGCTTCATCCTCCAAGTAGTAATCCCAATAAGCCACATCCCCAATATAACCGTCTCCATATGTATAAGTCAGCCCATCATCTTCATCCAATCCTGAACCGTCATAGGCCACTATGGATACCACGGCTATTACCGCCACGATACAAAACATCATCAATGCCCGTTTCCATACCGATGTTGTCTTTTTCTTCCTGATAAGGTTCGTGTTTTTCACAAAATCACTCCCTGACTTGACATTTTTTTCTTTTTGGACAAAAATACATATGTATAACTCGCCCAATACCAATAAGATAAAGGCTTTGGTCAGATATGTGAATATATTGCGTATACATATAAGTAGATTTTTGTGCAAAAAATAAACCCCGTGATGATTAACATAAGGAGCCGGAAAACCCTGTATTTTATGCATTTTTATTTAACGATATGTTATAAATTGTGTGCGGAGCAAGATAAAATATGAAAATATGATTACCCATATCCATGTGCAAAGTGCTTTTATGCATGTTATGTACGTCAAATAAGCCAAAACAGTATAAAAGAAAAGGAGATGGCACTATGAAAAATACTATCCCTCTTTCATTCGGAGAAAAGATAAAGCAAATCAGAATCGCTAAAGGATTAAAGCAAGATGACCTTGCAAAAGTAATTAATACAGCGCAAAATTTTGTTAGCCGCCTAGAGAGCGGAGAATCAAAATGCGATGATAGTATGCTTGCGAGTATTAGAGAGTTTTATAACATCCAAAATGCCCCTATATTTGATCGTGAGCTTAAAGATTACACAAACCGCTTGTGGATATGGCATGACCTAGTTGGTGCCGATAGATTAATCGAAGCTAAAAATATGCAAAATGAGCTATCTCCAATATTGGATTTGCCATTTGAGCGTGACTTGATTTTAATTTACTTAATGATCGAAACCAGAATATTGTTTAAGGAACGTAATTTCCCCATAGCGGAGGAAAGGCTAAACACGGCAGAGGCATTATTAGATGAAGCAAGCAAAGATGCCCTTTTTTTATACCATCGCAATAAGGGTTTTTATCATCATGTTAAGCTATCACACAAAGTGTCATTGAAGCATTTTATACAAGTCCTTGACTTGGAAACCGTTAATGTGAGGCCAGATGTAACCATATATGGAAATATCGGAAGCGCGTACCTAAATCTTGGGAAGCCATGGCAAGCCATTGTATATTATGAAAAAGCAATTGCGGAAAGTAACAACGATCGCACCCACGTTGCAATGTCGCTGATCTGGTCCAATCTCGGAAGAAGTTATTTGGCTGTGCAGGATTATGATAAAGCCAAAAATCTATTAGACATGAGCCATATGCACTCAAAACGCATCAATGATGTGCCAATGATTGTTTATTCATTATCACTGCTTGGTATGTATTATAATAACCGTAAAGAGTATGAAGATGCATTACGCTGTTGTAACCAAGCACTCGATCTTTGCCAAAAGAAAACACCATTTTTTTTTCATATAATTTGTACTAAGGCATTAATCCTATACAAAATGAAGGATTTTAGCCAGTGCAAGGATGTGGTAGAACAAGGAAAAGCACTGGCACTAGCGAAAAAAGATGATTTGATGCTCATGACCGTTGAGACAATAAGTCATCTGCTAACATTAAGCGATAACAACTCTATTGATTATTTAGAGAAGATTGCCATTCCATACTTAAAAGCTCATAACGGCGCGAGTAAGCTTGATGCACTTGATTTTTGCGAAATTTTAGAAAAGCACTATGTAAAAAAGAGAAGCATAAAAAAGGCACAGGCTATCGCAGCTATATCACGGGACATTTATAAAGACCTGTTTACCGGCACGGTTGAGTTGGATTGAGCAGTCATATTCCTTATAAAACTTAAAGCAATACAAGGTAGCTATGATTACCCATATCCATGCGCAAAGTGCTTTTATGCATGTTATGTACGTCAAATAAGCCAAAACTGTACAAGAGAAAAGGAGATGGCACTATGAAAAATACTACCCCACTATCATTCGGAGAAAAGATAAAACAAATCAGAATCGCCAAAGGATTAAAGCAAGAGGAACTTGCAAAGGTAATTAATACAGCCCAAAATTTTGTTAGCCGCCTAGAGAGTGGTGAGGCAAAATACGATGACCGTATGCTGCAGTCCATTAGAGAGTTTTATGGCATCGAAAATGCGCCAATATTTGACCACGAGCTAGAAGATTACAAAAACCGCTTGTGGGTTTGGAATGACCTTATAGATGCCACTAACTTTCATGGCGCTAAAGCCATGCAGAGCACGCTATCCCCAATACTGGAGCTGCCCTTTGAACGTGACCTTACTTTATTATATTTGATGATTGAGACCCGGATACTATTTAATGAAGGAAATCTTGTGGAGGGAGAAGAAAGACTAAATAAAGCAGGTGCCCTGTTGGACGCGGCAAGCTCAGATGCCCTTCACTTATACCACCGTAATATGGGCTTTATTTTGTATAATAAACTGGAGCTTAAAGCTTCTTTGAAGCATTATCACCAATCCCTTAAACACAAAACCAGCAATATAAAGTCAGACGCGATAGTATCGCTTTGCATCGGGCGAACATATTTAGCCCTAGGTAAACCATGGCAAGCCGTCATGTACTTTGAACAAGCTAAAATGAAATACGATTTAGACCGTACTAATGCCCTAGAGTCAATGATAAATACTGCCCTCGCCACTGGCTACATTTATGTAGGTGAGTATGACAAAGCTGAACACATAATCAATGATGCGTTGACACAGGCAAAAAGGGTAAATTTGGGTTCAGCAATCGGGCTGGCATTCGGTCATATTGCTGAGTTATACATGAAGAAAGGTAACAAAGACGAGAGTCTGAAAGCTTACAACCAAGCTTTAAAATTTCTCCAAAACCATGACTATTACAAACATATGCTTGTAGGCAAAGCATCACTCCTAATATTCGAAATGAAAGATTTTGCCCAAGGTCAGGAAGTCCTGAAACAGTGTAGGGAGTTGACTAAAGACGATAAGCATCTATCATTCCGTATTGATGTAATAGACCGCGCTTTAACCCTAGACAATAGCGAATCAACTGACTACCTAGAGAAAATTGCCATCCCGCACTATAGATGCGGTACTGATGTTGAACCCGGTAGCATTTATTTTGCACTGGATCTTTGCAATATACTAGAAGCCCATTACCGCAAAAAGCGCAGCAATAAAAAGGCTAACGACATTGCAGTTGTTGGGCGGGATATTTTTAAAGAGATATATTTTGGCGAAGTAGAGCTTTAAAAATTAGCACAAAAAAACCCGAAGACCGGCTCAATCACCGTCCTTCGGGTTTTTGATTGTTTTCATTTATATGGGCTGTCTTGTTATGCATTTTTATGAATAACCATTCACTCGCCCCATCATTGCGAGGAGCAAAGCGACGAAGCAATTCAACCTTTTCACAGTGTTTGGATTGCTTCGCTTCGCTCAACGCTTTTAAGTTGACAGTGGTTCGCATAAACATTCCTTCGTCATTGCGAGGAGCGCAGCGACGAAGCAATCCAACCTTTTTATCATTTGTTCCTTAACTAAATCGCGTTATGTGTAAAGCTTGCAATTTTGTCAATTGGTATTTCTGTTACGCTGCCGAGCCAGTTCCAACCGCCTCTCCAGCCGCCTCTGCGACCTCCGCCGCAACGGCGTTCGCCACGGCAACGACCTATCATGCCGCACATGCCGGGACGCATCCCGATTCCTACGCACTCTTCTTCTTCGATGAAGCCTTCACCGCCGAAGAATCCGCCGCAACATGCACTGCCGATTGGGCAGGCAGGAGGCGCGCCAATATCGGTAATAAGCTTAATGGTGCAACCGCAGATTCCTGCAAGTACTCCCGTAAAACCATTGCCGGATAGACCACCGCTGGTGGTAAAGATGGTAACGGTATGACCTATATGACGACCTAAACTTTCAAGTAAAAATTCGCCCATGGGTATTCTCCTTTCTATGCCAGCACGAGACCGGCATTCGTTGACGCAAGACAGGTATTCCGCCTGAGGTAGCGATAGGGTATATGGCGAAATACCCGCCCGCGCCTAATCTATATAAAGAGCCCGGTAGTGGTGCTTACACCGTAAGCTCCTGGTACATACTATGAGACGCTGTCCCATTTTGTTACAAGCCTAGAAACGGGTATACTAAAATCACATCACATAAATTCAACCATACCCTCCTCAACTTAAAAACGTTGAGCATAGCAAAGCAATCCAGAAACCGCATTGGTGCTGGATTGCTTCGTCACTTTGCTCCTTACAATGACGGGTTCTTCTACCATGCAAAACACGGCAAGAATAGTTGCAGCTACAACTCTCCCCTGCCCTATACTACTCTCAAAGGCTGCACCTGCCACAATGCTAAAACATGTAATAATGCAGATGTAGCGCAAAGGAGGGATTTTCTTGGATTGGCTTACCCGTATGAATGCGGCTGTCACCTATGTAGAGGAAAACCTAGACGGTGAAATTAATCATCAGGCACTGGCTCAGATTGCCTGCTGCTCATCACATAATTTCTTCCGGATGTTTTCGTTTATTACTGATGTATCCTTATCGGAATATATCAGGCGCAGACGGCTTACACTTGCTGCTCTTGAGCTTAAAAACAGCAATGTAAGGGTTATTGACCTAGCCGTTAAATATGGCTATGACTCGCCGGTTTCGTTCACACGGGCATTCCAACTTTTGCATGGGGTTACCCCTACGGCAGCGCGCGCCGATGGTGTGATTCTCAAAGCATATCCGAGGATTTCCTTTCAAATGTCAATCAAAGGAGAGAAGGAAATGGATTATCGCATCGAAACGAAAGAGGCTTTTCAGGTTTTTGGTGTAGAGGAAGTTTTTATGGCGGATTCTGTTAATGCAGAAATGGGATCGAAAACATCTTTCAGAAGGCCCAGTGACCTATGGCAGGACTGTCATGCCAATGGTGCATACAATAAGCTGGACGAAAATGCAGGTGATTTGCCTGCCTTCGTGGGCAAAGATTTATGTAAGGTTCACGCAGTATGCGACTACAAAAAAACAGAACCGGACACCTTCCCATATATGCTATGCGCCTTCAACAGCCCAGGTAGCAACACGGCAGGGTATACAGTCGTGGATATCCCAGCACATACATGGGCAATCTTCCCGACAGAGAAATTCCCATGGGATGAATGCGGAACGGTTATGGGGAATTTGTACAAGCGTATCTTCTCCGAGTGGCTGCCCACATCCAGCTATGAGCAGGTAGGCAGCTTGGATATGGAGCTTTATGGCGGAGATGACGAAATGGGATATGTAGAAATTTGGCTTGCTATTAGAAAAAAGGGGTAGGCAAAAACCGCGGAAGCCGCCAAAGCCCTACACAATCTTTGGCGGCTGCACGTAGGGATATGAAATTGTAGGTTTTATGGCTCTTCCATAGACCACCCCCTTTATGCAAAACAAAAAGCGTAGGGACGATGTAGTAATACATCATCACCTACGCTTATTTACATAAGTAAAGTAAGCCCACATAATATCCTGTAGATGCAAAAACAATGTATGTGCCCCGTACTCCCGCCTTGAAGAAAGGTGGTGAGGGGTGTATACTATGCTGGCTGCAACGGCAGGTTTTCCTGTGTTTGTAGGTGATGCTTGATATCCCTACACTCGCTGTGATGTGTTTCGAAGGCACTTCACAGTCGTTGCGGTTATTCTATTTCCGGTGTTTTTACCGGCTGGTGTATTTTAGCATTTTTTCTCGGGTTGTGCAAGGAAAACTATCGAGTAATGTAAATCCCATATGATGAGTGGTTTACTGGTCTGACAACTTAACCCCAGGTTGATTTATTCTACATATTTAACTCATGATGTATGGCTTGCGTTAGCCACCAGCATTATAATCCTTGAAAAGCAAGGGAGGTTTCACGATGCTTGAGCTAACCAAAATAGGCAGACAAATTGCAAGACTCAGAAAGAAAAAGGGGCTTACAGGTGAAAAGCTTGGGGAGATTTTGAATGTTTCGCCTCAAGCCATTTCAAAATGGGAAAATGGCAAGTGCTTACCTGAAACCATGCTACTGCCAGAACTTGCGAAAATACTGGGATGTACTGTCGATACTCTTCTCATGCCAAGCGATAAAGCCAACAAAAAAGAAGGCAATGAGAGGGTTGTAGAATTCTACGAAAACATGAACGAAGATGCCCGCTTTGACTCGCAGACAAAGGAGTTTACGCGCTCAAAAGATATTATTTCGCGTTATCTTTTTACCGATAACATGGAAATAGCAGATATAGGCGGCGGAACCGGCCCGTATTCATTTTGGCTTGCCGAAAAGGGGCATAGGGTGCATTTGTTGGATTTAACGAAAAAGCATATCGACATAGCAAAGCAAAAGAGTGAACAAAACAATATTTCGTTAGCATCATATACATGCGCTGATGCTCGGGATTTGCCTTATGCAAACAAAAGCATGGATTTGGTTCTGCTCATGGGCGCGCTATATCATCTGCAATCTCATGAATCACGAGCCAAGTGCCTGACCGAAGCGCACAGGGTACTAAAAAACGGTGGCTATTTAATTTCCACCGTTATCAGCCGGTACACTGTTTTGGTTGCTACACTCAAATGGAATATTTTCCACAGATATGATGTTGATACAATCGAAAGATTTATAAAAACCGGCATGTCTGACGGATTCAGCTTTCCACATTCGTATTTTCATACCCCAAGCGAAATCACGTCAGAACTTACAAATGCAGGCTTTGAAGATATAAAGCTGGTAGCAGTCGAAGGCCTAGCCAATGCCTTTGGGGATTACAGCTTGCCAACCGATGAAAAAGAAGCCAAGCGGCTGCTTAAATGTATAGAGCTGACTGAGTCCATACCAGAGTTAATGGGTGTGACTCGTAATCTTATCGCGGTTGGTCGGAAGGGTAGCAAGTGATATTGGTATACGAATTTCTGTACAACATTTCCCGTCATCTCGCCAGTCGCCATGAGTGCGTTCGAAATGTGGAGTAATTAGTCATGCGCGCTAACTCATCGGCTTGGATATTCACAATAATTCTTTTGTCTATTTCGTCAAGAGCCGATTGAATCATTGACTAATATCCCATTATTTCAACTCCCTTCGCTTGTTTGTTATGTAATTTTAACATGGATAAATTGATTTGCTTTTCCTGTTTAGGCATAGTAATTATAACAATGAGCTGAAGCCTTTCATGATACTAATCCTATAATTGAAAACGGAATTATCCCCTTACATAGTGAGACGCATCTACATCGTCAACATAGAAGCGTTGAGCGAAGCGAAGCAATCCAACCTATGCAAAGACTGGATTGCTTCGTCGCTTTGCTCCTCAACGCTTTTATGTTGACGGGTTGTACTACGTCTGGGGATAATTCAGAAATTTGTGCAAAACATGTGAAATAAAAAACGCATATCATCCAAATGGTGTAGGATAATATGCGTTTTTATGTGTAACGATGATTCTCTCTACGGCTGCTTTCCGATATAAGCTAAAATCCCACCGTCTACATAAAGAATATGCCCATTAACAAAATTAGAGGCTTCCGAGGCAAGGAATACTGCCGGGCCTTGCAGGTCTGCCGGGGTGCCCCAGCGGTTGGCTGGGGTTTTTGCCACTATAAAGCTATCGAAGGGATGTGGGCTACCGTCGGCTTGCGGCTCTCTTAACGGTGCGGTTTGCGGGGTAGCGATGTAGCCTGGGCCTATGCCGTTGCACTGGATATTGGCATGACCGAACTCTGAGCAGATGTTCTTTGTCAGCATTTTTAGCCCGCCTTTGGATGCGGCGTAACCAGAGACTGTTTCACGACCTAATTCACTCATCATTGAGCAGATATTTATTATTTTACCGTGACCTTTTTCTATCATGCCTGGGATTACTGCCTTTGCCATTATGAATGGGCCGTTTAAGTTGATGTCCACTACTTGGCGGAAGTCGTC
>Ga0131853_10021995_pt1 | contig 11554 bp, 10 predicted proteins | sample TergutLab28metaG_FD_92764 | JGI IMG/M metagenome (GOLD analysis project Ga0131853, IMG submission 92764) | Labiotermes labralis P1 segment gut microbial communities from Petit-Saut dam, French Guiana - Lab288 P1 (version 2) (version 2) | ecosystem: Host-associated > Arthropoda: Insects >...
GTTTTGACTGGGACGCACTGAGGGCAATCAACCCCGATATCGTGGGGTGGATACTTGTTCCCGGCACCAATATAAACTACCCCATAGTCCAGGGGAGCGATAACGAGCACTACCTCTATCACCTTTTTGATGACTCCTACTCAGGCACGGGTGCCATCTTTGCCGACTATCAGGGCAGCCCCACGCTCGACGGAATAAACAACATCATCTACGGCCACAACATGCTCGACGGCTCGATGTTCTCGGACATATACCTCTATAACAACCAAGACTACTTCAACCGCCACTCGGCGGTCTATCTCTACACCCCGGCTCTCAACATGGAGCTCACCGCCATTGCCCTCATCAATATTTCGGAAAATGCCCCGCTCAGGCAATTTGAATTCAGCGGGGAAGATGAGTTCAATGCGTTTGTCAGCGATATCATAGTTTCGCCCATTTCTGTAGTGCCTAATCTGTATGCCACCATCGTGGAGGCAGACGCACTGTATTCGCTCGTGACCTGCGAGACCTTTGACTTTAGCCGGCGCGTAGTACTTTGTTGTATACCTGTCAGGAGCGTGGTACCTAGTGCTTAGCAGTTATGACGAGCCGGAAAGGCTTGACAAGCAAGACAAACCGGAAGAGGCTTGCGGAATCATTGGAATCTATGCCCCTGACGAAGACGTAAGCAGGCTCACCTACTTTGGACTTCACGCCTTGCAGCACCGGGGACAAGAAAGTGCCGGCATTGCCGTGGGGGATGGCAGTTCGGTTTTGGCTATCAAGGAAATGGGTCTGGTAACCCAGGTCTTTGATGAAAACGCCCTCTCTGCCCTCACCGGTATGGTGGCCATCGGCCACACTCGCTACTCAACCTCCGAAGTGTATGCTAACTGGGATGCTGCCCAACCGCACCTTTCCACTATCTCTGATGAGCTTATCGCCCTTGCCCATAACGGCACCCTGGGCAACTCGCTCGCCTTGCGCAGGCGCCTGGTTGAGCTGGGCGTGACCTTTCGTTCCAGCGCTGATTCCGAGGTTGCGGCCAAGCTCATTGGCTACTTTACCCAGGAGTCACATCATATGCGCGAGGGTATCCGTCGCACGATGGAGCTCATCGAAGGCGCGTATGCTATGGTGCTCATCACGCAGGATGCCTTGTACGCATTCCGCGATCCGTTTGGGATTCGCCCCCTGGTTATCGGCCGCCTGCCCCACGAGCACGGCTGGGTGGTGGCTTCGGAAACCTGCGGCCTCGACATCGTAGGTGCCGAGTATTACCGCGACGTGGAACCGGGCGAGGTCATCCGCATCAAAGGCACGGGAGACGACGGCCTGGTGATAGAGCAGGCAGTGCCCGCGCAAAAGCACGCCCTCTGCATCTTTGAGTATGTCTATTTTGCTAGACCAGATAGCATAATAGACGGCATGGGTGTGTACCAGGCCCGTGAAAACATGGGAAGACGCCTGGCCCTTGAGGCCCCCGTTGAGGCAGACACCGTCATCGGTGTGCCGGACAGCGGTGTTCCCTCGGCCATCGGCTACGCCGCAGAAAGCGGCATTCCCTACAGCGAAGGCATCGTCAAAAACCGCTACATTGGCCGCACCTTTATCCAACCCACCCAAAAGCTCAGGCAGCGAGGCATCCGCCTCAAGCTCAACCCGCTCTCCTCCAGCATTGCGGGCAAGCGCTTGGTGGTGGTGGATGACTCCATAGTGAGAGGCAACACCTCCCAACAGCTGGTGGCCATGCTACGCGAGGCGGGCGCAAGCGAAATTCACGTGCGCATAGTTTCACCGCCGGTTACCTGGCCCTGCTTCTACGGCATAGACACTAACGCCCAAGAAGAGCTCATCTCTGCTACCAAGAGCGTTGAAGAGATTGCCGAGTTTCTAGGTGCTGACTCTTTGGCCTATATCTCGCATGACGGACTGGTGGAGTGCATCCAGGGCAATCATTCCGGCTATTGCACCGCTTGCTTTACCGGCGTGTACCCCATCCGCATCACCGAAAAACAACAATGGGCCAGCTTCTGCGAATCTATGGAGCCACAATGGTGGCCCCAAGAATCCCAAGGAATGAACTCACTGTTTTAGTGACTCTCGGTCTAAATTGTGAAGATGTTGTGGAGTTTCTCACACTCTTCCTTTAGCGCAGTATCCTTATCTCAGAGACTTTTTAGTTGCCGGCGAGAGCAACCTAGAAGCACAAGGCTTCTAGGTTGGTTGAGCCGGCTGTAGTTCATAAGAAGGTCGCCATGACTGTGTGGGGAACAGAGCAGAAGAAAAGCCAGTGGGGGGGCATGATTGCCGCTACTGTTTTTATTGCTCTGGGGCTGCTGATTCTGGGGATTATTGCAGAGTCCGCACCCCAAGCCGTGGCTTCTGAAGACTCGCCGCCAGAGATTTCTCTTTATAGTGAAACCAGCGAGGGTGAAGGGCCGGATAACCCCGGTTTTGAGGTCTACAGCCTAACCGGCCAGGACAACGCCGAGGCACAAACCAACCAGTCAAACAACCAAGGCTCAACAATAATTCCCGAATTTGACATCCCGCTCATCAACTCCGGACAGGCCACCCCGCTATCCGGCAACGGCGGCAGCTATGTCAACACAGGGCTCATCATGCTCTGCATCCTTATCATGGGCGTCATGCTCCTTTTATTGCTGGTTCGCAGAACCACTGACTATCGGGTTATTGCCGTGCGCACCATAGCCGTGACCTTTGGCCTGGTGACGGTTGTTGTCTGGTCGCTTTTTGACTGGGTTCAAGTGCCTACGGTGCTCATTAACAGCACCACTACCTTGTTGGCAACCCTGTTTGTTGTCTTTGTGATAATGACGATAACCTCGTATGCCTATGAGTCCAAGCTCAATAAAAAAAGCGCCAAACGGCGCAAAAAAGGATGAGATAAAAGAACGATTCCTTACACCTCAGACAGTAACATTTCCATAAGCAGATGCCCCGGGTCTACCACCAGGCCTGTGCTGGCGGCCTCGGCCTCGGTCATGCGTATGCCTGCGTTGGGGGCAACGCCGGGTCCGCTGAGCACAAAGGGAACCAAATCACGGGTATGCCGTTTTTTAAGCACCGGTGTGGGGTGGTCGGGCATCACCAGGATGCGGAGCGGCTTGCTCTCTGCGTAATGCCGCAGGCGAGAGAGAATCTCTCGGTCTATAGCCTCAATGGCCTCCACTTTTCCGGGAGCGTTGCTGTCGTGCCCTTCGGCATCGGGGGCCTCCACGTGGCAGAAGACCACATCCTTCTCGGCCAGCATTACAAGCGCTCCTTCGCCTTGCGCGGCATAATCATTGTCTGGCCCGTCGGTGACCCCCTCAAAGTGAAAATTGGTAATGTCAGCCAAAAACGCAATGCCGTTCAGCAGGTCAACGCCGCTCATGATGCCCGCCTGCTTGCCATATACAGAAGAGAAGGGCGGCATGTTCTCGGGGCGCTGGCCGGGCCAAAATAAAAACACGTCGGTTGCCACCAGCTTGCCCTCGCCCCGGCGACGGGCGTTGGTGGGGCTGGCTGCCAGAATCTCACGTGCGCGGCGCTCGTATTCAACCAGCAGGGCAGCCTCGGGCCCTGTGGTGGGATGATCCGCCACGTATTGGTCGGTCATATCGTGAGCAGCAGGCATCCGGGTGCTCATCAGACCCGGGCGGCCCTTTACCACAAGGATTCCTCTAAAGCCGGTTCCGGCATGCAGGGTGAACATCTCGTCATCGAGCGCCTCAGCTAACTCATTAATCAGGGCGCTTCCATCGGCAACTGAAATGTTGTCGGTGGAGTAGCTCTGCATTATCCCCTCGGGGTTCACATGGGTGAGGTTAAGCCTGAGCGCCACCTCGTCGTCAGCCAGTCTAATGCCCAAAGCTGCGCCCTCCAAGGCACCGCGCCCAACGGGAAACAGCCTGGGATCATAGCCACAAATCGAGGTGCAGGCTACGTTTGAAGACGGCTCCAAATCGTCAGGAACGGTTTTAGCCAGACCCACGAGACCCTCAGCCGCTAAGGCATCAAGATGAGGAGTGCAGGCAGTCTCCAAGCTGGTTTTGTTACCAAACTCAGGCACGGGCTCACCCGACGCACCGTCAGTTATCACAATGCAGTATTTCATGTCAGGGCTATCGGCACCCATAGTCTCTCCATTGACTTTATCCATCAAAGCAAATTATACGACACTGTGATAATTAACGGCTGTGAGCAACAGCCAAATATGATAACTTTGTCTACGCAACAGATAAAGCATATTTTGGTGGTGGAGGGGATGGCTCCTGAGCAACTTGAGCCTTGACCCGCGAGGAGGCAAAATGAAAAAGCTCAGCAAGCTCAAAACGCAAACGAGGATCATGATATATACCGGCAAGAATGCGGACGAGGCTACCTTTGGCAAAGGCGTTGCCACGCTGCTTCGCGGGATAGAAGAAACCGGCTCGCTCAACGCAGCGGCAAAGCGCATCAAGATGGCGTACTCCAAGGCATGGAGCATCGTAAAGAAAACCGAGGCCGGCTTTGGCTTTCAACTAATCAACCGCGACGGCGCCCGCGGCTCAACCCTCACCAAAGAGGGCGTTAAACTGCTGGCCGCCTACGAGGACGCCGAGACAAAAGGCGCCGAGTACATAGCCAAGATCTTCGCCAAAAACTTAGAGAGTTAAGAGTTAAGAGTTAAGAGAGAAGAGAGAAGAGAGAAGAGAGAAGAGTTGCCCCCTGTCGTTCTGCGGGTTTGGAGTGGCCCAAATGTTGCAGGACCTCCTGTGGACATGAATTAATCTAGCAACACTTTTCTCAACAAACTCGTATGAGGACAAAGCCAAGAATTGAGAGAGTATGCAACAAAACAGATACATAAACACCTACATTGATACGCGCGGAGCAGCAGAAGGGCGTGTCACTTTTACCGAGGCTATCATCAAGGGAATGGTTCCCGGCGGCGGCCTCTTTGTGCCCAAGGTCTTGCCGCGCTTTACTCTTGAGGAGCTACAAGAGCTTTTGCCGCTGTCGTACGCCCAAAAAGCAGCGCACATCTTCAAGGCCTTTGGCGTGGATTTACCAGAGCAGGTAATCGATGCCTGCATGGAAGATGCCTACGGCCCTGCAACCGCCAACTTTGACACGCCGGAGGTTGCCCCCGTCAAGCGCCTTGACAGCAACACCTACGTTTTGGAGCTTTTCCGCGGGCCAACGCTGGCCTTCAAAGACCTGGCTTTGCAGTGTATGCCTCGCATGTTCTCCGCATCCGTTGACGCGCTCCGCGCCCAGGATGCCCCTGAGACCAAAGAGGACTTTCTCATCTTGGTAGCCACCTCAGGAGACACCGGCAAGGCAGCCCTTGAGGGTTTTAAAGATCGTGACTACACAAGCATCATCGTGTACTACCCCTTTGGCGGCGTCAGTGACCTGCAGCAGGCGCAGATGCTCACCTCTGAGGGCAACAATGTGGCAGCCTACGGTTTGCGCGGCAACTTTGACGACTGCCAAACCGTGGTTAAGCAGGTCTTTAGCAACGAGGCTTTTGCCCAGGAGCTTGCCACCAAACACAAGCTCCGCTTCTCCAGCGCCAACTCCATCAACTGGGGCAGACTTTTGCCGCAGGTGGTCTATTACGTTAATGCCTACACGCAGATGATCGCCTCCGGCGTGGTGCTGCCGGGTGAGCCCATAGACGTGTGCGTACCAACCGGCAACTTTGGCAATATCCTCGCCGCCTATTACGCCGCCGAGATAGGCACGCCAATCGAGAGGTTGCTCTGCGCCTCCAATACCAATCGCGTGCTCACCGACTTCATCAACACGGGCACCTACGACATCTCCGAGAGAGACTTTGTTGCCACGCCCTCGCCCTCTATGGACATCTTGGTGTCCAACAACCTTGAGCGCCAGCTCTTTGAACTGGGCGGACGCAACGCCCAGCAGATCAAGGAGTGGATGCGCCTGCTCAAAGAAGAAAAGCGCTTTACCGTGGACAAGCAGACCTTTGCCGCCCTGCGCGAGCGCTTTAGCGCCGACTGGGTGAGCGTTGAAGAGTCGCTTGCCACCATCCGCCGGGTGTACGATGCGCACGACTATCTGTTGGATCCCCACACTGCTGTGGGCTACCAGGTGGCCGAGCGGCTCCGCGGCACCAACCCCGTGCTCATTGCCGCCACTGCGCACTGGTGCAAATTCAGCGCCGACGTATACCGCGGGCTGGCTGGCATTGCGCCAGGCGACAACCTGCCCGGCAACCTGGCAGACCTCAACGGCTTTGCGCTCAATCGCTACATTGCAGACAACTACCAACACGCGGGCGCGGTGCCCAAGCGCATGGCCGGGCTCGAGGACAAAGAGCAGCGCTTTGACGAGGTCTACAACGCAGACTTTGCCTCAGTTAAAAAGAGCATTGAGGAGTTTTTGCAATGATGTCATCAGACAGTGAGACAGGCCTGAGGCCGGTTTTTCTGACTGCTCCAAAACGTCACACTGGGCTTAACCCGCAATCTGAGTCATCGGCCAGACTTACTCTCTTATGGAGGTAATGCCATGAAGACCTATCACGAGATGTCATCTAAAGAGCTCGCCCAAGAGCTGAGCGCACAGCAGGAGCGTTTTGCTGCCTACAAGCAGCGCGGTCTCAAGCTCAATATGGCCAGAGGCAAGCCCTCTCCGGAGCAACTGGACCTCTCGCTGCCCCTGCTTGACCTGATACCTTCGGAGGGTTCTTCTGAGGTGCTGCAGGTTGGCACTGCAGACGACCTGCGCAACTACGGAAACCTGACCGGCTTGCCCGAGGCGCGGGAGCTAATGGGCGCCCTCATGGACGTGCCGGCAGCCAACGTGCTGATTGGGGGAAACTCCTCACTCAATCTGATGTACAACATGGTGAGCATGGCCATGACCCACGGCGTGCTGGGCTCTACGCCCTGGGCGCAGCTGGACAAACCGCCGGTGTTCTTGTGCCCGGTTCCGGGTTATGACAGGCACTTCTCCGTGACCGAGCACTTTGGCATCAGGATGGTCTTGGTGCCCATGACCGAGACCGGTCCCAACATGGACATGGTTGAGGAGCTGGTGAATAGCGATCCGCTCATCAAGGGCATTTGGTGCGTGCCGCGCTTCTCCAACCCAACGGGCTGCGTGTACAGCGACGAGACGGTTTTGCGCTTTGCGAGCCTTACTCCTGCTGCCGAGGACTTTCGCATCTATTGGGACAACGCCTATGCGGTGCATGATCTGGGACAGGCTCCTCCACCCCAGCAACTCCTTAACCTCAAAGACGCCTGCGAAAAGGCCTCTAATAGCAACATCTGGTATCAGTTCAGTTCTACGTCCAAGATTACCTTTGCAGGAAGCGGCTTGGCTGCCCTGTCCAGCTCCGAAGAAAACCTGGGGAGCATCACCAAAGCCCTGAGCTTTCAGACCATTGGCCCGGACAAGATCAACCAAAAACGCCACACCCTCTTTTTACCCAACCTCCAAGCGGTGCACAAACACATGGCCAAACACGCAGCCCTCCTCGCCTCCAAGTTCGACATCGTTGGGAGAGTGCTGGCACGTGGGCTTGCAGGCACGGGCATTGGCGAGTGGACCATTCCCCAAGGCGGCTACTTCATCTCCTTTGAGGGTCCACCAAACACTGCTCAGAGAACCATTGAGCTGGCTGCCGAGACTGGCGTTGTGCTCACCCCTGCCGGCGCCACCTACCCCTACGGCAAGGATCCGCTTGACTCCAACATCCGCATAGCACCAAGCTACCCCGGCCTTGAAGAGCTCGAGCTAGCCTGCGAGGTACTCGTAACCTGCGTGCGAATCGCCACCTTGGAGCAACTGAGCTAAAACCTGACAAGTGGCATCCCCTGTCAGGCTACATTGACACACTTGAAGGAGTTCCTGCCGCGTTTGCACGCAAAAAGACGATTTTTGGGCACAAAACAGCCAACTTAAGGCAAAAACTGTCCAAAAATCATCTTTTTGCGTGCAAACGCGGCAGGAACTCCCCTGTTTGTGCCACGAGCATCTCGCTCCACTCCATGCCCTAGCCGCGCACTAGTCTAGATAATCGTCCAGGTATCTTCTCACGTCACTCCAAGCAACGCTTTTGAGCTCTTCAGCGAGCTTATCTTTGTCAAGAGGGCTGTACTTTTCCATCTTTTCAAGAGAGTAGCCGTCTTTTATCACCAAAATGGCAGCAAAGCCGGGGCGCAGGGCATGCTCGGGGCAGCCGTAGATGCATCTGAGGCAGAGCACGCAAGAAGGACCAAAATGCGGAGCGCACGCCCCTTCACGCAGGGAGATGTTCTTTTGAGGGCAGGCGTCCACGCACCAGCCGCAGGAGTTGCAGGCAGCGCTTGACTTAATACGCTCGCCAAAGCGCCTGAGGCCAAGAGGGCCCTTTTCAAAACCGGACATCCGCGCAAAGAGGCGATCAGCACGCGGCGCAGGGATGCGCTGCTGCACCCCGGACGCCAGGTTGCTGGCAATCTCGCCACATTTAGTCAGCGCCTTGCTGGCTGTATCGTCTGGGTGAGAAGACAAAGTCCTGCCAGCAGCCTGCAACACCTTGATAAGCCCAAGCGAGGCATTTTTACCTGTGGGGATAATCGTGTTGCTCGGCATGATGAGCATGTCTTCGTAATCTACCTTGTAACCCTTTTGCTCAAGCCTCTTGCTGACCATATGTCGACACGCCCTGTTGGGGAAGATCTCACCGCCACCGCTCACGGGAATCACTGCCACGCGCTTGCCCTTGCCCTCAGGCAGCCGCTCCAAAAACTTGTAAATGGGCACCGGGGCATCAAACACAAAAACAGGGTACATAATAACGAGGAGGTCAACGTCAAGCAAAGGCTCAGAGGCGTTGACCGCGCGCAGCTCATGCAGGCTCACAGTAACCGATAAACACTCCAAGGATTGCTTAACAGCGCAAGCAGCACGAGTGGTGCCCCCCGTTCCAGAAAAGAACACTATCGACGCAGTTCTCAACATGCTTCTAATATAACGCAAAATGACAGTAGACAGGGTAAGCGCTAACCGCTAGAATAGCTTTTCGCTGCCGCGAGAGAATTGTTGCGCGTAGCAGCGGACACCTCGCGGGGTGTTAGCTCAGTTTGGTTAGAGCGCTGGCCTGTCAAGCCAGAGGTCGCGGGTTCGAGTCCCGTACATCCCGCCAGCAGGCCCCTGCAGACTTGAAGTCTTCAGGGGCCTGCTCAATAATCAACTAAGAGCAATTAATCAGCGTTTATAGTGGGAGAGGCCTAAGGAGTAGCGTATGAACGTAGAGATCTTGAACTTTATAGGTATCGTGGTTGGGCTGGGCACCTTTGTCATCATCGGTGTTTTCCACCCGATAGTCACCAAGACTGAGTATTACGCCGGCAAAAAGATGTGGCCGCTGTTCCTTATTGGCGGCATTGTCTTTTGCGCTGCTTCACTTTTTGTTGCCAACCCCATTGGTTCAGCCTTGCTGGCAGTGCTCGGGTTCACCTCGTTTTGGAGCATCAAGGAGCTCTATGAGCAAGAAGAGCGCGTCAAGAAAGGCTGGTTTCCGGCAAATCCCAAGCGTGTGCCCAGCGCGTCAGCTGATGATGAGCAATAAGCGAGCATCCAGCGCGTCAGCTGATGATGAGCAATAAGTCACTGGGATTGTGCGAGACTAGCAAAGGGAGCGCTATTTCAACTTCCTCGGCCCATCTTCAAGGCTGAAAACCGCAACCTTGAAACCTCACTATTTGCGGACACATTTTGTGACCGCAAATCCACAGAGAGTTTCTACAGCCTTTCATCCAGCCAGTTCATGATGTCGCTGTAGACGCGATCCTTTTCCGTTTCGTTGAGCACCTCGTGGCGCATGCCTTCGTAGAGGATGAGTGTTACGTCGGTGTGTCCGGTGTCTCTGAAGAGTTGCTCGGCTCGTTTGACGCCGGCTCCCTTTTCGCCCACAGGGTCCTCGGTTCCGGCGATAAAAAGCAGGGGTAGCTCAGCCGGCACGGCAGCAACAACCGCGCGTTTTACCATAGTACCCGTGAGGTCGGTGAGCGCAACCGTGCCGGAGGCATCCATCATAAAGCCGCAGTCAGGAGAGGCGATGTACTCATCAACAACGGCCTCGTCGGTGGAGAGCCAGTCAAGCGGGGTGCGCGCGCCCTCAATCTGCTTGGAGTAGGCGCCAACGGAGAGGTTGTGAAGAAAGGGACTGCGATACTCGTTGCCCCTGAACGTACTCAGAAGGCGTGCAAGAAGCGAACCGCCGCTTGAAAGCAGGGGAGAGAGTTGCCCGGTGCCGCTTATGATTGCTGCTTTGACATCGTCTCCATACTGGGCGAGGTAGAGACGCAACACAAAGCTGCCCATTGAGTGACCGAGCATGACACTGGGAGGAGCGCTGGAGAAACGCTCCAGCATCATCTTGTGCAGTTGATGGGCATCCTCGACGAGTACCGTCTTGCCGTTCTTGGGCATATGGCCCCACTGCTCGGGGCTGGCAACGCTTTTGCCGTGCCCTACGTCATCGTGCCCAAACACAATGAAGCCCTGCTGCGTGCAGTATTCGGCAAAACCGCGATAACGCGCAATGTGCTCGGCCATGCCGTGGAATATCTGGAGCATACAGCGCGCGTTTTTGCCGGAACTCACCAGGTCATCCGGCTCCCACAGCAGTGCCCTTATCTCAGAAGTGCCGTCAGAAGAAGGAAAATACAGCTCAGTTTCTCGCATGTTCACTCCAATCTGTTGGGTGAGTCATAGGGACGGGGAAAGTGAGTCACTTACCCTGTCCCCATGACGCACACTAACCCATTAAGACTTGGGACAGTTCAGAAATATCAGAGATGAAGACCTCTGCTCCAGCCTCCAACAAAATCTCTTTTGAAAACATGCCCCAGAGGGCTCCTATTGCCAGCATGTTGGCCGACCTTGCGGCGAGCATGTCATAGGGGCTGTCACCCACGTAAACGCAGTCCTCTGCGGCGCGCCCCATCAGTTTTGCGGCATCAAGTAGCGGTCCGGGATTGGGTTTGTGTTCGGCGGTGTCGTCAGAACCAAGCACAAACTCAAAAAAGTCTGCCAGCCCCATCTGCTCTAAACCGTGAACAGCAGGAGCGTTGCGTTTTGAGGTAACCACTGCCATGCGATAACCCTCTGCCTTAAGCGCGGTGAGAGCAGCTGCCATGCCGCTGAAACCCTTGAGCATTGCATCTTGGACTTTCAGGTTCTCCTCGCGATACGCCTCAAGAAGCTCCTCGCTTTTTTCGGGCGAAAAGTGCTCCATTTGATCTTGCAGCGGTATACCTACCATAGAAAGCAGCTCGTCGTCTGAGATGAGAGCATCAGCGCCGAGAACGGCAACATAAGCGTGTTTCATTGAATGAAGAATCAAATCTCGGGTATCCAAGATGGTGCCGTCCAGGTCAAAAAGTATCGCTTTCAATAGGTGCCCCACTTCAGTTACGATTACGTTTGTCTTGGGTAATTGTACCGTTTCTGGTTTGGTACAGGAGGGACGGGGCTTGGTTTGGTACAGGAGGGACGGGGTTGGTGTACCAGATTGGAACAGGGGGACGGGGTTAGTGTTCCAATTTGACCTTGGTCA
>Ga0131853_10021998_pt1 | contig 11553 bp, 11 predicted proteins | sample TergutLab28metaG_FD_92764 | JGI IMG/M metagenome (GOLD analysis project Ga0131853, IMG submission 92764) | Labiotermes labralis P1 segment gut microbial communities from Petit-Saut dam, French Guiana - Lab288 P1 (version 2) (version 2) | ecosystem: Host-associated > Arthropoda: Insects >...
GGGGGGGATCCCCCAACCCCTATTTTTAATTTCGGGAAGAAACACAGGCCCCCCCCCTGCCCCCGGGCCCTTTTTCCTCGAGGAAAAGGGGCCCCCCCCCCCCCCAACACTGTTATCAGCGAATAAGAAGCTGTGAGGGTCCCTGAGCTGGATGGGGCATTTGGAGAAAAGAAAAAAATTTTGCTCCTGTCAAGAATCAAACCCCAGATCATCCAGCCTGTAGCCTACTTACTATACCACCTACACAGTCCCATCTCTTAAAAGACTTTCTCCTGAGGTATCAACAAAAGCTTACAAAGGCTTCTGGTACCTTTTCATATTTCAGTTTCTACTGCAAAAGCTACTGTTCCCACAGTCAATCCTGAAGCCCAAACACCATCCCACATTCAATTTTAACAGTTTACAAGACAGTGTTACAGGGAAGTTTCTTTACATATCATCCAGTGTCTGGATAAAAAAGACCTGCTCCTTTAGAGGCTAGCTGTGTCCATATTTTATTCCAGACAGGTCAAAAGAAATACATCCATGACAATATTTGAATTAAACCATATGTAATATTCATTGATATGTCCATATAAAGCTACTATGTCTGTACATGAGTACATGCTACTGCAGGCAACACAATTCATGGAAGAGTTTTCTTTCATCTATTGGGTACTCCGACTCTCTTGTACGTCTTTCTTAGCAACAGCCCATTTCTTCTGTACTTTCAAGATACCTAGCACAGATTTATTTCTTTATATACTCATTTAATGCTGAGAAATAACAGACTGACAACAAATACTGACTTCATTCAGATGAAAAAGCAAAACTTTTGCAGTAAATTTTAATACAGTATCTTGGTACTTGCCTCAACTGAGAAAAATGTTAATATTAGTCACAGTGGTTATGACTCCCAGCACAAATTGAAACCAGTAACCTCCTAAATATAAAGCAGCAATACCACATTAAACATTTTCCAAAGTAAGGGCCACATAATACAAATGTTCTAGATAAATAAATGGAGACAAAGCTAACAATGGGTGGTATCTTAAATTGAAATAACTACAAAAATGCAAAAAGAATTACAATGCTGGAAGTTTGTAACACTATGACAAATGGACTCATAAATTATAAAATTCTCACCCAACACCATTGCATTCCTCAAGATGAACTTCACGAGTCTCACCATCGATCTCCACTTTCACTGTAGCTGCTGCACTACCCCATATACCATCCTGAAGAGAAGGGAAGGCAACAAATACTAGAGGCACTATTAGTTTGTAAGATTCATTTTAGGGTTCTATTCTTCACAAAAATTGTTTCAGCATTTAGCAATGACAGACAAACAATATTTAAAGTGGTTCACCCATACCTGAAACCAAAATTCAACTAGGTACCTCCCAAGCAAATGCTACACTAACCAGGTCAAATGGTTTGAAGTTATAACTAATTGTAAGTACACTAATATAACAGAATTGCAAACGAACTATTTATATGACACCATACCTAATGTATGGGAATTTATGAATCACATTTATGATGGATCTTTACTGTATATGGCAACTATCATTCACCATACTCCACTCTGAATGTGCAGGGAATTAATACATTAATACAACAGATAAATAAGCCAACAGAAAGTGGCAACTGACAGTGGTCAAATAAAATCATGACGCTATATAATGTAACACCACCTGCTGTTAATGGTCTACTGGGGTGAGAGAAAAATATGACTTACAAACTTGTACAATAGGAACATCTCCACATACTCGAATGAAAAACATGTAAGTTGTGTACAATTTACCTATCTGTGTGTGCCAAGAGATTAATCAAGTTTATTCATTGCACAAAAAAAAATTCTGTCTGAATGTTAATACAAGCATTATTTACTTAGGTTTGCTTTATTTATTAGAAGTATAACATGTGAGGCAAAGTATGTATAAATATAACACTGAGGTGCATTCACATAACCACTGTTGCTGGGAAAAGGAGCAAGTACTAAATATTACAAGTGTGTGTCTGTAGCCTTAGATATCCAACACACACAGCACATGTGCATTATCACCATCTATGGCCTGTCTGGCTCTACCATATCTTTCCACATTACCTCATAAATGGCACAATTTGTGGAAAAATGCCGTTGAACATAAAACGTGAGTTTGGATTTTCTGCACAACTTTATAGGTCTTCATGATACGTACCCGTCATTTGTACCAGACTTTAATAAAACTTAAATTTTCTTGACAGATTTTTGAAAAATATTCGAATATAAAATTTCATGAAAATCCATCCAGTGGGAGTTGAGCTGTTCCATGCAGATGGACAGACAGATATGATGAAGTTAACGGTCAATTTTTGCAATTCTGCAAATGCACCTAAAAAGTGTAGGTTTATACCATCGGCCTGCTCATTGGATGCCTAAAAAAGAGCACTACCAGGTTCTGTACAGACATTCCAGTGCACACTTGGTATCATTCTAATGCCTAATAGTGAGTGACAGTGAGAGAGAGAGCAAGCAGATGAATGGGTAAGCAGCTAAGCAAATGGGTGTGTGGTCAAGTGAATGAGCATGCATACATGTGCATGTGTTGGTTTTATCTTTTGAAGAAGTTCACAAACCTTCACAGGATTACATTACATCAATCATCATCATCTCCTCCTCCTCCCCCTCCCCCGCCTCCTCCTCCTCCTTCTGGCATTACAGTCTTTGGAGCTTAGTCTACTCCAAAATTGTCCTCCACTGTTCTTGGTCCTGCAGATTACATCTCCAGCTCCTCATGCCCATGTTCATTATATCTCCCTCAACTGACTCAAGCACTCTCAAATTAGGTTTCCCTATATGCCAAGTGCCTTCTGGTTTAAAAAAAATAAGCCTTCTGCAGAGATACAGTTCTTGCATTCTACAAAGGTGTCCCAGCCACCTCAATCTTCCTATTTTTAACACTTTAACTACATCTAGTTCATCCAAGGGCACAATGAACACCACCCTGTCATAATTCTTTATTGCCTGCAACTGGTACTAACACCCTAGCACATGTAACAATGTGATGTGAGTGCAACTTTGTTGTAGTACTATTTTCTTAGAATGTAGAATCACAACACAGCAGCACCATAGAAAATTCATCTTTCAGTTTGATAACAATAACTGATCAATCATGAAGTGAAAAATTGAATGGAGGCTGATAAACTAATCTACATTATGTACAAAATACAGTTTGTAAGCCAGCAATTATAAATATGGTGCACAAAACAAAACTTTGAGCTGATAAAACATATTTTTTTAAGGCACCTGGTATAATGATGAAAATGCAGAGACAAGCTTCTTTTACTCTCATTGTTGTTGCAATAATAACAATAATTATAATCTTCTGACATCTACATACAGGAAGGTTAAGAAATTGCATGATTTCAGGCTTCCACTGCAATGCCAATGAGATTTGCGCTCTTCTGGGATTTCACAAAATGTAGAATCCCAGAAAAGCACAGATCTCAGTTTAAGAAAGGCTACTTCAAATGGGCCAGTGTGCTACTGCTCACCTCAGTGTTGCTCTCCAATGCTAGGAAAGCAAGTGGACATGGCAGATCTTCTTGCTCGACAGCTGGACCAGCCCTATCAGTATTTAAGGACAGTGGATCAATCTCACCATCAGGTCCCGGATCTAGAGCACCATCTAGCTCTAGCTCTGTCTCTCCCTTGGGCTCCAACTTGATCACAGCTAAGCCAGGCTGTTATCACAATCATTACATACTCTCATTCATCACATAATGACATGACATATCTCTATTCTGTAAGTAGTGGATACTTGAGGTAAAGCAAGTTGGGAAATAATCCGCAATCAACTTACATTATTCCCCCAAACTCCAACAACAATTTATTTCTATCAACATAATATTGACATTAACATCATCATCATCATCATCATCATAATACTACTACTTGCTTACTTCATTTTAATGCACCCCAGCATCAAATGAGGTTTCCTAAGCTGCTGTTTAATGATGGTTTCAATTGCAATGATTATATAGTGTTGATAACATAAATGAATGGGTATAGAGCAGCAGTGGAGTGATACTGACATTGGAAAGCTCAAATACCGAGACAGAAACCAGTCCCACTGCCATTTTTCCGCAACATGAATCCCACATGGATAAGCCTACAATTGAAGCTGGACCCATCTATGGTGGGAAGCAGTATCACTTACTGTTCAAATCAAACTTCATATAAATTTTTTACCCCCCAAAAAAATTGCTTCTCAATCAGCATACAATGTCATGCTAACATAACACAGTATGAAATACTGATGCATTTTTACACATGCATGATAAAAGCAGCTACATTTCTTATTCAATAACTCACACTACTTTAAAACACTGCATTGTGTGGTGCAACATGTGATATGTAACTACATTTTCATGTTCCACCATGAGGGAAATACACATAAGACTGGTACAAAAACTGGTAGTACACAGAAAAATGATACAGCTCAGCAAGATATACCCATTTCTCCCACAAAATAACTTTACCTTAATTTCTTTAAATGTGAAGAATTGAGAAGCTCCCTGCTCTCTAATGATGTTGTGTGAGGAATGTCTCTCAGACTGAGGTCCAAACTTCAATTTGTCCATACTGTGCTCTGTACAACAAAGACTTTTTTTCAGTCATTGTACATGACTATGGGGGACTGGGCAGCATGGGGAATCATGTTATATCACTTCCTAAATTTCTCTCCAATAAAAGAATGCACAATTAAAATCTCCAGTGCATGCTGAAACTAAAACACCATGTAAGAAAGAGATCACACACACACACATATATATATATATATAATTATAAAATTATACCGAAGTTCCTTTTGAAACAACACAGCACTGTACAAGCCAAGGTGTTTCACAGCTTGCTTTTGGCTTTCAGGTAAGTACATTTTATCTACAAAGCACAGCAAACTTCAAAACAAATATTCTGCCAAACGAGAAATTATGATTATAAATTAATAATGGCTAGCAAATATACTAATTTGCAGCAATGACCATAAGAACCAGGTGCTTGAATTTCCAAGAAAAATCCAGTCAGAAATACATGTTGATATATGTAACTTCCTGTATCAACATTCACTTCTAACATGCTACAAGTGGAAATGTATTTTGCATGACGAAAATGCCTCTATTAACTTAAAACTTACATTACTAGTATCCGTTATCTCTTCTCTACAGTACCAATGTGTAAGCTACGTGTAACAAAAATTTAGAACATGGAACTGGGTTTCCCAATTCTACCACCAAATCACACCATCAAGACATCGGTATGCTGAGAACATGAGAAGTTCAACACTTGTGAAACATTGTTATGACCAAATGTTACTGAAGTTATTCGAAGACTTACAACCCAGTTTCATCGTAAGAACGTTATTGGCCCCATAACCTCAAAATATACCCTACGTTACCGATTTTGTCACGAGCAATATACGCAGATTAACTGCGCTCATTACTTCCGGCCCATAAACACCAAATTTACTTACAGATGAAATTTGATTCCATCGCCTAAAAAAAAGTTCCCTAAGGAACCGAATGCTCGTAAACATAATTCAAAACATCGCAAATCATAACACTAAAACATAACTCCACAACGTGAGATACGTCTCCAGGGGTTAAATTTCCTATACGGAGTCCGTATAGATACACTTTATTGCCATCTACAGGCCGATATAGTGAAACTTTTAGTAATTCTATGCGTAGTTCAAACCACGAAAGACGAAGTCTATACCGTTGACGTTTTTGTTCTGGTAGTACTTTGGTCAATATCATAAATCATATCATACCGTTTATTTTCCTTCCGTAGATCCGTACAGGATTACATAATCCATATGGATATGGAAATCGTCACATTGGCTGGGATTAAGGGGTGACATCAACACAAGTGTGTACAACAATCACATGGTTATTTAGTATGATAAATATAATAAAATAGAACAATATGAATTGTTTAGTGTAATAAAACATAATAAGGATAAATATAGAAATAAAATAAAATAAAAATAATAGGATACAAATAAAAATAAAGATAGTGGGTTATGTTTCAAGCAAGATGGTGGACATGAAGCACATGGTAAACAGATCCGAAATTATATCTAATTTCGCAAGGTATGATAACTCTACGAAATGTGAAACGTGTAAAGATCTTGAATTGCAACTCTCTCATGTTTTAAATGAGTTGAGTTCGGTTCGTCTGATGGATTTGTCAAGTAAAGAACAAGACCGAGTGCAAGATGAAATGCCCCCTGATACAAACACGAACAAACAATGGGCCCAAGTATCATATAACTTACAGAAGACGCCTAAATATCGGAAGTACTTAAGAACTACGTATGGAACTCCGATTCAACATATACCAGTAACAGCGAATCGCTTTGAAACACTGACTAGCCTCTCAACTGACATTCGGTTCAAGAAGCCCATGGTTACGCAAGTCTCAGACAAAAAATCAGCTAATACGGAGAACAAGTCTCAGAAATCGCCAAGTACACAGCAAGAAAGCACCTAATACAATTTCTACGTTAGTGAATGGATCAACCACAACTGAAGTGAGTACTAAACATACCCGTCGAAACCGCAAAAACAAGGCTCAAACAAATTCAGAACACAAAATCATGATAATTGGTGATAGTCATGCTCGTGGTCTGTCAGGTAATGTGAAAAACAACCTCGATGAGAAATACAGTGTATGTGGCTTTGTCAAACCAGGAGTAAATATAGCAACCCAAATTTCCTCAATGACAGTGGATACAACTCTCCTAACGAAAAATGATTTAATCATCTTCTGGGGTGGTGCAAATGATGTGAACAAAAACAATTCCCAAGAAGGCTTGAAACATCTAGTAAACTTTGTGCAATCAAATAATCATACGAACATATTCCTGATGTGTGTTCCTCCCCGTCGCGATCTATCGGAATGGTCATGTGTGAAAAGTGAAACTGAAGTTTTTAACAGAAAATTGTCTAAACTTATGAAACCATACAATCATGTAGTGGTAGTAACGACAGATACTGACAGGAATTTCTACACCAGGCATGGTCTACACATGAACAACTAAGGCAAAGTGGAAACTGCAACTAAGGTCTCAAAGATAATTAGAAGCGTTTTTCAGAAACAGAATGTGGAAATCTGTTTGTGTTGGAAATATGGATGTGACCTAAGTGTTAAAAGTGTGAGCAACCAAACTGAAGGCACAAGTGTTAAGAAGGTGGATGATAGCCCAATGGAATGCACCATCTCCCTACAAGAAGCTCAAGAACAACCAACATCATGTCAAGAAGATAATCTTAATGTAGCTAATAAAGTTCAAGGGGAAGCGAGTAACAGTTGCCAGTCACCAACTGAGCAAGCACCCAAATGCACAAGGAAGTTGCCTGTAACTAGGTCACTTGATTTTTTATGGGGAATTTAACTGAGGAATCAGAACCTAACAGAGTAATAAATTTAAATGGGATTAAACATAGTAAGAACCAAAATCAAGTAAGGAAACTTGATATTCCTAAATTCTCACAGAAAGACTTTGTCATTTTTCACCAAAACATTAGAGGTCTCAACAGTAGTAAACTTGATGAATTATCTTTCTCCCTATCTGCAAATCCTCCACACACTATTTGCTTTACAGAACATCATCTGGGTATTAATGAAATAGATACAATAGTATTGCCAAATTACAGACTTGGAGGTAAATTTTAAAGGAATACATTTAAAAATGGAGGAGTATGTATCTTTACTCATGAATCTATTCAGTCCACTAATATGAACTTAAATGAATTCTGTAAAGAAAAAGATTTGGAGATATGTGCAGCTAAATTACACCTACCATCCCATGAAATATGTGTTATAACAATCTATAGATCCCCATCCGGAAACTATCAATACTTCATAGATGAGCTGGAAACAATCCTAACATGCTTTGCAGTAATTCTGTTGAAATAATAATATGTGAAGACATTAACATTAACTATCTCATTGATTCCACTTCCAAACAATTACTGGATTCATTATTGGCCTCTTATGGCCTACACAGCACAGTTCAATTTCCCACTACAATCCAGAATAACTCATACTCTACAATTGATAATATTTTTATTGATACATTTAAATTTAGTAACTTCACAGTGTACCCGAGTATAAACAGGCTATCTGAACACGACGCTCAAAGTATAATACTGCATAAAATCCTTGAACAGAACAGCAGTACGTACTTCTACTATAACCAAAAAAATAGACAAATTATCAATTACTTACTTTAATACCAAATTAAGCTATGAATCATGGGAAGATATATTTCCTGAAAATGATGTAAACACTATCTTTAACAATTTTCTGCATACGTACCTAAGAATATTTCACTCCAGCTTTCCTCTCAAAAAAGTACATCACAAATCCTGCAAGAAAGCATGGCTAACCCCAGGAATTAAGATTTCATGTATAAACAAAAGGAAGCATTTTTTAATTCAAAGAAATAGTAATGACCCTAATTTGACAAAATACTACTAGAGATCCTGTAGGATCCTAACAAATTTTATTAAACTAGCCAAAAAAAGATACTATAACAACATTCTAACCTGTTCTAACAATAAAACCAAAAACTACCTGGAATATTATAAAAATTACTTCATATATAAAGCCAAATTCACAAAAAATAACCTCAATTAATGTAGATGGTAACGTATCCTTTGATGGTCAAATTATTGTTGAGACTTTCAACAAATATTTTGTATCAGTTGCTCAAAAGGTACATGCAAATAATCAGTGCAAATCCTGCATCTAATCATGAAAATCCCATAACATACCTATCCAAGGCATTTAATCAACCATTTCCTACTATCAATCTCAAAGGAGTGTCATCCAAAGAAATAGAAGACAACAAAGTCACTCAAAATAAAAATTACATGGATATGATGGAATAACAACAAAAATTTTAAAACTGAGTATGCATTACATTTCTTCTCCACTAACTTACATTTGTAACAGAATGTTATCTTCTGGCATTTTCCCAACAAGACTAAAATTCGCTGAAGTCAAGCCTATATTTAAAAAAGGAGATAAAAATGATACATCTAATTACAGACCTCTTTCTCTGCTCACATCATTCTCAAAAATTTTTGAAAGGGTTGTATATAATAGATTATATCATCATATCAATACTAATCACATACTCGTTAATGAACAATTTGGCTTCAGGCATTCATCATCAACAGACACCGACCTATACACTGACAGCATTAAACAAATTATTAGTTGGCGGTATTTTCTGCGACCTTCAAAAGGCATTTGACTGTGCCAACCAAGACATCCTGCTGTCTAAAATAGAGTCTTACCTACAAGATGGATATCAGAGAGTCTTGGTAGACCTTAATTCAAGAAAATATCACTCCAACTGGGAATCTGTTACAGAAGGAGTTCCACAAGGATCCATACTCAGTCCCCTGCTTTTTATTTTATATATTAATGACTTTCCAAATGTAATATTCATTCATTTATTTGCATTCATCGATCCATTTTGGTACAAGCCCTTTAGGAATGGAATTTGTCAATAAGTTAGATTAACACTTTACATGGAACTTGGCTTGACATAAATAAATACATGTTTAAAAGAACTGATAAACATTAAAGTAAAGTACAAATTTTTAAAAACAGGGTTTAACATAAATAAATGCACGTATAAAGAACTGATAAACCTTACATTAAACTACAGAATTTAAGTACAAGATTTTATACATATTTTGTATGTGCCAGCACAATTATGTTGTTGCAATGTACGTAAGGTAATAAACTTTATTTAAAATATATAGTGAATTAATTACTGGAGACACCAATATCCTATGTTACATCTCTATTTATATACTCTTCAACAGAATAAAAGGAGTTTTTTAAAAGAAACTTTTTCAATTCACATTTAAATTTATTAGTATTATGTGCTACTTTCTTGATACCAAGAGGTAGGGCCTTGAATAATATGACACCTGAATAGTAAACTCCTTTTTGAACTTAAGTTCACTGAAGGAACATGTAAATCCAGTTTGTGGTGAGTATTTATTTTATGCAGTTCAGTGCTAAATGTAAATATATCCTTATGCTTTACAACAAACATAAGAATTGAGAAAATATATTGAGTGTAAAAAGTTAAAATTCCAAGCTTACTGAGCATTGCACAACAAGAGTCCCTTGCTTTAGCTTTTATAATAATTCTTACAATTCTTTTTTGTGTTAAGAAAATAGTTCTACTGTATGATGAGTTACCCCAGAATATGATACCATAATTTAAAACTGAGTGAACATAAGAAGTATAAATCTGTTTTATAATTTTTAATGATAAGACAGACCTGAGGGAACGAAGTATGTAACCTAGTGAATTTAGCTTTGAATTTACATAATCAATATGTTTTTTTCCATGTTAATGAGGATTCTATTATAATACGTAAAAATTTAATGGAATTAGTGCAGTTGATTTTGCAATCAATAGATTGTGTATTAACTGTAGATCCGTAATTAATGTTTGAAGAAAACTGCATAAAAGTGGTCTTATAATTTAATAGCATTATATTTGATGTAAACCATTTTTGTGTTATTTCTAGAACCAATTTGAGATCATGGTTCATGTTCATTGAATTAGGGTGTGCTATTAAAAAACTTGTGTCATCAGCAGATAGTACCGGCAAGGCAATATCTTTTACTAATGGAGGTAAATCGTTTATGTAAAATAAAAACAGGAATGGTCCAAGAATAGACCCATGAGGCACCCCATGCTTTACTAATTCCCAAGCTGAAGTGCAATTTGAAACGTGTGATGTTTTAACTGTTACTCTCTGGTACCGATTACTTAAATAGGATTTGATTAGTTTATTGGTTCTACCGATGATGCCATAGTACTCAAGTTTAGATATTAAAATATCATGATTCATAGTAACAAAAGCCTTTGTTAAATCACAGAAGATACCACAGACCGAGGATTTATTATTAATATGTGATAAAATTTGATTTATCATTTTAAATATAGCCAATTCAGTTCAGCTATTGGTTTTAAATCCATATTGATCGGTATCAATTATATTATTTTCTTTAGTGTGTTGAAGTAGTCTGTTATAAATAACTTCTTAAAAAATTTTAGAGAAGGATGTTAATAGGGATACCGGCTTGTAATCCGACATCTCAGTTTTGTTACCCTTTTTAAACAACGGAAAAACTTCAGAAAATTTTAGCCAAGTAGGAAATGTACCTGTAGATAACATCTTATTACAGATATAAACTAATGGTACTTCATCATACCCGTACGATGTTTTCCATTTCAGGCATTTATGTATTTCGTAAATTTTACTTTCAGTTACTGACTTTTGAGTTTTATTGGAGCAAAAGGTTGCTTAAATGCCTTGATTAAGTATTGCTTGTAAGAATGTTTACTGAGATCATTGTTATCTTGTTTAATTATTTTAGTGACTAATTCTTCAACAATGTTAGAGAAGTAATCATTGAAGGTTTCTGCAAGAATCTGAGGATTTTTAATTAATTTTCCTTCAATGTTCAACATAGGTTCCTCA
>Ga0131853_10021999_pt1 | contig 11552 bp, 7 predicted proteins | sample TergutLab28metaG_FD_92764 | JGI IMG/M metagenome (GOLD analysis project Ga0131853, IMG submission 92764) | Labiotermes labralis P1 segment gut microbial communities from Petit-Saut dam, French Guiana - Lab288 P1 (version 2) (version 2) | ecosystem: Host-associated > Arthropoda: Insects >...
CAGGAGGTGGGATGTGGGTATATGGACTGGATTGGGCTGGCCCAGGATAGAGACAGGTGGCGGACGCTTGTGAGTGCGGTAATGAACCTTCGGGTTCCATAAAATGCGGGGAATTTTTTGACTAGCTGCAAACCAGTTAGCTTCCCAAGAAGGACTCTGCACCATGGAGTAAGTAAGTAAGACCTAATATTACGATGTATCACGAAAGAAATGTAAAGGTAAAGCTAAAGCAGCCCCGTTACAGGCCTGGAGTGGCCCAGAGAGTTCCAGGAAGTTCATGTTCACAGATTTCATGACAGCGGCATAGGATGGTGGTAAGGTTGTTAGCCTTACGCACCGGCCGCCTTTACCCCCAGGAAATGCTTCTGGTATTCATTTCTGTTAGAATCGACCCCAGGCCCATAGTGCGATCGGAAGGAAGGAAAAGTTCCAATGACACCAGCTGGGATCGAGCCAACGACCTTCCGATTTGTAGCACAGCACCTTAACCACTGTGCCACCGCGGTCCCCGAAAGAAATGTACCGCCGATAAATGAAATAGGTGTACCGCGTCATTCCATGGAAAAAGACTTCTCGGTAAGCTGGTAGCCGCTCGGATGGAATATGAATCTCCTTTTGGTTCCTAAATATCTATTTACGTATGAGAATCCAACCTGACAAACTTGCGGGAAGTTGTCAGTGGTACAGACGTGTAACAATCTCTCCGTAGTAAAGTTCTATAGAAGTTCTTAGTAGTATGCACTAACAGGAAGTCTTCTGTAGTACAAGCTTATAACAAAAATTTCAGTAATACAAAGTCATAAATAAAAAGATGTCAGCAGAACAATCCAGTGTAAAGTTCTTAGTAGTATGTACACACAGAGAGCATTCCAAAGTACAAACGTATAGTCCGTTCTTAGTAGTGCATACACACACAAAGTCCTCTTTAGTACAAAATATTTAATTTAATTATTTATTTAATTTTGTATTTTATGTATTCTTATTATTATGTTTGTGTATTCTTGCTGTTATGTATGTTCCGTTCTAGGTATTGTGTTTCATCGTGTTGTTCTGTGTACTGTTTATGTGCAAATGTGTACCGTGTACTACTCCCACCGAGTGTCAACCCAATTGGAGTTATCAAATATATCATATCATATCAAACTCATAGATTTACATGCATGTCTCACGAGATAAGAACGACATTTTTGTGTGTCACAGGTTGCATTAGCAATTCTCCTTTCGACGCGTTTGTATGTCGTAAGTGGTAATTCGCACGTTAATTCTACAAGGCCATTTTATTTTTCTGCGAACTGTTATTTGTATAGGACCTTGTTAGCAGACGTTATGAGGCTGTTGGCCACCGATAGTCATTGTCAGCTCTTCCTGAAACAGGTCCAGTATATCTGTAGGCCAAGGTGAGAGCACGTGTCATGTTTAGATGTAACAGATGCATTAAAATTAGGTTGATAAAATGGCAACCAAACGCCTGTTACTTGAATTTCACGTTACAGGCCTATGCAAATTTGTTACTCGAACAGGCTGCACAAGCTTGCCGTATCGTAATTTGTTGTGTAAATATAAACAAAATATTTTTTTTTCTGTGCCATATCATAAGTGTGACGCCTAATCTGAAATATTAACCCTTTAAATGCCAAGTTAAATCTCATCTGCTATCTGCTGGCATTATTAGGAGCTCACCATATACTACACGTTAGCAGGATAAGGGTTAATTAAGCGTTTAAACACTGAAATGAATGTACTTAATACGCAACGTGTTTTGTGAGGAATCTGCCGTAATTCCGGAGGCTGTTCCATAGGTTTGTTTACGTCGATGTAAGCGAACGTGCCTGTGCCCGAATTTGAGGAGTGGCAGAGATAATGACGCCAGAACATTGTGGGCTTCTGACGGTTCCACGTACTGTACGTGTTTAACATGTATTATTCTTACACGGTGCAGTTCCGTCCTTGAGCCGATAGCCGAGCCAAGCTATACTGGAGCGAGTGTGCTATGTAAAGTACTTGGAACCCTAAGGATGATTTTTATTGAATTAGTTTCTCTTAATTTCTTGCGTAATCAATGTTTCTTTGTCACGCAGATATTAATTATATATTAAGTACAGGTATTAACATTACAGGAAATGCAAACACCTCGAGGCTTTAATATGTACTTGGTAAACAGTAAATTATAATTTTTCTAGTTTTTTATAGCTTATTTAATGATTTTCTCTGTAAATGTCCAAATTCGGGGTAGGTGTTGGTTATATCGATGTATTTTAAATTAAGGAACGTTCTTCCGAAGTATGACAGGTACTTTCTGAAACACCAAGTGTAAAGTTACAGCTTTTTCCTCAGAGAGAACACTGTGTGCTTACATTAGAGAGGCAATTCCGTTAGTGCTGTGTTGAGGATCAGTGGCTGTTTGTTTTATGAATCATGCGGAACACACACTGTGTGGACAAACTGCAGCTTTTTTTTTTGTGTTAACCCTGCCGGTACATATTGTTACCACCAGAGTGAAATTGTTCGTATCTTCATAATGAGCCAGGAGCTTGAATGCAGTTCAGTGAAGGACAGTAAGAGTGTTACAGTGACTGGGGTTCCTCACGGTAGACTTACATTAAAATAGGGTACACTGTCCTCTAAAGGCGCGTTGGCAATATTGTGTAAGTGTCTGTTAGCTTCGTCATGTCTGTCTCTATTGTCTCTCCGTCCTCATGGAACAGCTGGGCTCTAGTGAACGGATTGTCCTGAAATTTGGTATGTGGGCATTTTTTTTCTAGAATCGGTGGAGAAAATTTAAATTCCATTAAAATCTGGCAAGAGTAACGGGTACTTTACACGAAGACCTATGTACATTTGTGATAATATCTCACTCAGTTCTTCTTAGAATGAGAAATGTTTCAGAAAAAATCTGTAGAGAAAATCAAAACACCCGTTATGTGTTTAATAACTTTTTCCCCCAAAATCGTGCCTTCTATAAGATAATGTGGAAAAATATGGTAGAGCCGGACAGGCCACAGATGACAATATAACACGGTGCGTGAGCATTGCATGGTGGATACGTAAGGCTGCAGACACACACTCAGAATATGTAATACTTATTGTTTTTTCACTGCAACACTGGTTCCGCGAACGCGCCCCATTGTTACGTTCTACGTACATTGCCTGTCTTGTTTTGTTTTCTGGCACTTCACAATACACGTTCAGTCTCTGCGTCGTGTTGCAGCGACGAGCACTTGTACTTCACACGTGGGAGGCTACGGGTTCGAATTTCAGTCGGCAGATATGCTGTCCTGACTGATACTTTTCGTGGTTCTTTCCAGTACCTGCGTTTCCGTGTCAGAGTAATAAAAACTATGTGGAAAGTCGTGGAGTTAAGAACAGTCACTAGCTTATAATTGATTTGTCGTATTTCTGTGTTCATTACACTGTATTTGGTACAGTACTGATAAACAAGGAAGCAACCCACTGAGAAGTAATGAGAGGAAGTGAATCAGCAGAATATGTGTGTACGTCATGGATAGTTGCGGAAAAGAGAATAGGAATGTGCGGTAAATCGTATGTTTTTAGTAACTTCTGCAACCCTTGCCATTGTGTGTGTGTGTTTTCGTGACTTAGCAATCTGATTTGCAAGTGGGAACGACCATACTTGCAGCCACTTTTAAGTTTGTTTTTCTCGTTACGCGATACGAACGGAATGCGCGTTCATTCGTCGGTTGAAACCGGCTGTCGTATTGGAGTTTTCCGTTATTTTGCTGCGTTCATGCACGGAGGTGATGGGATGCCGTAAGACTATTATAAATTGGGAGCAGGATGGAATTGTAAAGCACCCGGTCGTGGAACCTTGAGGTGAACCACGAAAAATCCCCGTCAGGATCCAGTCTCCGGCTGGAAATTGAGCCAGCGTGCTCCCAAATACAGGTCTGAAGTCCGGAGATTTTGGGGACAATAACGGGTTATTAGCCGCGACCTTGAAACGTAACGGAGGCTTATGTGTTTAAAGCGTACTACGGATTAAGGTCGTCTGCAGCTGTAACTTACTTGTAATAAGTATCTTGGGGCGGGGGGGGGGGGTTTACTGCGGGCTTAATACACTATGGCTGAAACCTGCTCTTAGTGGGCAAAATCTATCGAGAAGCTTGCGCATTTGGTGTGGACCGATTTTTTTTTTCCAAAAGAAACCACGTTATTTGTTGTGCCCTGATATACAGTAATAATATGTCGTTCATGGAAATATATAAACGCCTTCCTAATAGGGCTAAAATGTAAAAAGGGTAAAGTTCACCCCGTAGCTTGCCATGAAGGGACAAAGATAGAGTAGAGGTGTGGTTCTACTCTTTCTTTAACCTCGGCGCTAGGTGATTGTGAGTGGTTAACGTCACGCCCCGGCAGCTATGCCTCCAGTAATGATCCAGTACCCGTTGTATAGGAGGCTGGCTGGGCCAAAGGGCCGGCCTGGACGGATGCGGTAAGTCTCGCCTCCACCGGGAAACGGATCAGTTTCTCCGATTTTCATGAAAGGCTGTATAGATTTTAAAAAATGTCGAGTAAGCTTCATTTTCGTGAAAATCGGCTTCGCGTCATACTTTACGTAAGGGCGTAAACTGGAGGCTTCCAATATCTTTTGGCTGAGAGCCACAACAGTTGCTGTGGTGTACTTAACCTGTTTAATTATCTTGTAATTTTTAATATATATATATATATATATATATGTGTGTGTGTGTGTGTGTGTGTGTGTGTGTGTGTGTGAGTGAAAATTACAGACCGGCCGCTGGACCCGTTACCCAACCTGGCGGGCCACATGCAGCCCGCGGACCACGAGTTGTATATCTTTAGCGTAAACGTAATTACCCGTACATACCATATTTCTATCCGCACTTTACAAATTCATTCTCTGATTTTGTGGTAATTCGTTGTTATATATCTGCCCCAATGAACACTTGCGAATTTCTCTTGACATTACTAGGAGTGGACCCGGAATCGTCCAGTCAGTAGCCTAGGAACTACCCTGACAACTTTATCTCGACGCCAGTAGTAGTGGTGCTGGTGGTTATTGTAACAGTGGGTTGTTGGGGATAACATTTGATCGCATCTTCCAGCTTGACCACTCCTTATACAACGCTCCAGTTGTAATATGCTGTTGTACTGAGAATATGGGAGACTTGTATCATTCTTGCAGAGTAAGGTTTCGTGTCTGACAGACAGCGTGCCGTCCGATTCGTGCGTGTGCGTGTGTGTATAACAGACATTTCGTGTTGGGGGGTGCGGATGGTTTGGTATTGATTATTCTTGCGGGGTGAGTATAAAGCATATACCGCCCTGTGCAAGGGGAAGCAATTGTAATGAAGAACAACCCTGTGACAGGAGTTAATCCCTTCCGATGACGCCATGACGGATAATTCGGCCGTGAAATGTCTGTTGCTTTCAAGGAACAGCGAACATAGCAAACGCTCAGAAACAGTGGGATGATGACCGTTCATTGGGGATGTTTCATATACTGAGGAACTTCTTGATGTGTGCAGGTTTTCTGTTATTGTTAGGGTAGGGAAATGTTGGAGAATTCCTCTGACTGCTAATGTAACGTTTGTTGGAAAAGGTCACATGGAAGATTGACGAGATATGGGGATGACATTAGGACGTATTGAGTTTACAGGCCTTTTGGATGTGACGCCGTGGTAATGGGTCGGGTTTTGTGGTTCTGGCAGTGAGGCATATCCATATTCTGCCTTGAAGAAGTGCGTCAAAGTAGACAATGTACTTGACATTGGTTGGAATGAATGCGAGGATGTGTCAAGGCTGTTGAAGGTCTGTATCACTCAGTTTGTGACGCTGTGTTATTAAACATTCCGCTCTTTGGCGATTTGGTCAAAGTATCGTTTATCGCCGCACCGAGCACTGCAGCGTTACCGTACAGAAAGCCTTCATCCGCCGGTACATCGCGTGACATTTGCGGCGCTCGGGAGAGCAATAAAACAGACGAACTGTGCCATTGGGGATTGCGTGGTCGGTATATAGACTACGTTACTAGCTGGGAGATCCCGTTCGAATCCGGCAAGGGGCAAGAGCTTGTACTCCAAAACGTCAAGAATCCACAGTCTCCCAGTCACTGTGTACCAAGGGTTCGTCCCTCGGGACTGAAGCGACCGGACAGTAAATCTGATCACTCGTCTGCTTACCCCGCCGAGGATAAGAATAATTGGAGCTATATTTCCGCTTCTCTTACATGTCTTAATAGCATGGACGGGGACATCTGTATCGTAATGTTGACTCGAAGTAGGGTAGTTAACGCCAGAGATTGAAACAGCGTATGCCCACAAAATGCGACTCTCTTCATCACAGTTGGACTGGAAAGGGAAACTCAAGTGTCGAGCGAATGCTGAAGGGTATTCTTAACCGTCATTTCATATGATATTAGTAAGTTATGTGCTGCATCTCCTGTGCAGGTCATCCCATACATCGCTTAAACCGTTGTTACGGTCATTCAATTCGAATTGCCTTTGGTAGAGCGACGCAACCATTCGCCCTAGAACTGGAGACTGGGGCTAATTCTGGTTACTTCAGCAGCACGACGTGTGTGTTACTGGAATGGAATTTAACGTCGTCAGTAATTATAATTACTGCCTGTTGCAGATGTGAGTAAGAAAGTCTTGAACTGTGGCCACATACCGTCGACCAGTTTGGATTGTAGTCTGGGCAGATGCCAGGTAAAGCAGTCCCTGGGCACGCTGTGAAGGCCTATAGACAGAGTAGAGTTATACCCCCCCTCTTTCTTTGTTTGTTCGTTTTTTTGTTTGGGCCCGACAGCCCCCCCCCCCCCACTGGGCCAGGGCCTCCTTATTCACAAGGTTTATATATCACACACAGCGACGCACCACAGTCGGTAGGGCTCCTCTGGACGAGTGATCGGCTCGTCGCAGACATCTCTACCTGACAACACACAACACTCACACAGACATCCATGCCCCCGGTGGGATTCGAACCCACAATCTCAGCAGGCGAGCGGCCGCAGACCTACGCCTTAGACGGCGCGGCCGCTGGGATCGGCCCACTCATTCTTTACTCCGGCTTTATATGGAAGCGAGTAGTTAGATTCACTCCCCGGCTGCTTTATCCACGAGAGAAAAACCTCAGTATGCTTTGAATAGCTGGGTGGGCGGGCCACACGGCCGGTCTGAACGTTTTGGAGAAGTGAAAACTATCTTGCACCTTTCCGGAATCGAACCCCAGACCGCGCAGTCCACGGGCTGGTCACTATACTGACTGAGCTGTCGCGAATCCAGCTGGTTTCCAGAGTCGGCTTTACTTATCCAGCTACTTACTTACGTAATTACTTACTTACTCCATGGAGCAGAGTCCTTCTTGAGAAGCTAACCGGTTCTCAGCTGGTCAAGAAATTCCCCGCATATTGTGGAACCCGAAGGTTCATAATGGCATTAACAAGTGCCTGCCTCCCGTCCCTATCCTGAGCCAGCTCGATCCAGTCCATGCCCCCACATCCCACTTCCTGAAGATCCATCTTAATATTTTCCTCCTATCTATGTCTGGGTCTCCCAAGTGGTTTCTTTCCCTTAGGTTTCCCCACCAAAACCCTGCATACACCTCTCCTGTTCCCCATATGCGCTACATGCCCCCCCATATCATTCTCGATTTTATCACCCGAACAATATTGGGTGAGGAATGCAGATCATTAAGCTCCTCATTTTGTAGTGTCGGCTTAGACTCATCTGCAAAATAGAGCTGCTGGTCCTGTTGGGAACACATTTCTGATGGATTATTGCGTTGAACAGGGCTAAGATCTTTGCACTTACACGTTGTTGCGCGGTGTACATTGGCTCGTGATCGACGTTTCGGGACAGCATATCGATCGTATCTTTAAGGGTCAAGATCCTTGAAGATGAGCCCGATACAACATACCGACACTGCGCAACAACCCAGAATAGCGAAGATCTCGACTACAGCGCGGTGGAAGCCTGAAATCTCGTTTAGCGACGTTGTTTTGATGTGTGGCGTGGCAACATGCGAGACAACGAGCCTGTATTTGAGTAAGTGAGAGTTTAGAGGAATTTTGTCGTACGATAAAGGCGTGTGTATTGATCATGTTCCCCCAAGAGACAGAGGAAAACCACGAAAACCTGTGGGTATTGGTAGCACTGCCTATGTGTGGACCAGATGGCTGCGGGTTCATTACGACTTAACGAAGTCGGAAGGCCCTTCGCAAGTTTGGTTTTTCGCAAGTCTAAATTGAGTGTACACGATGGAGTCCTGTTGAAACCCAAACTCCAAAACACGGGAAACTGATCGTCCGCAACATTACCGCCCCACCGTCTGTGTTATAGCCAAGCAGTATTCTTCCGCCACATTTGTCTCGTTGCGCTTTCATTTCCGTTGAGGAAAAATTCGGCACGTGGTTCGAAAACGTCATCAGTTAATTTCCCTAAGTTTTTAATAATTTTGTGATTGAAGTCGCGTATGTTGGGGAGTGGCCGTACTCAAAACATCCTGAAGTCCCATAGTGCGGCTGTGGCCACTTGGTGGTGCTACAGTTGACGAACACCGTAAGGAATACGGATGAAAAAGGCATTATCGTTTTTCCACGTCAGTGCACTGGCATACATAGCTTGTAGCGAGCAACCTTTGTCAACATCCAGCTGTGGAAATGGTGACATCCGGTTGACAAATAAGTTTCTCTTGACGTATTCACTGCAGTCTCGTTTATGCGTAGACGTTACATCGACTGACTGCATGCAGCAGTGTGTCTCCTGAGAGGTTAACCGGGCCTCTTTTATCCAAGAAATTCTCCGCATTTTATGAAACCCGAAGGTTCATTAGTGCACTCACAAGCGCCCGCCACCTGTCCCTTTTCTGTGCCAGATCAATCCAATCCATGCCTCCCATCCCACTTCTTGAAGATCCATGTTGATTTCATCCTTCCATATACGCCTAGATCTTCCAAGTTGTCTCTTTCCCTGAGTTTCCTCCCACCAAGACCCTGTAAGCACGTCTACTGTTCTCATACTTGCTATATGGCTCGCCCAACTCATTTGCTTAATCTTATCACCAGAATCATATTTAGTAAGGGGTAAACGTTTCTCGTTATGTAGTGTTCTCCACTCCCTTGTTACCGCGTCCCACTTACCCCCAAGTGTCCTCCTCATCACCCTGTTCTGTAACTCCCTTGGCCTGTGTTCTTCACCCCAGTATGAGAGACCATGTTTTACACCCATTCAAAACACAGGCAAGATTATAGTTGTGTATATCTTAGATAATTTTACTGTGCATCTTATATTGAGTGACGTTAAGGTAATTTAAGGAAGTTGTACCACGTTTTCAATTTATAAAGGGTCGAAGGAGTTGGAAAAGTGGAGCGTGAATACGGAAAGAGGCAGTCTTGGCCTGTTTCATTTGACACGCCCATCATTTGCCTGGGGGAACTGAGTAAAAAATGCAAATATCCTCAGTCGTTTTAAAAAGTTCACCCTAGAACAGGCCACGAAGGCCCAGAGGGGGAGGAGCCATATAGTCCTCTTTCTTTAACCTTGGCGCTAGATGGGAGTGGGTGGTCAATGTCACATCCCGGCCGCTTTACCCCCGGGAAAGACCCGGTACCCATTATATACGAGGCTGGGTAGGCCCCAGGGCCGGTCCGGAAGGGTGCGGAAAATCTTGCTATCACTGGGATACGATTCCCGGACCGTCCATCCCGTAGCGAATCGCTATACCGACTGAGCTCTCCCGGCTCATCCTCGGTCGTACTAGTTATAAATGCTGCTTGTGTTCGAACTCGGCACCGTTCGCGTTCCGGTACGGAACTTAACCAGCATACCAGCTGGCGCTTACGAGCGGTTTGCTCTTGCCATAGTCGTTTGTGTGTCATGACTCAATGTGGCTTGAGAAGTGAAACATAGTGACAGAACTGTTGCAACAATCGTGTCTTGTTTCTGGACATGCTGATGATAGGGAAATAAACTGTTGGTCAAGTGGCTTGGGTTATCTTCTGTTCTGACGGACACACGTTGTCTGCAGAACGCTTTGGTGGTAGGAGAGTTTCTGATGACAGATTGGAAAAAGATGTGTATGTTATATTTTAAACGCACGACTCTTGTTCTTTAACCCTCAAGGGAACCTCGCGTACTGACAGTGTGTTAATGCTCGTTCAACATCAGCTAATTAACATGTCAGGCAGCTGCAGCTCATGCTGACGAGGGGTCGAGAATGAACTCGTGGGCGGTGACCGTGCTGGCCTTTGTCACGTTCAGTGTGTGATTCATTGTTTTGTCTCGAACTATATGTAGCTGTCTTTGTTACTGTTCGTTATGAGGGCTATTGGTCAGCAATTAGGAGTCTACAAATGGAACGCATAAGTAACATAGATGACTCGTAAGCTGTTAGAAACAGGTTAGAAGTGCTACTGCAAGTTTCAGTCTAATGGAGGTGGGCTGGGATGGTCTGGACGGTCCGGGGGATCGAAGTCTGGTGAGGGCGAGATTTTCCGCACCCGTCGAGACCGGCCCTGGGGCCTACCCATTTTCCTGTACTGTACAATGGGTGCCTCGTCTCTTTTCCCGGGGCAAAACGGCCAGGGCGTGATGCTGACCACCCACCTCCATCTAGCGCCGAAGTTAAAGCGTACTGCTGTACCTCTACTCCCCCTCTGGGCCTCCATGACCTACTCTAAGATGAACTCTTTCCTTTATCTTTTTTTACCTTACCTTTCATTCTAATGGTGTCATTTGTGAATGTTGCAGAGAGGAAGCGTTGGTCACTGGTGTGAAGATAATGCATATGTAGATAGACTAGTCTGCAAATAAATGGTCAAGTTACCGTCTGACATCATTGTATATTTACACTTATAGCTAAGCTAATGTTTCGGTCCCAATTCACCATAATCGGGCTTCTGTAAAAAAATAAATGTATCAGCGTAAACGTGAATGTACATCTTCTTCAGAGATCTCACAATTACGTGTCTTTTTTGCAAATCTGCCTGCACTCACGAGGAATTTGCAAAATTATAGAGACAAAGATGTGGATCAGCATGATAAAAAAAACACGCGACACCCTACCGCACCCACGTGTGGCTTCTGTTTTACCGCCGTGGTTGGAAACAACTCATTTTCAAAAATGTATGTGCATGAAAGATGTTTTGTGTAGTTTTGTAGAGAGCATTGTGTAAGGAAAGTGTTCATTGGGTGGGTCTGACTAAGGCGCTATTTACGCGAACGAATACGTAGTATGTATGTATGTATGTATGTATTTTTTTAAATATATTTATTAGCATGCTCCATTACATTATGTTTGTAATACTACATGCTTTTTACATTGAATATTGCAGTGATTATCTATCTTCAGTGATATTTACATTTAATTATGTATGTATGCATATATGGTGTTAACAATTATTGTTCTTCCTTTACCGTGTTAATTTAATTTATTTTGTCCATCGTTTTTGTGAATCTTGCGAATGCTTTTTAGTGCCTTTTGATGAGCGTATCTTTTTTTATGGGCCAGTTGTCCGTCTTCGCCACTGCCGCTATTAGGCGTTCCCTTTCTTCTTGTAGAATTCCGCATTCGAA
>Ga0131853_10022000_pt1 | contig 11551 bp, 4 predicted proteins | sample TergutLab28metaG_FD_92764 | JGI IMG/M metagenome (GOLD analysis project Ga0131853, IMG submission 92764) | Labiotermes labralis P1 segment gut microbial communities from Petit-Saut dam, French Guiana - Lab288 P1 (version 2) (version 2) | ecosystem: Host-associated > Arthropoda: Insects >...
ACACTACTACACAGCACTAAATGGCACACTACTACACAGCACTAAATGGCACACTACTACACAGCACTAAATGGCACACTACTACACAGCACTAAATGGCACACTACTACACAGCACTAAATGATTACTTTTACATCTCAGAAGCAGTGTGTTTACTGCACTTTACGAATGTTTCTTAGGTTAGTCTTAGTATTTAAAAGATTGCAAAGTATCTAACTGCTGTGCCAAAAGAGGGGGTTTCCTTCGTGCGCAACTTTCAATACTCGACTACCTACTGTGATTATGAAAGTGCATACTTAATTTGAAGTGAAGACTGCTGTCCCAACTGCACTATCGGTGTAATATAATTTAGAATTATTATTATTATTTGCATTAAAACACTTTGGAAATCCCTGTCCTTGTCTCCAGAATACAAAAAATATTATAGTGTGAATAATATAAGAAAATCAAGCCTCGCATGAAAATATGTCAATGAGTGATTCGAATTAAGCTCGTGAGCTGATTGAGGACAAGAGTAACAGAAATCACTGGATCTTTTGGCTGAAATCAGAGTAAAAAATATTTTTTGTAAGATCATAATTTCCGTAGTTACGTTGCGTATTGCTATGTGTCCTAGCAATGTTGCCATTTTTAGGCACGTTAGCAAAATTGCGAAAAGTGACTATTAGCTTCGTCATGTCTGTGCGTCTGTCCGTCCAACCGTCCGTCTCTCCGTCTGTCCGCTGGAAAGTACTCGGCTTCCATTGGACGGTTTTTAATGTAATTTGATATTTGTGAATTTTTCTAAAATCTGTTGAGAAAATTCAGGTTTCATTAAAGTCGGACAAGAATACTGGGTACTTCACATGAAGACCAACATACATTTTTGTCATGTCCCGTTCATTTCTTCTTAGAATGAGAAATGTTTCAGACAACATTTATAGAGAAAATCGAGACACACATTCTCATACTGTCAACTTTTTTTTTCGGAAATCGTGGCGTTTATGAGATAATGTTTAAAAGTATTTTAGAGGCGGGCAGGCCATAGATGACAATATGGCGCATGCGTATTTCATGCTGGGTACCTTAGTCTACAAATAAACACACTCAGGTTGTGTAATACCCATTGCTTTTCCACTGCAACAATGGTTGCATGAACGCGCCTCAGTGTTACGTTACACGTACACTGCCTGTCTTGTTTCGTGTAAGACACTTCAGAGATTTGAGAAAATGTTGAAGAGCTCAGATGTGGTTCAATATTTCTTGTGTTAAGCCTCGGTTTCGTGGCTACTAACGCGGCTGAGAAGAACCTTCATCATCCTTGTAGAGAAATCGAAAGACGGACAATGGCTGATATTTCCAGCCGATTCATATTTCATGTGCCTTTCACGTGAAACACAGTTCGCTCTAATATAAACTTACTCATGTTCACTGCAAAGTAACTGTTGACAGAACCGTAGAAAGTAAAGAGACGCTCTTGGGTTTAATTACCACTGTTGGGTATAGAGCGCGGCCATGTGGTGTTCCTCGTATGTAACTGGTTATTACCTTCAGTTAGTTCATGAATGGTAAAACTACCCCCGAATGACCTTCATATTTAGACTAGCGTCATAACATGGACATACAACATAAAAATTATCACATTGTAAACACTTTATTATCCAACTAATGCACAATATATAATATGTAGATACAATTAAAATTTTAAAATATTTAAAAGTGCTCCAACATGTTTCGGATCACAGAGGATCCATCATCAGCTGCAGCAAAGCACAGGACGCACACTCGCAGTCGGCACTCTTAGCAACATACCCTTACACAACACAGAACCACGATTATATAACTAAAACAATCAGTAACTAGTTTTTAAAAGCGACTTTAGCAAGGAAAGTGCAGCTCCCTGAGGATGATCCTTGGATCGAAATATGTCGGAGCAATTTTAGTGTTATATTGTGAAAAATTTTTATGTATGTGCAGCAGTTGGTACACTAGTAGGCCTATATCTTTCGTTAAGACATCTACGCTTTACACCCTTACATATTTGCCCCATTAAACAGAGTCCTTCTTGAGTAGCTGAACATTTCTCAGCTAATCAAGAAATTCGCCGCATTCTATTGAACCCGAAGGTTCATTACCGCGTTTACAAGTACCTGCCACCTTTACCTATCCCGAGGCAGATCAATCAGGTCCATGCCTCCCTCCATCACAACTCCTGAAGATCCGTTTTAATAATATCCTACCGTCTATGCTTGGGTCTTCCAAGTGGTCTCCTTCCCTCACGTTTCCCCAACAAAACCCTTACACAACTCTCCTCCTCCCATTGTGCTGCATGCCCCACCCAGCACATTCTTCTCGATGTGATCATCTTAGTAACATTTGGTGAAGAGTACAGATCATTAAGCTCCTCATTATGTAGTTTTCTCCACTCCTCTGTTACCTCGCACCTTTTAGGTCGATACTGTATTGGAACTGCGTGTCTTTATGACGTAAGTGTGTTTTATGAGAAAGAATGTGTCGTACTTTTAGCGTGAATTGTACTAGCTGGAGCAGAAGGGCGTTAAGCAAATTGTTGCGCACATCTGCTGTAGGAAACCAGCCAACATCAGGAATCAGGCACACCCCCGGGGAGGGGGGTGTACGTAACCTAAGTTACGGGGTTTGAAGTAGAAGTGGAGGTTTACCGTGTACCTTCATTACATGAGAGAAACAGGCAGAGGCATGTGGCATTGATTCGCATGACTGAACGCTAGCAGGGGTTAATCTGCGTGTCCCACCCTCTTCACTACATAGTACGAGACGATGATAGGGCTGAGGGTTAGAATGACCCTTCAACAGTGGTTAACCAGTCTCTTGATGTACCTGCTGTGCTGATCTATCCACCCCCATCCCTTCCCCTGTAGACGGCAATCCACTTCAACTAGCCCTTGACTGCCATACCGTCCATATTCCTCAGACAAGTAGTTACACACACACACACACACACACACACACACGCCTCTTTGCCACTCCGAGCAGGAATCCGTATACCTGCGTAATTAGAATATATTTGTGTGAACTTTCAAAATGTTGCTTCGGTAACAGATAGATCCTGAAACCCGTCCTCTCATGTAAGTATGCATAATGTCTCACCTAGTTTCATCTTTGCATTTGAGCCGTCCGCTGCTGTCCTAAAGCTCAGTTAACCGGGAAATTTGTTTCTGTGCTCGCCAGAAAGGCAAGTTGGGAAGTACACATAGATTCGCTTATTCTTAGCCATGGCACGGAATAAAGTAATTGGTTAGATTCACGGAACAGCCGCTGTATACCAGGAGAAAGTGTCCGCGATAGGCACTTTGTAAGAGGCTGAGTGAGCCTCAGAGGCCGTCTGTATACTTTCAGAAGGGATAAATCTCTTGCCCTTACTGCGAATTTATTTACGATTCGTCGGTTTCCGCCATGTTGACTACGCTATCGACCCCCCTGTGTCAGTTTGTAAAGTGTAGCTATGTTCCCACTAAGCGCGCAAGCAGTTTCGCAAAATGGATTTACGTTAAAAATATATTTTCATTTCAGGGAAAAACTTCGATAACAGTAGGACAATAGATGAGGATAATGTGCATGTAAGAGGATAATTTTTTTAATATAAGACTGAAAACTTAGTGGTGAACGATGGTTTTCACTGCTATCATTCTTTTATTATTCATATTTATTTGTCGTAATATTATGGCAAAAGGTTTTGATGAAATAAGGTCATATTCAGGCCAACCAAAATATAAAAATATATACACATTATAAATACATAATGGTGTGTGTCGGATAAATGGAGACCTCAATCTTACAGCTTTTTAGCAAGACTACTGCATTTATTTGCTGTATAATGCACAAATATTTTTATATTTTGGTTCCAACAGATAATTTAAAATATATAATATTGTAAAAATATAGAATACAAATCTTCTCTGAAGATATTCTTTTGTTTTGGTGAAGTTTATTACGTAAAGAAAGAGGTGTCACAGATTAAGTATGGTTATTTTCTCAAATCTCTATGGATTTAAGATTTTGCTATGTTATATACTTATAATAAAAGCCAACGAGATGCACTATTTCTCAAATTTATTTTCATAAAGAACTTTACATGTTTCTGACAAATCTACTGTCCATCATCAGGAGTCTCAACACTGTATACACAGCAATAGGTATTTGTCATGCTAGTTATGTTGACTGTCTGCTAGCAGACAGTCAATTTATTGTAAGAATATATCACGATGCACGGTTCTCTGAATGTCAATTTTGCTATATTATTACTGAATTGTAAAGAGTTGAGATGGGAGAGGGAATCACATGTGAAAAATGTCATAAAGCTCGCCAGCTGCCTAAAACTGTTGAAAAAAATCCTTAGTGGAATCACTCATGTGGCAGCAACATACGATAAAATAGTACGAGTCTGGCAGGAACTGCATTGCAAGAGACAGCTGCGGAGCAGTCACTTGCAACGTTTAATTTTCTTTTTACAGCACTGCAGATGAAAATTAAAATCTCTTGAGATGTTACGCCGTGTCAATTGGTAAAACTTGCGGTCGTTTCGAAGGATCGTGATGCTTCCGAAATATATTTAATTTTTTTTTTAAATTGACAAGACGTAAAACATCAGAAGATTTAAACCTTCCACCAGGAATTTTTAACGGACAGAACTCTGCAGTACAAATACGTAGCAAATGCATTGATTGAAAGTAAAGATTATAGAGATATGAACATTCAGGTAAGACAATTAGAGTAAACAAACCGTACAGAAGGAGTGGGTCTTTTTTCTAAGATTATGTATGGTATTCCATAATTACGGAATTAGTTTATAATAAAGACTGACGGCTTTGGAATGCAAATAAAATCCTTGTTTTTATGTGAATGATAATTGTAAAAATTATATTTTATTTTTAATTTTGACATTTTGAATGCACACTATTATTCTGCCTCAACGTCCTTTAAATGCAGTACGTGATAAAGGCAGGAAATGAGGTAGAAACCTGCAATAAACACCGAAATTAAATGATAAAGTTTGAGTCGCATACAACGAATTCTGTTTTTCATTAAAAAATAATGTACAGTTTATATAAAACTTCATATCTTATGACAACTGAATGTTAAACAAGTTTACATAATTACATAATAATTAAATATTTAATTACCAATATTTTTTTACGTGTAGGATTTCTTTTGAGTTGGCCAAATTCGACAATGTCTTACGCTTAGAAGGATACAAGGTGTTGCAATATTTAATGCTAATTTATACTCGTGTATCTTGTATAGTCGCTTCAATTATGCTTTCCTAATAATGGCTCAATCAGAGCCGAAAATTGTCGGATAAAATTTAACGTAAAATAATAAGTTATATACATTGATCAATATGTGAATATTTTTGGAATTTGATAAATTTTAAACTAAAATACACGTAAGGTTCAAAATATGAACTTTATGTGCATTACGCTCAGCTGAAGTCTGAACACATTAAGTAATGGAATAAAACACTGATAATATCTTATCAATGACAATGTCAACCATATGGTTTTAAACAGCGCGCTGACTGGCAACCTAAAGTTTTTCAAGTTAAACAGACTATAAACACAACATATATACACACACACACACACGATTAGGACAAGCGATAATCCTATCCACTCTAACAATGCCTCATAAGAAAATTTCATGAAATGCAAAAAAAAAAATAATAATGTGAATAGTTCTAGTCTATTTATTGGCCAACACCGACGTGCACAGACGGAGGAAAACCGAGATGAACCAAGAAAGTTCTCGGTAAGAGTATACAGCAACCCGGAAATGAGTTGAAACTGGTGACGTTAGTGCCTCATCCGGAAGGCAGCTGCAGGGCCTAGGTGCTCGGCGTTCTTTACAGTGAATCAGCCCTGTCAGTAGTGCAAATCAAATAAAGACGGTACTCAACTTCTACATTCAGAAAAGACTAACACCGTTACCAGTAGCACAAGCTTAATTACCAAGCAATTGCATTCAGCTACAGCCGTTTGTTTGAAAGCGGTGGTTTAGCATTTCGTCTTATTATCGGCATAAAAATTACATGATCCGAGCAGGAACATCAATCGCATAAAGTGGTATATTCATTTTGACTACACGGAATTGGATTTGCGTAATGAAATTACATCAACCGTGTGTTCAGAGTTATAAAATGTCTTTATTACTATACGGAACATTAAACAAAATCATCCCCTTTTCCTCTCACATTCACTTCCCCAGCTGCACAATTCGCCAGTAACTTGGTTACTGTTGGAAACCCGACATCTCCTTTCCCTCTCATTCAACACCAATAACTAACTAGACGCAGGAGAGACCCCACGAAGTGAAAAATTAATAAGGTATCTATGGATTCCTAGGATTGATTAACCTTTAGACGCCTAACGTCAACTGTACCGCACCGCCAACCTCCAAAGTTGCATTTTATATATTTATTCAACAAACATAGGTACCGAATATTTTAAACATGGTGTATACTCTCCGTTTTTTTTAAAATGCAGTTTGTTTCATAATTCCAACGTATTTGGTTCCTGTATTAATCACATTTTATATACAGGGTGTGCTAAAATTAAAAAAATAATTCCGGCGCCAAAATGTTAAATAGCGTTTTGGGTTACGTCACGTCGTATCTGTTTCCCTGAAGCTGAAAAAAAAATGATTATTTTACTTCTACCTGACTATTTCATTTTGATGAAAGTTAATTCCCAACTGAATTTTTCCATAAGAACACGTAAATTGCCTTTTGTATACCCTACACTTTCAGTTATTCACGGTTTAATGACAGCATAATCTCTCTCAACTTATAAGTTCTAACGTGGCTTCAGCATTAGCGGATGAAAAGAAGTTTCAGTGAGTTTCTTCAGAACTTTTGCCACTACAAGTACGTATATCGTAGCATACGCCTGAAAGACAGCTATTTTTTCAAGGCCCCAACGTAGATACGGGAAATTCTTGGGGATAAGGCCAATCCATAAACGTTTCCAAAGAGTTCAAAAAATTTAAACAAACGATAAAATCGCTCATATGTGCGTCCTTATGAGCAATGTGACATACCCAGCAGTGTGCAATATCGTAAATGTTGATAAGGTAAACGATGTCTCTCATAAGAGGATATGAATTTTCAAAATATTTGTGAATTACATTATTTTCTGAGGGAATTACGAATTTTTGTCCTTAACCACACACATATTTATGTACACACTAAGTAAAGTCCCAGAATTTAGCATAATGGAAAACATTTAATTTGAAATCTAGAACAAAAATCGTTCATTCAAAAGGGTAACTGTTGAATTCATATTTTCTACCCTGAAATTAATAATAATAATAATAATAATTTATGAATGCGTCATTTTTTACGCTTTAAAATGACACACTTGTGTGAGTCTACACTCTTTAGTGGTGAACCGAGAGAAAAACGCATTACATAATACTTTATGGCATGTCGTTCCTGATACACAAAATCTTGCCGCACGATGGAAACCCCTTACAGAAACGGCATAATGACAATCAGCTTCTCTCGGACTGGCCTAAAGAGGATTAAAATCCACGTAGGAAGCTCATAGTGCTTCAGTTAGTCGTCCCAGGTGAGAAGTTAATAGTTGCTCAACTGGGAAGAAAATTCTACATCATTTTCCTTGATTTTATGACTAAAAATATGGCAAAAATTACAAGCTAATAAACTCCTCATTACGTCATTCTTTTCGCTTTCACGTTATATCTGTTTCCTCCTTTGACAGTCCAAAAGTTCTCCCTTCCAACCTCTTCTCATACCGGTCAATATACTGTGCGGTATTCTGCTAAGTGTTGCAAAGTGTCTCAGGGGCTGTAACGTCATATAATTATACTTACTGATACCACACGTTCAAAGAAATTTGCTGTAACTATCTTGAGGGTAGAATAATATTCAAACGTTTGGGACTTCCTTCTACTCCGCATTTGGAGGCGTTATGCCGGTAGCATGAAACAAAAGACGTCATTTTCAGAAAACTTTAAAATCTATAGTCAGCACCATCCGAAACTCAAAATTAAAAAAAAACTATTAAACATAGAAAAAGGTAACACTTAGTTTGGTTTATTTAAGCTTTATGTATGGTTGACGGTAAAACATTATCTTCTATGTAAATGCTGGCGAACATGCGTCGAATATAATCTGCTTTATTTCCTTCTTAAACGAAATTTTCAATATTTCGATGTACGAAGTGCAAGATGAACAGAACTATGCATATTTCAGGTTGTTACTGAACGCCGTTGATTTCTTAAGACCCACGAAGGGCAAGAAAATTGAATTTTCTTTCTCACACCTCTAAGTAGGAGAAAATGCAGAGAGCGAATATCTGATCGAATTTCTTATCATTATCATGTAGCCGTTCTTTAAAGCCTATAACCCTACTGGAAGAATTATTCCTCCTTATTACAGTTCCAATGGAGAATGAGAAAAAGCAAATCTTCGGGGCACTGAATTCACAATCTTTCCCACGGTGTGGGTGTTGTTAAGCCCACCAGTTCGCCACTGCCTTCAACTTATCTACCTTCCACTTGCGCTAAGTAAAGGTCCATTGAAAACTTCAAGATACATTTTAAAGTAATGAGTCTTCAACGAACTAAACCCTTATACAAACTAAATTTACATTAGGTTACTTTAATTAACTAATTAAGAACGTTCGTGAAATTCTTTTCCCCATCCTGTTTTATCAGAAAACGATCCCTGGAGAGCAAGAGTCAAGGGATGAACGGGGTGTACACCCTTGAGGTGGCTGCGAAAGGCGAAAAGCAGGCAAGTATGAGGAGAAAAGCAGGCGTCTTTCTTGCCACAAATTAAATCTTGAGGAGAGGGTAGCAAAAGAGTGGAAAGGGAAGAGTTTGCCTGTATGAGCAATGGACTATCACGTTTCGTGACTGTGGCAAAAAGAGGCAAGAGAGAGAATAGGATGAAAATACAAAGAATAAAATACAATTTCCACCTTTTCTCGGAGCATTTGTAATCGTTCCGCACAATACATCTGCATGACTGCTGGTCCCAGACAAGGATATCTTACATTTGTTAAGTAAGATTTAATTAAATCACATGACTGTTGCGTGGAAGAGCAGGCAATGGTTCGCTTCGCGCTTGAAGGCTCTGCTCCAAGAGGCGGAAAACGCTTCCCGTTTGCCTACAGTATGTGCCACAAAACGCAATTGCATTAAATAGTTTTTAAAACAGAGAAATATCTCTTGTGTGTTTGCTGTGTACACGCAATTCATCCATCTATACATGATTTACTCAAGAAACTGTTTACCCTATTAAAACAAAAAAACACCAATAGAAATTCTGTGACAGTGGACCCACTTATCAGAATAAATGAGAGTAAACTGTCATTTCTCTGTACAATTAAAAACGTTAATTGTACTTTTGTATTTGTTACCCATTACTTTTTAAAAATTTTTTTTTTTTAGACCGATAGTTATTTCGCTTCGATCCCAATGGATGGCCATTTGCTCTGTCATATTTGTAGAAAATACTGAACATATAGACAATTTACGAACTGCGTAACAACACAGAGACAACATACTTCTGAAATAGTAGGATCCAGAGAGAAAACAGAAAGCAGAACAGCCGCCACTGACTGGAGAACCCTTATCTAAATTATTGTTTGTATTTAGCAGTAGTCACTGACGCCACTTCTGCTTGTTTGTCTTCACTTCTTCCTCATATTTCTCAAGCATATTATACCTTCTACAAATGCTATCCCATATGGTACCGCGTTGAGATGGTGCTTTCTCTTGAGTCCCGTCTCAGTCTTCTTCACCGAGGTTACTACTAACAGGCAGTAAAACAAATATCACTTATCTCTGCACCGAGAGGGACCTACCGAGTTTTCAAGGCTTGCCTCAGATCCTCCATTAAGAAGGAGGACTGAAAGAAGAAATGAAACAGTGAAAATATAATGAAATAGGCAATTCAAAGAAAGAGACAAGTAAAGAGTAAGAAGTCGAAAAAAAAAGACATGAAAGAAAGGGCTGAGAAAGCGCCAGGAATGACGAAGAAAAGAAACGAAGAGAAAACAAAACTGAAGAGACAAAGTGTTGTCATTCAAATGCTAGTCTATAGGTATTTATGAGCGACTGATTTTGTAACATAATGTAGAGCTTTTTTGGCACGGAAAGTCATTTCATTCAAAAATACTTTGATTTTGTCAGTGGTATAGCAATTAGATACATCCGTCGATGTTTAACGTAGGCCACAAAATGTTTAAGGCTTTATTAATTCATTCGTTATTGTCTAATAATATCATAAGGTATGTAATCTGAAGGTATTACAGCGGCGGAAGGCAAAACCTGACGGGCTACCAGTGGCTGTAGGTGGATGAAACTGCCTGATGCGGCTGTTAGCTCGAGAACGTGTAATTTCATTGTTGATGTGCTTCATACTGCACTGTGTAAATGAAAAGAACACCCAACAACAAAACACTTCTCTTGAAATAATTTAGAGTCACACACTGTTACATTCGAAACGTTGGATTTGTCAAAATCGCGCTTATTATTTGAGATCTATAATGTTGTTATCGTCCTTACATTTGTTATTAATATCAACATTGCTTCTCTATGACAATGATACACTCAGAATGAGTATGGTTATTGGTGGTATTATAATATTGAGTTATTGGGGGGTTTGTAGATTTTTTGCCTTGATGGTGGCCCATGGTTTGTGTTCTGGTAATTTTTGTTTTTATATTTATTGTATTTATAAAGTTATTACACTCTGATGATTCAGACTAGTAAATAATATAGAATTATTTGAACGAATCAAAGTGTACGATTTCGGGCCGTTGCAATTTATGACATGATGAGTAGAATAAGTTGTGTTCTGGAGCACTGCATACCCCACAGTTCTCATAAATTTTGAAAATTACGTAAAACAATTTCTTGTATTACAATCTGTTAAAAGTCATTAATGGCTCAAATCCAATACGATTCACACATTCTTTTCAAATTATATTTCTTATGAACATTTAACAAACGTTCAACCCACATGTCTGTCTATATATATATATATATATATATATATATATACACACACACGTATACACAGGGTTATTCAAAATGATTGTCAGGGTTTTAACAACTTGTCATAAACAATACACCTCCTTCTCCAGATGCAACCCCATGTGATTTATTTCTATGGGTTTACGTCAAGTATTAGGTTTATGTTCCTCCTCTTCCCACAAGTATCCCAGAACTGAAGGATGTTACATGCTACAAACAGTTGGAACGAACTCGATTTCGGTTGATGTTTGTAGAATCACAAAGGGTTCATATATAGAGCACCTGTAAGGTATTTAACAAAAACGTGGAGTGTTGTTCTATTAAATAAAAAAATACCTACACTCTTATCGCAATTGTATTGTGTATGACAAGTTGTTAAAACTACGACAATCATTTTGAATAATCCTGTATCTATCTATCTATCTATCTATCTATCTATCTATCTATCTATCTATCTATCTATCTATCTATCTATCTATCTATCTATCTATCTATCTATCTATCTATCTATCTATCTATCTATCTATCT